>JGI24705J35276_12238028_pt1 | contig 15107 bp, 12 predicted proteins | sample TergutNt197P4_FD_35276 | JGI IMG/M metagenome (IMG submission 35276) | reverse complement strand
GCCGTTGACGCGGTTGCGTTCCTGCGCGCGCGCGGCGAGCGAGAGCACTTCGTCCCATCGCGCAAGCGCCTTGGGCAATTTGGCGCAGACGGAGCGCATTGCGGCGTCGCCGTGGCCGAAACGGGCTGTCAGCATGGAACGGTCGTCATGCAGGTGTTGCAACTGGCGGTAACGCTCGTTTTTTTCCTTCGTGATCGAGGAGAGACCGTCCGTGTCTCCGGAGATGAGCACGGTTTCTTCGCGTTCGAGCAAATCGAGGAATTTTTTGAGTTGGCTGGATTCGGCTTCGAGCAGAAGAGCGATGCGCTGAAGTTCCTGGGGGTTGGGAGTGTTGTGCATGGCCGTACTGAAAACAGGTGTTGAGACAGGTTCACCCAAGCATTCTTCGTGCCATGATTTCCGTTGCAGCTGGATGTAAAAGACATAAAATTGGCGGAGATTGCGTTATTGGCTCGCAATCCCCGCCGCCGGACGTGGTTTATTTTTTATCAGCCGCGCCCGACTTTCGAGTCGAACATCTGCCGGACTTCGTCAATGAGTCCGTCAGCAATACGGTTGGCGTCAACCTTGAAACGGCCTTCGCGGATGGCTTGCTTGATTTCTTCGACGCGAGCGCGATCTACCGTCGGTGTTTCCGCCAAGGCAGCCTCGGCTTTTTGCAGGGTGGAAGCGAGTGACGATAATTGCACCTGTTCCCCGTTGTTTGCAATGGGCGCGGAGCTTGGGCGTAGCCGTGCTTCAGTGGTGGGAGGTGGGCCGATAGGTTTGCCAAGGCTTTCGACTTTCATTGTGGGAACTCCGGGAAATAAGGGCCTGCGCTTTGAAGGCTTCTGCTTGTTTGCTACGGCATGGCATCACGGAACTTTAGCAGATTTTAGAAAAATACCTTTGGCAAGGCTCAAAGAGGAGTATTGCCGCGCGACGCCGGGAAGACGTTATGGGTTGATCTCTATAGTCCCATCATGGAGCGCCGTGCCGGTAACGACTTGATTGTTCGGCAGACGTACCCGAACCGTTTCGCCCGGCGCGGCGGAATTGAGGGCGCGTCCGGTATTGGAAACCCGGAAGGCTGCGCCCTGGCTGAAAACGGTGACTTTGCTGCCTTGCCGCACGGCTTCCGGTGTACGCAGCATGCGGGCCTGGAGGGGTGTGCCCTGGGCGAGCGAGCGCCGGGTGGGGCGTCCCGTGGCCAGGCTGGCATCGGTGAGCACATCGTCAGGCAGGGCGGCAATATCTCCGCGCCGGTGTTCAAGGTCGGCAGGGCCGAGGGTTTGTCCGGCGGGCAGGGGGCGGGCGGCAACGAGGTAGGCATCGACGACTTTTACGCGCGCCTGAAGATAGACCGTCCAGGCCGCCGGAGATTCGCAACGCACGCCAACGCTGAACGCGCCCCAGGCGCGGGCCGGGCCGGGCAGAAAGGCAATCGGCACAGGGCAGGGCGGCAAACGGTTGCCGGGGTCGAGCGGGCTGATTTCGATGCCGATTTCGCCGGAAAGCCCCCGCGTCTTTTCTTCAATGAGCGCACGGGCTGCCGCTTCGACCGGGGCGGATGTTTGCTGTGCGATAGCGCTGGCCGCAGCAAAGAATAGGGCGGAAACCATGATGAGGTTTACGGGATGGCCGATCATTTTGTTTTGTCCTGCATGGACGAGATTTGCGGCAAAAATGAATGAAAGCATGTCTGGACGGAATTGCAACACGACCGATGAGCGCTTGCAAGAGCCGTGCGAATCGGGAGCTTCTGTGATATTCGTGCCAGTTCTGGTATTTGTATATATTTGAGTCACCCCTGCCTGAAAGGCAGGGGATTCCTCGATACGGTCTTGGGGAGCCTCAAACTCCCAGTTATGCTTTGTCTCGCTTGACTCCGCCATAAATGGCGGAGATTGCGCGAGACCCGTGTTCAATACAGCAAGTTATATTTTGCTGATACGGCAAGAATATCGCTTTCCATGCGGAAATTTCTGCCGTGCCGCAACGTGTTTTTGCATGTTCTATTTTAATAAACTGATACTGATTTACCTGTCTTATCCGGGTAACACACCATGAATAATGGGCGTATCATCGCCGTCATGGTGGCAAAAAGTGCCTCACAGAAAAAACTGGCACGAAAACTGCAATGTGAGGTCAGGGCATGGGGGAGACAATGAAAAATTTGCTCGATAAGGATTTGCAGGTTCATCAAACGGCGCTGAATCTTCAGGCGTACCGGCAACAGTTGTTGGCCTCGAACATTGCCAATTCCGACACACCGAATTTCAAGGCGCGCGATATTGTATTCCACGACGCGCTGGATGCGGCATTGGGTCGGGGGCAGTGGGGGCAAGCGTTGCCGCTGATGAAAACCAATGCACGGCATCTGGGCGGCAAAGCGGAATTTTCGCCGGAAACTTTTACGCGTTATCGCGCGGAATGGCAATCGGCGGTAGATGGCAACACCGTGGATATGGATATGGAACGCGCCGCTTTTGCTGAAAACTCGGTGCATTACGAAGCCAGTATCACTTTCATCAACGGCCTGCTGCGCTCGATGCAGACGGCCATTACCGGCCAGTAACGGACCCAAGGCCGCGCCTGCCGCGCGCCGATCGCCGTTTAAGGCCGCGTTATGGGGACGGCAATGGACGGCAATATGCTCAACGTACTCGGTATTGCCGGTTCGGCGCTTACGGCGCAGTCGATGCGGCTGAATACGACGGCCTCCAACCTTGCCAACGCCGATAGCGTAACGAGCGAAAACGGCCAAGCTTACCGCGCAAAACAGGTCGTTTTTGCCGCCCGGCAATTGCCGGGGGCGGGTCCGGCTTCAGCGGGCGTGGTGGTGACGCAGATCGTCAAAAGCGCCGCGCCGATGCGGCTGGTCTATGAGCCGAACAGCCCCGCCGCCAATGCCGAGGGCTATGTCGAGATGCCCAATGTCAACGTGGTCGAGGAGATGGTCAACATGATCTCCACCTCGCGTTCGTACCAGAACAACGCCGAGGTAATGAACACGGCACGAACCTTGCTCCAGCGTACCTTGCAGATCGGTCAATAAATGACCGAGCCGGTGGAAGCGCCGGTTCAAGCAGGAGTACGAAAATGAGTGTCACCACCGATAGCACGGTATCCAATGTCCTGTCCGGGCTGGCTCGCAGTGAGCCGATCCAGAAATCGTTGATGCAGGACGAGCAGAACCGTTTTCTCACGCTGCTCACAACACAGTTGCGCAACCAGGACCCTATGAATCCGCTGGATAACGCGGATTTGACGATGCAGTTGGCGCAGATGAGCACGGTCGACGGCATCGAGCGCCTCAACAAGCTGGTGGAATCATTGATGAATTCCCAGCAGCTTGCGGATAACACGGCGCTGATCGGGCATGGCGTACTGGTCGCTGGCAAGGGACTTGGATTGACCGAGGCTGGCGCGATTGGCGGCTTCGATCTGAGCGCACCGGCTGACAGGGTCACGGTGACGGTCTACGACTCCAGTGGGAATGTGGTGACGAAGCTCGAATTCAGTGACGTGGATGCGGGCAGCCACAACTATCTCTGGGACGGGCTGGCCGAGGATGGCAGCGAGGCCGCGCAAGGTATGTACACCGTGAGCGTGTCCGCAAGCCAGGATGGCGCCTCGGTTGGCGTCAGCGCATTGCAGTTCGGCCCGGTGACGAGCGTGATACGCGGCTCAAACGGAGCGGATTTACAGGTTGGCGGGCTGGGCATCTTCAAGCTCGACGACATTAAACAGGTTCTTTGAAACAGGAGAAACATCATGGGATTTTCACAAGGCTTGAGTGGGCTGAACACCTCCTCCCGCGCGCTCGATGTCATCTCCAATAACATCGCCAATACCAGTACCGTGGGGTTCAAAGCCTCCAACGCCGTTTTTGCCGATGTGTATGCCGGTTCGCTCACCGGGGTGAGTTCGGCCATTCAGATCGGCTACGGCAGCAAGATTACGGCGGTCTATCAGAGTTTCATCGACGGCATACCGACCACGACCAACAACCCGCTGGATATGGCCATCATCGGCAACGGCTTCTACATCATCCAGCGTTTCGATGGGACGACGGCCTACTCCCGCAACGGGCAGTTCGACATCAATAAAGATGGTTACGTCGTCACGCCGCTGGGCGAGAAAGTGATGGGCGTCAAGGCGGATGACAATGGTTTTTTGCCGACTTCCGGGGGCATTATCGAGCCGCTTTTCGTATCGCAGGAAGATTGCGCCCCCAAAGCGACTGCGAGCGTGGATATTCGCTCCGGCAATCTCGACGCGGACGACGATCTTCCCCTTCATGCGCCGTTCGATCCGACCGACCTCGATTCTTATAATTTCATGCACCCCGTCGGCGTATTCGACAGCCTTGGCGGGCAGCATATGCTTGCGGTTTATTTTGTGAAAACGGCTCCAGGGGCTTGGGATGCGTATGCGATGCTGGACAACGACGCCACGACCTTGTCCCCCGCAACGGCTCTGAATTTTGACGCATACGGGAAGCCCGTCGCCACGCCCGTGCAGATTCCCTATACCGCCGCGCTCACCAACAGCGCGGCGACGATGAACATCACTATCGACCTCACCAATCTGAACCAGTACGGATCGAAATCGGCGATCAACGATCTCGCGCAGGACGGTTACACGATGGGGCGGATTGCGGGGATCGTGGTCAACCAGGACGGTATCATCCAGGGGCGCTATACCAACGGACAGGCCAAGAACCTGGGTCAAGTAATGCTGGCGACCTTCCGCAGCAACCAGGGCTTGACTCGCGTGGGGGACAACTTGTGGGTCGAGTCGCCCGAATCCGGCCCGCCGATTGTCGGTCGGCCACGTTCGGGGCTGAACGGTTTGATTTCCGGCGGGCAAGTCGAGGAGTCGAACGTCGATCTGACGCAGGAACTGGTGAACATGATTATCCAGCAGCGCAATTACCAGGCCAACGCGCAGACGATCCGCACCCAGGATCAGATCATGCAGACGCTGGTGAATCTGCGTTGACCGTGCCCTGAACCAGTAGAAACAAAAACGGCGGGTTTTCCTTGCATGGGACGGCTCGCCGGGAGGCAACATCATGGATCGCGTGATTTACACGGCAATGACTGGCGCGAAGAGCACCCTCGGGCAGCAGGCGGCGGTGGCTCACAATCTCGCCAATGTCGACTCCACCGGCTTTCGCACCGAGATGCACAAGATGCGCGCGGTGGAAGTGCAGACCCATGCCATGCACTCCCGCGCCTTTGTGGTCGACGCGAGCATCGCCACGGACTTTACGCCGGGGCCGCTGAAGTTTTCCGGCAATCCGTTCGATGTGGCCGTGAAAGGCAAGGGCTGGCTGGCCGTCCAGACTGCGGGCGGCGAAGCCTATACCCGCGACGGTTCACTGGAAGTTTCCTCCAATGGCGTGCTGCAAACCCACGCCGGTTTTCCGGTATTGGGCGACGGCGGCCCAATCACGATCCCGCCAGAGAGCGTGATTGTCGTCGGCGCGGACGGAACCGTCTCCGCGATACAGAACGGCATCACCAACGAGGTTGCGCGCCTGAAACTGGTGAATCCGCCCGAGGCTGAACTGGTGCGCGGCGAAGATGGCTTTTTTCGCCTGCAAGGCGGGCAGGCGGCTCCGGTAGATGAAGCGGTGCAGCTTGCCGGCGGCTATCTGGAGAGCAGCAATGTCAACGTGGCCGAACAGATGGTGCAAATGATTTCGCTCTCGCGTCAGTTCGAGATGCAGATGCGCATGATCTCCAGCGCGCAGGAGAACGACCGCTCCGCGACGCAGGTAATTGCGGCGCGATGACGCCTGAACATCGATAACTAAAATATAAGGATTCCCCAACATGATCCGCTCGCTCTGGACAGCCCGAACCGGGCTGGACGCCCAACAAACCTCGCTGGATGTGATTGCCAACAATCTCGCCAACGTTTCGACGAACGGTTTCAAGCGCCAGCGCGCGGTCTTCGAGGATTTGCTCTATCAGGTCATCCGCCAGCCCGGCGCGCAATCAACGCAGCAGACGCAGATTTCCAGTGGCCTGCAAATCGGCGCAGGCGTGAGGACGGTGGCGACCGAGCGCATTTTCACTCAGGGCGCCCCGCAGCAAACCGGGGGCGACCTCGACCTGATGATTCAAGGCGATGGTTTTTTCATGATCACCTTGCCGGACGGCACGACCGCCTACACGCGCGATGGCGCGTTCCAGCGCGACAACCAGGGCAACATGGTGACGGCCAGCGGCTACCTGCTTGCCGACAACATCAATATTCCCGCCGACGCGGTCTCGATCACCGTGGGCAAGGATGGCGTGGTGAGCGTCCTGCAAGCCGGTAGCAACACCCCCGTACAGATCGGAAGCATTCAGGTCGCCATGTTCATCAATTCGGGTGGTTTGCAGGCCGTCTCCGAGAACCTCTTTCTGGAGACCGCATCTTCCGGCGTGGCAACCCCGCAGCAGCCGGGTAGCAACGCCGCAGGGGTCATCAACCAGCGTTACGTCGAATCTTCCAACATCAACGTGGCCGAAGAACTGGTGAGCATGATCGTCACGCAGCGCGCCTACGAAATGAATTCGCGCGTCATCAGCACTTCCGACCAGATGCTTGGCCGCCTGACGCAGCTTTGAGAGGAGCCGGTCATGAACGCCATCGCGCGCGCCGTTTCCATCCTTGCCACCACCTTCGTGGCGGTGATATTTGTCACGCTCGTCTCGTCCTGCGCTCAGGTGCAGCCGACTCCTCCCACTGCCGTGCATCAGCCGATGTCCGCGCGCCCTGTGGCCCCCGCGACGCATGCCGCCAATGGCGCGATCTGGCAGCCGGGATTGGGGCGCTCGTTGCTGGAAGATCGCCGCGCCCGCCATGTCGGCGACATCATTACCGTCAATCTCGTCGAACGTACTTCCGCGCAAAAGAACGCCAACGCCAGCACGAACCGCGCATCCAGCCTGTCCGGGGGCCTGTCGGCAGCCAGCGACAAACTGCCGCTCTCCGGGCTTGCCGGACTGTCGGCGGAAGCGGCATCGAAGTCCGCGTTTGAAGGCAAGGGCGCGACGGCGGCCAACAATGCGTTCAACGGAACCATCACCGTTACCGTGATTGACGTTCTCGCCAACGGGAATCTGCTGGTCTCAGGCGAAAAAATGCTGACGATCAACCAAGGCAATGAATTCATCCGTTTTTCGGGAATCGTTAACGCTGACAACGTTTCTGCTTCCAATACCGTGCAGTCGACACAGGTAGCCGACGCGCGAATCGAATATCGTGGCAGTGGTTTTGTTGAGGAAGCCAACAGCATGGGCTGGCTGCAACGTTTCTTCAACTTTATCAACCCATTCTAAAAATATTGCATTTCAGTGGGCATCGTGGAGAGAACCATGTTCGCGCATCAGTTTTCCGTCCAGAATCCCTATTTGTCGGTACATTTTCCGATGCGCACGCTTTGGCGGGTAATGATCGTCGTCGTTGCCATCCTGTTTTCCACGAGCGTGAACGCCGAACGCATCAAGGATATTGCTTCCATCGGCGGTGTGCGCGACAACCAGTTGGTCGGCTACGGCCTCGTGACCGGGCTGGACGGCTCGGGCGACCAGACCACGCAAACCCCTTTCACGGTGCAGAGCATCATCAATATGCTCGGCAACCTGGGTGTGACCTTGCCGTCCGGCAGCAACCTGCAACTCAAGAACGTGGCTGCGGTGATCGTGACGGCGGAACTTCCCGCCTATGCGCGTCCCGGCCAGCGGATCGATGTCACCGTTTCTTCGATGGGCAACGCGAAGAGCCTGAAAGGAGGGACATTGGTCATGACGCCGCTCAAGGGCATCGACGGGCAGATATACGCGATTGCACAGGGCAATCTGGCCGTCGGCGGAGCGGGCGCGCAAGCCGGCGGCGCACAGCAGACGGTCAATCATCTGCTGGCCGGACGCATTCCCGGCGGCGCAACGGTGGAGCGCGCCGTACCGGCCTTGGTCGGCGAGGGGATGAACGTGATTGTCGAACTGAAAGAAACCAATTTCGACACCGCTCGCCGGGTGGCTGAGGCCATCAACAAAGCCGCGCCGAATTCGGCGCAGGCGCTCGACGGGCGCAGCATTCAGGTGAGCGCCCCGACTCCTCTCCCGGAACGGGTGGCCTTCCTCGGGCGGATTGAAAACCTCGAAGTCGCCACCCCGCAGCCGGGCGCGCGAGTGATCGTGAACGCCCGTACCGGCTCGGTGGTGATGAACCGGAGCGTCACGCTTGAAAACTGCGCCGTCGCCCACGGCAACCTCACGGTGACGATCGGCACGCAAACCAATGTCAGTCAGCCCGCGCCCGCCTCCCTCGGCTCTACGGTGGCGAGCACATCGGGCGAGGTCAATATCAAGCAGGAAGGCAGCGCGGTCATGGAAATACGCAGCAGCGCGAATCTGGCCGATGTGGTCAAGGCGCTCAACGCGATTGGAACCAAGCCGCTCGATCTCGTCAGCATCCTTCAGGCAATGAAAGCCTCCGGAGCCTTGCGGGCAGAACTCGAAATCATTTGAGACGGGAACAGAATCATGATGGCTTACAACGCATCCCTCAATACCCTCGATCCGCGCTCGATGAGTGATTTGAAGCGTCTGGCGAAAACCGAAGGCAATTCCGATGAGGCTTTGCGCGCGGCTTCCAAGCAGATCGAATCCCTGTTTCTGCAAATGATGCTGAAATCCATGCGCAATGCCGCGCTTTCCAACGGCCCTTTCGACAGCGAGCAGACGAAATTCATACAGGAATTGCACGATCAGCAATTGGCAAGCGATTTGGCGCAATCCAGAGGGGTCGGTTTGGCCGATGCGCTTTTCCGCCAATTGGGCGGTGGACGGAACAAGGAAGAAGGCACGAACCCGCCGGACGCCGCAAATGCGAATATCTCATTCCGGCATATTCCGGGGGCTTCTGTGGCCGAATCTGCCGCGCAATCGGCAAAAATCGACCAGGCCATCGCTGCCGCGCGCAAGGCGGGTGGAGAAGTTCCCGAACATGTGCGCGATTTCGTCGCGGGCGTCTGGCCGCATGCGCATGCCGCCAGCCGCGCCACCGGCATCCCGGCGCACTTCATGGTGGCGCAGGCTGCGCTGGAAACAGGGTGGGGCGCGAAACAACTGAAAAACGCCGACGGCTCGCCCAGTTACAACCTCTTCAACATCAAGGCGGGCTCAAACTGGAATGGCCCGACGACCGCGCAGAAGTCCGTATCTGAGTTTGAAGGCGGAAACTGGAAGGCTCAGCAAGCCGCGTTCCGCTCCTATGCGTCCTGGGCCGAAGCGTTCGCCGATTACGCAAAGCTGCTTACCGAGGCCCCGCGCTACGCCGATGTGCTTGGCAGGACTGATGCCGTCGGATTTGCGCAGGGGCTTAAAAAAGCGGGCTATGCCACCGATCCATCGTATGCCGACAAGCTCATGCGCATCATCGGAGGCAATACTTTGAAGAACGCGCTGAACATGACGCACCTTGTCTAAAGGAAATTGGGGATGGCACAAATTCTTGATGCGATGAGCGGTCAGAGGGGCGTTCAGAATCCGGAACTGGGCAAGTATGGGTTGGAAACGCGCGAGACGGATATAGCAGTATTACGTGACGCAGATCACGGAGGAGCCATCGTTACCGGCATTCCATCAGGGGCAGCCGTGCTCTCATCTGGAATACAATCAAGTACTTTCAGGAATAGGCCCTGTGCCCAGGGAGGTAGCGTGCCTGGTGAAGACCGAACCACGGTATACGAAGTCTTGGATCACACAGCATCGGGAATCCGGTTACAAGTCGAATTCCAGCGGCGGATCAACGCTTCCTTGCTCGCGAGCCGCCTGCCGTTCATCCGGGCAATTACCGTGCATAACGAGACTGGCGGCGAATTGTCGGGCATTGAGCTCTCGGCTGAAGTGACCGTGGAGAGCGATGACGCGCACTGGCTGGCCTGCCGGGAAGAAAAAAGCATGCCTTCCGGCGGCACGGTTTGTTTCAACGGCGGGCGTTTCCCGGAATTCGATGCACTGATCGGCGAACGCCATGAGTCGGTTCTTGCCACCTTGACCGTGACCGCGCATCCGTCCCGGACAGAAGGGCAGGGAGCCGACCCGCGAAGCGAAGAAGGCGGCCTGGAAGTTTCGCTGGCCACAACGGTTGAGATTGGGGATTCCGGCGAATTCCTCAAACTCCCCGGAGCGTGGCAGTCCATCGCCGTTTTCGTGCAACCCCGAAGCAGGGCGGTGGAGAAAATCCTCCGCGCCGCCTCGGAACTTCTGATGCAGAAAACCGGGCAGGGCGAACTGGACGGATATAAAACCAGCCTTGCGCGCGCAAAACTTATTGCCGAAGCGATTTACCTGGCAATGCGCGAAGAACAGATCGTCTGCGCGGGTTCCCCGGCGTCGTTTGAAGCGATCGAGCACAAGTTGAGAAGCGCCGAGCAGGTGATCGACCAGCGCTTCGGTGACTCCATCGAACTGTCCGTGACCTACGCCGCGTGCTGCGAAGCGGCGGGGCTTAAGCCTATTGTCATTTTTACGGCGTCCCGCGCCCTTCCTGCCTTCATCGCCGTTTCCGAATTGGAATACTCGCTGGCGCTCGGCAGTGGCGAAGGGTTCAACTTTCTGGAAGAAACGGTCATCGATGATGGCGCTGTCATCGCCAAGCTCGTGGAAATGAAATCCATCATCGCTGTGGAACTTGGCGCCATCGGGTCGGGCAAGCGTTCCTTAAGTTTTCGCGGAGCTACGAAAAAGGCCGCTGACTATGTCCGCAGCCTTCCCAACGAACTGAGAGCCGCAGTCGTCATTTCGCAATGTCGCCAGGAAGGCATCCTTCCGGGGCCTTTGCCCGAAAATGAACTTCCCTTGCCGGACGAAGGGGCGGTACAGGAGAGCGGGCTTCAAGCCGCGCTTCTGCCAAGCGAAGAATTGCCGCAGGAGCAGGCGGACGAATCCGGTTCCGTGGAAAGTGCAGCTTCCGCAGAAATCCCGGATGACGCGGAAATCCCCATATTGGAATCTGTCGTTGAAGAACCGGCGAGCGTGGAGCTTGCCAGCGACATTCCCGCAGAGCACAAGGGTGAAGCCCCGTCCCGTATCAGGCGGTGGCAACGGTCGCTGTTTGATTTCAGCCTGCGCAGCCCATTGCTTGACTTGTCACGCGCCCGTCAGACGCTCGAATTGGCCGTCAAGGATCGCGCGTTGAGCGAGCTTGCCGAAGCCCTGTACCGGGGCAAGAGCAGCGCTGCCGCGTTCGAGGGCTTGGAAGCTGTCCGGACGGCAAAGCGTTTGCGCGCGTTGAGGCGCGAGTCCGAAACGCTGGAGCAGGAGGCGGGGAGCCATTACCTGTACTTGACGCTTGGTACGCTGATCCATCCGGGTCTTCGGGGCAAGGGCGTGAAATCGCCCCTGTTCTTGCTCCCCGTGACAGTGGGCGCGGGCGGGTCAGGAGTCCCGGAAGAAAACGCCTTTACGCTTTCCATTGCCGGTGAAGAGACGGCGCAAGCCAATCCTTGCCTGATCGAGTGGCTGCGTGTCACCCACAATCTGACGTTCGACGGCTTGGACAATCCCGGTCTCGATGGCGTGGGGATGATGCTCAACACGGCATTCGAGAAAATCCGCGCCAATCTGCAAGCGGCGCAACTGCCCTGGAGCGTGGAAGAAAACGCGAGTCTGGCGATTCTGGATTGCCCTGCGTTCCAAATGTGGAAGGACCTGGATCGAAACTGGCCTATCCTCATGGAAAACTCCGTTGTCCGCCATTTCGTCGAACATTCGGAGGAAGCCTTCGAGCCGCTGGATGAAGTGTCTTTTGAAGAAGAAAGTCTAATTTTGCCGCTTGCTGCCGACGGTTCCCAAATGGCTGCCATTGCGGCGGCGATGGACGGGAAATCCTTCGTTCTGGAAGGCGCCCCGGGCACCGGCAAATCGCAGACCATTGCCAATCTGATTGCGCGCGGGCTGGAAATGGGCAAGCGCGTACTGTTCGTCTCCGGGAAAAAAGCGGCGCTCGAAGCCGTGAGCCAGCGTCTGGAGGGCATCGGGCTGAAAGACTTTACGCTGCAAGCGTATGGTTCCGGGATGAACATGAATGACATCCGGCAACAGTTGAAACGCTCCATGCGCGCGGCGGCGGATGTCCACGAAAGAATCTGGAAAGTGGCCTTCGACAAATACGCTGGCACGGTTGTGGCGCTGCGCGATTACTCCGCGCGCCTGCACGCGCCCAACGCTGCCGGGCTTTCCCTTTGGTCGGCATACGATGAATTGGCGCGCCTGGGCGAAGGGCCGGGATGGGAACTCGACCCGAAACAGACTGGGAAAGTCGACATCCAGGCCATGTCGGACGCGCTGGGGCGAGCGGTCGGCATCAGCCGGAAAATCGGCAAGCCGGAGCGCGATCATTGGCTGCTCCTCGGGCTGGACAACGTAGACAAGCTGACTTTTACGCCCTTGACCAGCGCCCTCGAAGGTCTGGCGCTATCGCGCAAGCGGGTGCAGGAACTGGGGCGCGGCTGGCCGGATGCGTTCAAGGAACTGAAACCCGGCAAAATGATGGCGACCCTCAATGAGTGTGTCAGCGCGAATCTGTACGGGCTTTTACCGAGCAAGGCGTATTTCCGCGACATTGACCGTCCCGTTTGGCGGAGTGCCGTTGCCGCGTTGCGGGAAAAGCTGGAATTCTTCCTCGATTCCAATCGCGAGGCGCTCTCGATGCTTGCGCCGGGGCTCATCGACTCCCCGATGCTCAACGACTGGACGATCCGCGCGACCAGCCTGTCCAAAGCCAGACTGTTTGCCGAATTCCGGCGCAAACCCATCCGTACCGCCATCAAACCGCTCGTCCATCGCGATGTTGACTTGGAGGGTGACAACCTATTGGAAGTCTTGCAGAGCGCGCAAGGCATCCGCAGCCAAGTCACCGAACTGAGAACCCACGCGGTTGCCATCGTTGGCCTGATTCTGCCGACCAACTGGGCCGCGCACCGTCCCCTGGCGCTGGAAGAACTCGATGCCGCCATCAACCTGTCCCAGCGCGCCGTCTGGCTGGAGCGGATGGCTCCGATAGCCTGGTTGAAGGCGCTGGAACCCAAGGACGCGCGGGAAATCGGGATGCTGAAGGAAATCGAGGCGAACTGGTCGCGCTGGCTCTCTGTCATCGGCGCGACGGAACACAGCATCGACCAGTGGCTGGCGGGGCGAACCTGGCTGGAGGCGTGGGACGAATCCATGCCCCGGTGGGAAAACGACCTGGCCGGTACGGGACTCTTGCAGTTGCAGCGCCATGCCGCGTTGCGCAAGGAGCTTCGATCCATCGAGTGGGCAGGGGGCATCGACTTCGCGAACAAACTGGCGCGCAGGGCTTTCCCACTGGACGAAGCCGAAACGGTCATGCGGCGCGGCCTGGCGCTGGCCTCGCTGCACGAACGTCTGGCGGCCAGCGGCATGGAAAATTTCGATGACGCTGCGCAGGACAGGGCGGTTTCCGCTTTTCTGGAAAGCGCGCGCGAGGCACGCAAATGCGCCATACAGGCTGTTCCCGCCCGGCTGCTCGCGCGGCGGCCTTTCCGCACGAACAGCATCCTTGGCGAAGTCACCGCCCTCGTGCGGCAGATCGAGCGCAAGCGCGCCAGCATGGGATTGAGGGAAATTTCCGCCCGCTATCCCGAAGCCTTGCTGACCTTTGCCCCGGCTTTCCTGATGAGTCCCGGTTCGGCAGCGCGCGTCCTCGATGCCGGGACGCTGAAATTCGACGTAGTGATTTTCGACGAAGCCTCCCGGATAGGGACAGCCGAAGCGATTGGCGCGATGGGGCGAGCCAAGGCCGTTGTGATTGTCGGCGACACGAAACAACTGCCTCCCGCTGCCGTGATGGACCTTGCCCCGCAATCTGGGGCCGCAGCGCTTGCCCAGGGAGAACAGGAAAGCATCATGAGCGCGGCGCTGAACTCCGGCTTGCCACGGTTGCGGTTGAAGTGGCATTACCGGAGCGAGAACGAAGAACTCATCGCGTTTCCGAATGCCCGGTACTACGGCGGTGAGCTTGCCGCCTTGCCGTCCGCTCGGCGCGATGCCCATGCGGGCATCACTTGGCGGCGGGTCAATGGCAAATACCTGCGCGGCGCGGGCGAGACCAACCCCATCGAGGCGCGCGCGCTGGTCGATGAACTGGCTGTCCGGCTGCGTGACCCGGCGGGGCGGGACGAGTCATTTGGCGTGCTGTGCCTGAACGCTGCGCAGCGCGACCTGATTCTGGACATGCTGGAAGAATCGGAGGAGCCTGCCATCCGCGATGCCCTGGCAGCCCCTGACGAGCGAAGGCTTTTCGTGAAGAGCTTCGAGCACGCGCAAGGCGAAGAACGTGATGTCATTCTGATTTCGTTCGTGCTCTCAGTCGATCCGGCCTCCAAGGTATTGCCTTCGGACTGCGGCCCGCTGAGTGGAAAAGGGGGCGGGCGATGGCTGAACGTTGCGGTCACGCGCGCCCGCAAACAGGTACGGCTGCTCACTTCGTTCGGCCTGGAACACATCGGCTCCGCGCACATGATGTTGGCCGGTATGAAGGATTTGAGCGACTACCTGGCGTTTGCGGCCAGTTCCGGCGCCGTCGTGCCGGAAGTGTCCCTTCCAGCGCAAGAGCGTGGCATTCTGGCGCAGGAAATCGCCAAAGCCCTGGAAGCGCGCGGATACGTTACGCAAACCGATGTAGGCCATTCGGCCTTCCGGGTCGATCTCGCCGTAAAAAAGGCTGGCGAAAAAGGCTGGCGTCTGGCCGTCATGCTTGACGGCCCGGAGTGGAGAAGGGCGGTGATGGATCGGGACGGTGTGCCGCCCCTTTTGCGCGACAGCATGCGCTGGCCTACTGTCACGCGGGTCTGGCTACCGGCCTGGTTGCGGAACCGGTATGAACAACTCACGCGGCTCATCGACCTGCTCGAATCCCCGTCTGGCTCAAGGCTTCCGTCCTGAGGGGGCTGCTATTGTCAGATATATGTTAGTTTTTATGGGCAAAAAAAGGGCTGCGTTTCCGCAGCCCTTTGATTTTTTGGTGGTGATGGGTGGAATCGAACCGCCGACCTGCGGGTTATGAATCCGCCGCTCTAACCGTCTGAGCTACATCAC
>JGI24705J35276_12238029_pt1 | contig 15127 bp, 13 predicted proteins | sample TergutNt197P4_FD_35276 | JGI IMG/M metagenome (IMG submission 35276) | reverse complement strand
TATTGTTTGCAAAGATAATATATTCTACTTTCATTCATACAAATGTTTATGATTTATTAACTTAAATAGTTTTAGTTTTCTGTAATTTTTAATTCTTGATTTTTAATTCTTTATTGATTATACTACCGGTAATCAAAGAATTTTACCAGTTTACGGCTCAGGGGGGGCATTTGTTTGCGGGCGATCAATTCTATCGGTTCAAAGATCACATCGGGAGCCACACGCACTTTCGAACGGAACAAGTCCTTAATTTGTTTTACAAATAACTCACTGTTGTTCGAGCTTCCCACACGGATACAAATATTATCGGTACCAATCGTATTGGTATATACTTCCACGATATAATTGGTAATCGCCGGGATATTGTCCAAAATATCATATAATGCCGCAGGATAAAGCGTAGTGCCCTTATATTTAATCATTTGCCCTTTTCGCCCGATGATTGGTCCCAATCGTATCGAATGGCGACCACAGGCACATGGCTCTTCAAAATGCACACAGATATCGCCGGTCTTAAACCGTAGCATCGGCATCCCTTCCACGCTCAACGTGGTAATGGTGATTTCGCCGGGTTCGCCTTCACTGACAAGTCTGTTGTGGTCGTCGAGAAACTCCACGATCGTCAGGTCAGGCTTGTGGTGTGCACCGCATTGAGCTTCACACTCGTTAAACGACGATTGCATTTCGGTGGAAGCATAATTGGAATAAAGCGACAACTCAGGCCACAACGAATGGATCTTTTCACCTAATACATTAAGGGTATGGTCGTTGCAACGCAGACTTTCGCCGACACATATTGCTTTTTTGATTGATGACCGCCGGTAGTCTATGCCGTGCGACTCGGCAAATTCAATCAGTTTCAGAATAAATGAAGGGACGCAGTTCAGGACGGTGGTATGAATACTTTTGATGGTATTCCATTGAAGCTCGGGGATACCGTTTCCGATACGGATAATCCCCGATCCGAATTTATAACTTCCCAGCAGACAGGCTAAGCCGGCCATAAAAGCGCGATCGTTGGTAACCATCAGTTGTATGATATCGTCGGGCTTGCATCCGCAGAACGCGTACGAAAGATATTCGCTTACCGCCAACCTGTTCAGGTCATTTTGGGTAAGAGCGAATGTGACCGGCTCGCCCAAAGTACCGGAGGTAGTGACAAAATCCAATATCTGTACAGGCGGGACACAAAGAAATTCCATGTTCCAGAGTTGCAGATCCTGTTTCGTGGTCACAGGGATTTGCTGCAGATCTTCGATCGTTTTTATTTTCGTAATATCAATTTTTTCGCAGTCAAACACTTGCCTGTAATAAGGCGAACTGGCCTGTATGTACGAAAGTGTATCTGCCATTTTCGATTCCTGAAATATTTTTATTTCCCGCAATGGGCGTTTTTGAAGTGCTTCGCTTGTCATCATCTTTGTTTGAGTTTGTACTATCAGAGGACAAATATACGTATTGAATTGAAAATTGAAAATTGAAAATTGAAAATTTTACAATTATGGTTGTCTTCAATGAGCACTATATGGCAAAATGTTTCGACTTTTGAATAGAGTCTCAACGGTGTTTTGAGTTAAAAAATCCTAAAACCGCAAATTAGTTTTTATCTTTCAATTTTCTCCTGAATTTAATTCAGGATTCAATTAAAAAATGTATGTTTGTACCCCAAAATCGTAATCAGTCCAATGTCAGAAAATAATCCCGATAAAATCCCCTCCCCGCTTCTTTCGTTCGTACCGGTTATCGTATTGGTCGGGTTATTGTTTTTTACGATCCGTATTTTCGGGAGCAACTCCTTAGAGGGCGCCAGCCAGATTGTCTTGCTGATTGCTACAGCCGTCTGTATTTTGATTGCCATGACCTGTTGCCACATCAAATGGGCAATCATCGAATCGGCTATTGTGCGTAATATCGCAGGTGTAACCACCGCCCTGATAATCTTGTTACTTATCGGTGCACTGTCAGGGAGTTGGATGGTTGGAGGCATTATTCCTACATTGATATATTATGGCGTCAGGATCATTCATCCGGATTACTTTCTGGTGACCACCTGTCTGATTTGTGCACTGGTATCGTTGATGACCGGAAGCTCGTGGACAACGGTAGCAACGATCGGAATCGCCCTATTCGGCATCGGGCGTGTTCAAGGCTTTCAGGAAGGTTGGATTGCCGGCGCCATTATTTCGGGAGCCTATTTTGGAGATAAAATCTCGCCGTTGTCCGATACCACCGTACTGGCTTCCTCCATTACAGAGACGCCGTTGTTTACACATATCCGTTATATGATGATCACCACCATCCCATCTTTTTCGATTGCGCTTGTAATTTTTCTGATTGCCGGTTTTTCGCATAGAGGTGCTTCGATAAATGATATCACGGCCTTTACCTCCAATTTAAGTCAATCCTTTCATATATCAGCCTGGTTACTACTGGTTCCATTGTTGATGTTTTTGCTGATAATCAAAAAAATGCCTCCTATCATCACCCTGTTTCTTGCTGTGGTCGGAGCTGGTATCTGCGCGCTTATCTTTCAACCCGGACTTCTGTATCAGATTGCAGGCGCTGAAGAACGTGGCGCATCAGCTGTTTTCGAAGGGTTGATCATCACATTAAGCGCAAGTACGCATCTCGAAACGGGCAATTCGATGCTCAACGAGCTTGTTTCCACGCGGGGCATGGCCGGAATGATGAATACCATCTGGTTGATTATCTGCGCCATGTGTTTCGGAGGTGCGATGACAGCAGCGAATATGCTGTCGAGTATTATGTCGGTTTTTTTGCGTTTTGTAAAGCGCACCGCCGGGCTGGTGGCTTCAACTGTCTGTACCGGTTTATTTCTGAATATCTGTACGGCCGACCAATATTTGTCTATCATTCTGACAGGCGATATGTTCAAACATGTTTACCGTGAAAGGGGCTATGAGAGCCGGTTGTTGAGCCGGACAACAGAAGATTCGGTAACGGTAACTTCTGTTCTAATCCCCTGGAACACATGCGGGATGACGCAAGCCGCCGTGCTTGGCGTATCAGTGTTCGTCTTTTTCCCTTATTGCTTTTTCAACCTTATTAGTCCGATTATGAGTATTTTGGTGGCTTTAACAGGATATAAAATACGACATAGCGAAGACGTTACACCGAACAAAGGAAATTATGAATTATGAATTAAAATCTTACGGTCTTACGATCTTACGGTCTTAAAATCTTAAATATGAAACGATTAAAAATCTCGTTATTAGGTAAAGTAGCTATCGCTATCGGGTTGGGTATTGTCTTCGGGCTATTTGTTCCGGCAAGTATCGCACGCTTTTTTGTGACGTTTAATTCGCTGTTCGGCAGTTTTTTATCTTTTGCCATTCCGCTGATTATCTTAGGATTGGTTACCCCTGCCATCGGCGAATTAGGAAAAGGGGCAGGTAAATTGTTAGCCATCACAACACTTATCGCGTATGGCTCGACACTGTTTTCCGGTTTTTTTACCTATTTCAGTATAGACGCGGCTTTGCCTGTACTGCTTTCGGGAAACATCCAGATTTCACCTCTTGATAATCCTGAAAATTCTATGCTTCTCCCCTACTTTGAAATTGCCATGCCTCCCCTGATGGAGATTATGACGGCGCTACTGCTTTCTTTTGTGATCGGACTGGGACTGTCGGTCATCAAAAGCGTTACGCTTCAAAATGTATTTCTGGATTTCCGAAAAATCATTACCGGCTTAATCGAAGCAGTCATTATTCCTTTGCTGCCTCTTCATATTTTCGGTATCTTTCTGAATATCACGAAAAGCGGGCAAGTGGTCATGATCATGTCTATGTTTGTGAAAGTAATTCTAATTATTTTTGTGCTTCATATTTCACTGCTACTTATTCAATTTTGCATTGCAGGCGCCATCGGGAAAAAGAATCCGCTGGTCCTGCTTAAAAATATGCTACCGGCCTATACGACTGCATTGGGGACGCAATCATCGGCAGCAACTATACCCGTCACCATGAAACAGGCAATTAAAAACGGTGTTAGCGAACCCATTGCATCATTTGTCATCCCTTTATGTGCGACGATCCACCTGTCAGGCAGTACAATGAAGATTGTGGCTTGTGCGATGGCAATCCTTTTTATGGGAGGCGATCCTGCCACGTTTATACAAATGGCCGGATTTATCATGATGCTTGGGATTATCATGGTAGCTGCTCCGGGTGTGCCGGGTGGCGCTATTATGGCTGCAATAGGTGTATTGGAAAGTATGCTTGGATTTAGTGAAACACAGGTAGCGCTGATGATCGCACTTTATATTGCAATGGATAGTTTTGGGACTGCTTGCAATGTGACAGGCGATGGAGCGATTGCAGTGGTTATAGACAGGATTGCAAAATAATGGTGAACGGAGATATTGAGAATTATTTTAATTTTGTGCATCGAAATAACTGATTTTATCCAATGAAAGTAAAAATTGTCAACAAGTCACCTCATCCTTTACCTCAGTATCAGACGATGTTGTCGGCCGGATTGGATATATGCGCAAATCTGTCTGAACCGGTCATACTCAAACCATTGGAGCGAAAACTGATTCCGACGGGGTTATTTATTGCCCTTCCTGAAGGATATGAAGCGCAAATGCGCCCACGTAGCGGTTTGGCTATCAAACACGGAATCACCGTATTAAACACTCCGGGTACCATTGACGCCGACTATCGTGGAGAGGTTGGTGTTATTCTGGTCAACCTTTCGTCCGAAACGTTTGTGATCAAAGACGGCGAACGGATCAGCCAAATGGTTATCACTTCACACGAACAGATAGTCTGGGAACCGGAAGATAACCTCAATGAAACTGAACGGGGGGCAGGCGGGTTCGGAAGTACGGGCATAGGGGCGAATAATTAATCGCCCCTACATAAGAGTTAAAACTAAGCATTAAACGTTAAGAGTTGATGAAATTTAATGATTATAAAAATCAGTTATCCGATTATTGCTTCCCTTCGGAAAGCCAAATATCATATATGATTGACACTAATGTAAAGTCGGTTATTCAGTTATTCATAATTCTTGCATTAATAATAACGAATATATTTCCTTTATTGGCTTTCAGCGCCGGCCAGGATCCGCAAACTGTCAACTTAAGTCTTACCGCATCCGAAAAACGGAAGTTTGATTATATCTATCTCGAAGCGTTGAATCTGAAAAATACCGGCAAGTACGATGCTGCTTTTGAGTTATTCAATTATTGCCTGACGATTGACTCTACTGCTTCGGCCGTGCTCTACGAGCTGTCATCTTTTTATGTACAGATGGACCAACCGGAAAAAGCAGTCTCTCTGCTAAAAGAGGCAGTCATGTACAGCCCTGATAATTTTACGTATAAGATGGCATTAGCGACCATCTCTTTATCGGCCGGTATGTACGGAGAAGCAGTTGAAGTGTATGAAGACCTGATAAACAGATGGCCTGATAAAATCGAACTGAACTATTACCTTGCTGAAGCATCAATTCAAGCCGGTGATATCGGTAGAGCAATTGATATTTTTGATGCATTGGAAGAAATGACGGGTATGAGCGAGCCGCTTTCGGTTCAAAAATTCAGGCTTTATATGATGCTCGAACAATCGGATGAAGCCTTTCGTGAATTGCAGAAGTTGGCCGACAAATTTCCTGCCAATGCTCGTTACCCGATTCTGATAGGGGATTTATATTTAGAACAAATGAAACCTGACAAGGCTTTGGAATATTACGAAAAAGCGTGCGCCATTGATCCTGAAAACCCGTATTATACGGTTTCAATGGCTAATTACTATGAATTAGCAGGCAATCCGGAGGCTGCAGAAGCACAGATACGCATAGCGCTTGTCAACGACAAATTGGATACGGAACTGAAAGTGGGCATTCTGACAAGATACATCCAGCAGTTGCAAAAAAACAAGAATAGAACAACCGTTGGCGCTAATACACTATTCCAAACTTTGCTCGAACTGCACCCTGAAGAGATTGAACTAAAACTACTGTATGCAAATCTGCTTTCAATGCAGGGGAACCATGATGAAGCACACTTTCAGTTGCAATTAGTGACAGAAATGGACCCTGAAAATGAAGGCGCCTGGCAACAATTGCTGAACCTGTCCATACAAGCACAGGATTTTGACGAAGTGATTCAGGTCTGTAAAAAAGGCATCGGGATATTCCCCGAAGAGCCTATGTATTATTTTTACATGGGACTTGCTAATTATCAGCAGGAAAACTTTCAGGAAGCCATTGAAGCCTTTCAAAAAGGATTATTGATTATTCCTGAGAACGACCGTATGCTCAGATCGGATTTCTATGGACAAATAGGCGATACATACTTCAAGATGAAGAAATTGGAGGAGTCGTTCGATGCATACGAAGAGGCACTGCGTGCTAATGAACGTAATATAGTGGTTTTGAATAATTACAGTTACTTTTTGACGCTCTCGGAAAGAGATCTTGATAAAGCCGAGCGGATGAGTGCACAGTGTATCAGGATGGAGCCAAACAACCCCACTTATTTAGATACATACGCCTGGATTTTTTTCATGAAAGGCAATTATCCTTTAGCCAAGATCTATATACAAAGTGCGGTGGACAAAGACACCACCAATAGCGCTGTACTGGTTGATCATTATGGTGATATCCTGTATATGACAGGCGACAAAGACGGAGCGCTCACACAATGGAAAAGAGCTAAAGAAATGGGAAAAGAGAGTAAAATATTAGATCGTAAGATTGCAGAAGAGACCTATTATGAAGATCCGGACAATGAATAATGAAGAATTTTAAACTATCACGAATTAAAAAAATAATGTTAAGTGGTCAAGGGTCAAGGGTCAATGGTCAGATGTCTGGCTGTTCGGTTTTCCGGTTATTCAATGGTTCCGTCATTCTCTGTCTGCTGATTATCACTATATTAAGTGGTTGTCGGACAGCGAGGGATGTGTCGGTTAGCAGCAATGTATTGAACTTGAAAACGAAACCATCTTTTTTTGCAGCATACATGGAAAATGCTTTACAATACCATACCTTTGCATCACGCATACAGTTTGATATCGTACTGTCGGGGAATGAGATGAGTTCGCGCGGACAATTGAGAATAATAAAAGACGAACGTATCCAAATTTCCATCCAGCCTCTTTTGGGAATTGAAGCTATCAGGGCGGAACTGACACCGGACAGTATCAAGATTGTGAACCGTGTGAACCGGTGGTATATGGCCGATTCGTTCGATCAAATCAAAGGCAATACGGAGATTGATTTTAACTTTTATAACTTACAGGCTCTTATCACAAACCAGCTGTTTCTTCCCGGCGAAACCAATATTTCGGACGATCGGTTCAATTTGTTCGGTTGGGAACAGACTACGACAGGTTATCTCCTGCACACTACCGACCGTAACGGCTTGTCATATACCTTTTCGGCCGACATGAACGAACGAATTGTTACGACTGAAATTAATGATGATTCTTCCCGGTACCAACTTGATTGTACCTACAAAAACTTTCTGCCAGCCGGTAGTCGGTTTTTCCCGGCGAATGTCCTAATCCGCCTCCACACAGAAAATAACGAAGTTCATGCGCTATCATTGAACTTTTCCCGTGTCGAGGTGGATGTTCCTGTAACAGGTATTTTCCCTGTTCCGGCTAATTATCAACGGGTAAGCCTGCCGCAAATTATCCATTCAATCGAACAGCTATGAAACCGGAAGTTTTTAATAATCCCAAACTCTGCGAACAGAATATTTGCAGAGAAGTGATCAATCGAGTTATCACGGGAATTCTGTGTTTATTGCTATCCGGAAATCTATGTGCTCAAAACCAACAGACGCTGGAAGCGCAACGAAAAACTGCCTTAGAAGAAATTGATGCGATTTCAAATTTACTGACTGAAATCCGGGCTTCCACTACTACCTCGCTCAACCGATTGAATTTATTATCCACACAAGTGCAGGCACGCAAAAAGGTAATTACGCTGCTTAATCAGGAAATAACTGCAATTGACAAAGAAATCTCAGCCATGAATCTGGAACTGATCGAATTGGAAAAGGATTTGAAGGACAGACGCGACAAATATGCGACTTCAGTACAAAGTATCTATTCCCGACATTCATCGCAATACAAGTGGCTTTTCGTATTGTCAACCAATAATTTTTCACAGATTATGAACCGTATGCGTTATGTCAGGGAATATGCAGCATGGCAAAAACAACAAGGCATATTGATCATCCGAAAACAGGAAGAAATCAATCTGAAACAGATAGAAATAGAACAGTCACGTGCTGAAAAAGTAGTGCTGCTAAATGCCAGGGAAGAAGAAAACAAACAACTGGAAAAAGAAGAAGCCGCCCAAAGAGCGGAAGTACAACAACTGAACAGAAGACAAAGCGCCTTACAGGCGGAACTCACAAAACAACGAAATCTGGCTGCTTCTTTAAACCGTGAGATAGAGAGGCTTATCGCCAATGATAACAGACGGTCGAATAATTTGCCGGATACTCGTACGACGACTACAACCACTACCTATAAAATGACTGCCGAAGAACAAACGTTAGCCGCTGATTTTGCTTCCAACAGAGGCCGGTTACCCTTTCCCTTATCCGGCAGATACAGCATCGTACGTCCGTTTGGCGAATATCAACCCTCGCAATACAGAAATGTACGTTTGAGAAATGATGGGATTGATATTCAGACAACAGCTGGAAATGAAGCGAGGGCTATCTTTACAGGGGTTGTGACAAGTGTTTTTAAGTTGCCGGGTAGCGCCCATCAAAGTGTCATTGTCCGACATGGGAATTATCTGTCTGTTTATATGTATTTAAGTGAGGTATATGTAAAAAACGGAGACAAAGTTTCGACTTCTCAACGTTTGGGAAAGATCTTTACTGATGCAAAAAATGACAATGCCACCATTTTGCATTTCGAATTGCGTAATGAACGGGAAAAATTGAATCCGGTGCTTTGGCTTAAATAGTAATTAGAGTTTAGATATTAGAGTTTAGATAATCTATCAAAACTCTAAATATCTACTTTCTAAACTCTAAAAAACTCTCGGGGCTTCGTATGCGTTATTTTGATGAATTTTGTCAATGAAAACGTCAACATGCCCGAAAATGAAATACTTGTTGAGATGGCTGCACCAAAAACCCCATAAGCCGGAATAAGAAAAAAACCGGAAACCAGCAAGATCAACAGTCCGATCCATGAACAGGCTGTACTCACTCTGACTTTCCCGGTCCCTATAAAAAAATGGCTCAGAATACTGTTACTTCCCAATGCAATTATACCAATAGAAAGCCCGCAAATCACTTTACGGACTCCTGCAAATTCGGGTGAAAACAAATAATCCGTATAGACCCATTCGGGAATCAGTAAAATCATCCCCATCACGACAGTAATCGCACAGAAAGTCAGTCTTAAAAAGCGGAGTGTCATTCGCTTTTGCGCTTCCGCTTCAAAAGTCTTAGCCACCTGACTGTACGAAATAAAACTCGTACTGCGGCTGATATGCCAAACAGATTCCGAAATTTTTGTTCCGGCATCTAACAAGCCTACCTGAGCGTAACTGCCCAGGTGTTGAAGAAGAAAGTAATTGAGACGCGACGTCAGGTTTTCAGCCAAATTATCAGCACTGCCCCATAAGCCATAGATAAACATTTCTTTGACGAATCGTGGAACAGATGACGGAACAGGCTGTTTTTCTACTGTTTGACGGAAGAAAAAGGGAAGTACCAACAACAAACTCACGATCCATGCCAATCCGTTTGCACAATATAATCCCCACAAGTAACCTCTGGCATCGCGTTTACCGGCCACATAATAGATAAACAAAATGCTACAAAACAACATAATTCCCTGTAATAGAAACGAAATGTTGAATCCGCTGATATGTTCTTTCCCAAGCAGGATACGTGAATGAACGGAAACCAGCGACAGCATAAGCGCCAGTCCAAAGACGTCGAATATATATCCTTCAGGTAAAATCCCAAGTAACTTCATCACAGAGCAGGCAATCGCCGGTCCGAAAAAAGCCCATAAATAAGCAGGCCAAAAAACATAGCGAAAATCATAGCGGTTCATAAAATAGACTATCGTATTTCCACAAAGGATGCTGCTGCATATCACAGCGATATTGGCTGAAGCATAAATTACGCCGACCAATCCCATGCCGCTAACACCCAGCACTTTAGCATTGATAAAAATCAATGCCAGATTAAGCGCTGCGACCAAATAACGCGTTCCGATGGTTTCGAGGATTGCTTGGCCTCCCCTAACCCCTCCAAAGGAGGGGGATAAGAAATGTAATTTCTTTTTCATTTTTTTCTTTCGTTCAATCGTTTTCAGTTCGGAGTAGCGTCCTCGCTACGTCGCATATTAAAAAACAACCCCATCCAACAACCTAACATAAAGCGCTATCGCATCTCGTATTTCGGATAACCGGATATATTCGTCGGCCGTATGCGAACGCGACGAATCGCCCGGTCCCATCTTGACAGTCGGAAAAGACATCAACGCCCGGTCGCTTAACGTCGGCGAACCAAAAGGTTGTTTTCCCAACATGACAGCCCGTTCCACAACCGGATGGGTTAGGTTGATGTGCGATGAATTCAACCGGAACCCACGGGAAATCACTTCGCAATCTACTGTTTTAGCGATTTCATCGTATATTTCACGATTCGAATAGAATTCGTTCGTACGAATATCTACCGTAAATTCGCACCGGTCGGGAATCACATTATGTTGCGTTCCGGCTTTTATCATTGTGGTTGTCAACTTGACAGGGCCTAACAGATCGCTTTGCAACGGAAATGAAATGTTATGTAAACGGTTTATTTCACGTATCGCTTTCATAATGGCATTCACCCCTTCGTTGCGGGCGGCATGACCTGATATGCCATGGCAAATACAATCCAATACCATCAATCCCTTTTCGGCAATCGCCGGCTGCATGGATGTAGGCTCACCTACAAGACCGAATGTGATCGGCGGAAGTTCGCCAAGCACGCTTTCTACTCCGTTGTTTCCGGAAATTTCTTCTTCTGCAGAAGCCAGAAAAATCATGTTATAATACTGATATTTAGTGCTTAACAGCGTAAATGCTTCGTACAAAGCGACAACGCTTGCACCGGCGTCGTTGCTGCCCAGACCATAGAGGCAATCGTCGTCCTCATCGGGTATAAACGGATCTTTTTCCCATCCGTGAACAGGCCGTACGGTATCAATGTGCGAATTAAGCAGGATGGTGGGGCGTGCCGCATCAAACCCGGGTGCGATGAGCCACAAGTTATTGCCTTTACGGCATACTTCGTGACCTGCTTTCTCCCATTGGGATTCAAGAAAATCCGCTACTTCGGCTTCTTCCCTGCTAAAGGAAGGCCTTGTAATCATCTCTTTCAGGAGGTCTATGGCGTCGTAAAAATGCTCCATCTTATTATTTACCATTTTACTATCCCCCTTTGGAGGGGGCAGGGGGAGGTCTCATTTACCATTAATTTAATATTTCTTCGACCTGACAGCGATCTTTTGTCAGTTGCGCTTTTAATGCTTCAACATTCTCAAATTTATTATTATCACGCAAAAATCGGATAAATTCGACTTCGATTTGTTGATTGTAAATCGTTTGGGCAAAATGCAGGATATGAACTTCTATCGTTGTTTGTCCGCCATGCCATGTCGGATGGTTTCCAATCGAAAGCATCCCCTTGTACCGTACATTATCAATCGTTACCCAAACGGCATACACACCCTGCCCCGGTTGTATTTTTAAAGGATCATCAATGGCTATGTTGGCAGTCGGAAATCCAATGGTTCGCCCTACCCCATTGCCGGTAACCACCTGTCCTTTCAACCGGTATGGGTAACTCAGCAAACAGGCGGCTTCTTCTACGCGACATTCGGCCAATAGTTGTCTGATCTTTGACGAACTGACCTTTTCCGCATCTTTTTCAAACGAAGCAGCACGCAAAACTTCCATCCCGCAAGCCTTTCCATATTCAACATATTGTTCAAATCCCGCTGTGCGATTATGGCCGAAACGATGGTCATAGCCTACCAGTAAGCATTGAACATGCCATTTTTCGGACAAATATTGTGCGATAAAACCGGAAGCTGTACAAGCGGCCATTTCGGGTGTAAAATCCATTATTACACAATAGTCAATGTCTTCGGATGAAAGCAATAACAACTTCTCATCCATAGAATTGAGCAGTCCGGGTTGATAGTCGGCTTGCAAGACGACACGGGGATGTACCGGAAAAGTAAAAACGACCGTAGCCAACGCTCTTTCATGCGCTAACCGTTTCATTTCACGAATGAGAAAACGGTGTCCGGCATGTACGCCGTCAAAAAAACCAACTGTGGCCATCCATCCTTGTGCGGGTTTCTCTTCTATATGATGTATTACAATCATGTCGCAAAGATAATATTTTTTCATATCTTTGCTGTCCGGAATATTTTTATTCAGTTATTCAAACTTGATTAAATGGCAAAGCAACGGATTACGGAAATTTTAAGGACAGGCAAGATATTGGTTTCAGATGGTGCATGGGGAACGTTTCTCTATCAAAGTGGGTTGAAACCGGGCGAATGTCCCGACGAGTGGTCGCTCTCACACCCCGATATCGTCAAGGAGATCGCCTTGCGGTATGTAGAGGCGGGCGCTGAACTGATCGAAACAAACACTTTTGGCGCCAACCGTTTTAAATTGCAACATTACGGGTTGCAAGACAAAGTGGCAGCAATCAATGAAGCGGCAGCACGGTTGTCGCGCGAAGCAACCGGTGACGACAAGTATGTGATCGCTTCAATCGGACCTACGGGTAAGATGCTCCTTATGGGCGACGTGACCGAAGAGGAGTTTTACGATTGCTTTCGCGAACAGGCTATTGCGCTTGAGAAGGGGGGGGCTGATGCAATCTGCATCGAAACAATGAGCGATGGCGACGAGGCTGTTCAAGCGATCAAAGCGGCCAAAGAAAATACCGGATTGGAGATAATCGCTACTTTCACATTCGATAAAACCCCTTTGGGCGAATACCGTACCATGATGGGATTACGGCCGGCAGAAGCCATGCGTCGCGCTTTGGAAGCAGGCGCCGATATGATCGGGACAAACTGTGGCAATGGCATGGAGCGAATGATTGATATTGTCAAGGAAATCCGCACAGCATTTCCGGATACGGCTATTGTCGTTCAGGCCAATGCAGGACTTCCTGTTTCTTTAGAAGGGATCGATACCTTCCCGGATACTCCTGAGATTATGACTTCATATATTCCTTTGCTGATTGAAGCAGGAGCAAACATAATCGGCGGATGCTGCGGCACCACACCGGAACATATCAAGATGTTGTCGCAAAAAATACATTTATTAAACACAAAGGGCACAAAGATTTTTCACAAAGAACACAAATGAAATACAATTTTGACGAAATCGTTCCGCGCAGGAACAGCAGCTCACTGAAATGGGATTCGACTACCAACGACGATGAACTGCCATTCTGGGTGGCAGATATGGACTTTCGTGCTGCGCCGCCTGTGCTCGAAGCGCTTGCAAAAAGAGTGCAACACGGCGTTTTAGGCTATACAAAAGCGCCGCAAGCATATTATGATGCCGTAACCTCATGGTTTGAACGACGTCACGGATTTACTTTTCAGCAAGAATGGACGCTCAATACCACCGGCGTGGTACCTGCTTTGTCGGCGATTATCAAAGCGCTGACTGTGCCCGGCGATAAAGTGATCGTGCAACCCCCGGTATATAACTGTTTTTTCTCGTCTGTACGCAACAATGGATGCGAACCTCTTTTCAACCAACTGATTTACAAAGACAATACTTATACCATTGATTTTGACGACCTCGAAGTGAAATCTTCCGACCCACAGACAAAACTGCTTCTGCTATGCAGTCCGCATAACCCGGCAGGAAGGGTTTGGAGTAGAGACGAACTGACCCGTATCGGAGAAATCTGTTTGAGAAACAACGTGATTGTCGTGTCGGACGAGATTCATTGCGACCTTGTGTTTCAGGGCTACAAGCATATTCCTTATGCGTCTTTGGGCAACGACTTTCTGCAATATTCGGTAACATGTACGGCGCCAAGCAAGACGTTTAATATTGCCGGTCTTCATACGGCCAATATCCATGCAGCCGATAAAACAATCCGCGAAAAAATAGATAAAACACTGAACATTAACGAACTGAAAAACCTGAATCCTTTTGGATCAGACGCATTGATTGCTGCTTATAACGATGGAGAAGCGTGGTTGGACGAATTGAAAGTTTACCTGTATGATAATTATCTTTTTCTGAAAGATTTCTTCGCGAAGCATCTGCCGCAATTTCCCGTAATACATCCGGAAGCTACTTATTTAGCCTGGGTGGATTGTACTGTTTTACAGCAACATTCGTCGGTCATAGCCGAAAAGTTACTCGAAAAAGCCGGCGTGCGGATCAATCCGGGCGCGATGTATGGCCCCGGCGGAGAGCATTTTATCAGAATCAACATGGCCTGCCCGCGTGCAACACTTGCAGAGGGGCTGGAGAGGGTAAGACAAGGAATAATGATTGGTTCGTAGGGGCGAAAAATTTTTCGCCCTGAAATACCGATAACAGAGAATTTTTGCATCTGTAATGCTAAATATTCCCTTGATTAGCAAGAAGAATTACACTTATATCGCTGAATTTCTTCCTTTAAACGTCTGTTTTCCTGTTCTAATTTTTCAATGTATTTCTTTTGACATTCCCACATAGATTGTGGTATAAAATAGTTTGAGAAATGGGTTTCGATGGTATTATCAAATCCTGATACGTTGTCATTAATAATAACAAGAAGATTTTCATCGGATTCATAAACATCTTCCAAAGGTATTTTTAATATCTCAGATATTTTTTCCCATTCACGTTCGTAGATTTTTATTTTCCCGTTTTCTTTCCTTCCATAGCTTGAGGTGTCCATTGCAAGAAAGACAGCCATACATTCCTGTGAGTATCCTCTTTTGTGCCGTGCTTCAATGAGTTTATTTTTCCTGATCATTATTGTAAAGATTGATTAATTAAGTAGGTAGGCGGCGTTACCGCCGCTTTCCCCTTTAAGAACCGTACGTGCGACTTTCACCGCATACGGCTCAGGTGATTACTA
>JGI24705J35276_12238030_pt1 | contig 15128 bp, 14 predicted proteins | sample TergutNt197P4_FD_35276 | JGI IMG/M metagenome (IMG submission 35276) | reverse complement strand
GCTCGCGGCCCAGGTCGATGCCCACAAAGCGGCGCAGCGCCGTGCTATCGAGCAGAGCCTCCTCGCACGCCAGATCGGCCAGGTTGAACTCCTCACCACCAAGACTACATCGCGTTTGGCTCCACGTTGGTATTGCTCGAATCCAGCCCTTTCATTCGTTGCTGCGGTACCGCTTTTGGCGCACATAATGTCAATTCAAGGTGGACTCGGGTATGCTCCAAGCCCCACAAAAGACTAGGAACATCGTTCCGTCAACGATTCCTCGGGGAAAAGCAACGGAGAGAAAGAATGGTGCGTACTACATCAAAAGCAAAAAAATCAACAGTTGAAGTGGTCGGTCAAATCAGAAGCTTAGTTGACGACGCCGACCTAGTGAAACAGCGCAGGGCGCAGATAACGAAGGCCGCGATCACCGCATTCATCCATCGTGGCTATCATGCCTGCACCGTTCGCGACATTGCCAAGCAGGCGCAAGTCAGTGTAGGGATGATCTACCAGTACATGGGTGACAAGGAGGACTTGCTCTTCCTTGCGCTAGTCGAAATTTTGCGGGCGTGCAAAGAGCAGATTTCACCAGCATTGGTTGGTGTTGAAAAGCCGCTTCAAAGGTTCTACAAGGTCGTATCTACGTACTGTATGGTCCACGCTGCCTCGCCAGACGCAACAGTGCTGGCTTACCGGGAAACGGCCTCTTTGACGAAGAAGCGCCGCAACGTTATCAAGCAACTTGAGGCCGAGGTGATTGAGTTGATTAGCGAACAAATTCACGCTTGCATCAATGCTGGCATTTTTGAAAACGATATCGACGTGGATCTTTTTTGCTATCAACTCATCATGTTCTCTCATACGTGGGCGTTAAAGGCTTGGTATTTCCGCCCACGGATGACGATCGATACTTACGTGGAACGCGGTCTGCGGATGCTGCTCCGAGGCGTCATGACGACAAAGGGTGCAAGACAGATCCGGTTGGTATCTGACCTTGGAAAGATCTAGAAAAACCCGTAGATATCCTACCAACGCGGCACAATGCGAGCCATGCAACAAGAAGCTGACTTGGGTTGAGTACCAAGCGCACACGTAGCGAAGGAAGATGAGGGTCGCAAGTTGCATCCCTTGTCGGAATTGAATGATCATTCATTCTATAATTATGAAAATTACGATCAATCTCCAGAGTCATCCCAATGTTCAAAATTGAAGTATCGAATGGAGTAGCCACAGTCGTTCTCGAACGACCACCCGTGAATGCGATCAATCGTCAATGGGCTGCGCGTTTCCACGAACTACTGGATCAACTTGAACGACGTGACGACTGGAACGTTCTCCACATCCGAAGTGCTCTTCGGATATTCTCGGCAGGGGCGGACATCAAGGAAATGCAGACAGTTTTCAACCAGGGCGGCGACGTGGGTGCGCTGGTTTCTGGGGTGCGTGACTATCAGCGGCTCTTCGCTCGCATCGAGAATTTGCCACGCATCACCTTAGCTGAAATCGGTGGATCGGCAATGGGAGGAGGGTTCGAACTGGCGCTTTCTTGTGACCTACGTATCGTCGCGGACGAGGCGCGAGTTGGACTTCCGGAGATCCGTCTCGGCCTGCTCCCCGGTGCGGGAGGAACTCAGCGATTGACCAGACTTTGCGGTCGGGCGACAGCCCTTCGCATCATCGCTGGAGCAAAAATTGTGGATGGACAGGCCGCCGTCCAACTCGGCATGGCTCATTGGAATTTCCCGCTCAATCGACTGCGCGAAGAAGGTGACAAGATCGCGCGCCACTATGCCGGCCAGCACGGGTTGGCAGGACGTCTTGCAAAGAACTGCATCAATGCAGCGACGAACCCCGTTTCGGCACAGGGACTTGATCTCGAATACGAGGGCAGCAAAACGCTACTGGAGAGCGCAGAAAGCCAAGCGCTAATCAAGAAATTCTTAGCGGGAAGGAAATCAAATGATCTTGAATGAAGACCAAGAGCGATTCCGGTTGACCGTGCGCGATTTTGTCCGACGTGCAGTTAAGCCATTTGCGTCCGACTGGGAAGAAAAACGGAGCTTCCCAATTGGGCTAGCACGTCAATTGGGTGAAATGGGCCTGCTCGGTGTGACGGTGCCGCTGGAGTGGGGCGGCACCGGAGCGGACTACGTTTGCTATGCGCTGGCACTCATGGAAATTTCCGCTGGCGACGGAGCATTAGGACTTACTGTTAGCGGACATAATTCGGTGGTTTGCATGCCGCTCGCTACTTTTGGCAGTGATTCACAACGCGAACGCTATCTGCGACCAGCAGTTTCAGGCGAACAACTTGGATGTTTTGCCCTCACGGAGCCGCATGGCGGTTCTGATGCTTCGGATCTTAGGACACGCGCGGTTCGCACTGCCAAAGGCTGGCGCATCGACGGTGTCAAGCAATTCATTTCAACAGCGTCAGTCGCGGATTTTGTCATCGCTTTCGTGAAAACCGATCCGGCGGCTGGCAAGCGCGGCATCAGTGCTTTCGTGTTTCCAACATCGACGCCGGGATTTCGGGTCACGCGGATCGAGAAGAAAATGGGTTTGAATGCGTCTAACACCTGCGAAGTGGTGTTTGACGGTGTCGAGGTCAGCGACAACGCAATGTTGGGCCAAGAGGGCCAAGGCTACAAAATTGCGTTGAGCAACCTTGAGGGCGGACGCATCGGCATCGCCTCACAAAGCGTTGGTTTGGCGCGCGCCGCGCTAGAACACGCCGTGGTTTATGCCCGTGAGCGTATCGCCTTCGGCAAACCGATCGCGCAGCACCAAGCTGTGGCTTTGCGCTTGGGCGAAATGGCCACGCGCGTGACGGCTGCCGAGCAGTTGGTGTTGCACGCCGCAGCGATCAAGAGCGCGAATAAACCTTGTTTGACCGAGGCGTCGATGGCCAAGCTGTTGGCAACCGAAACAGCCGAACGTGTCGCTTCCGATGCAGTGCAAACACTGGGAGGTAACGGCTATATGGCCGGTTACCACGTCGAACGCATCTACCGGGACGCCCGCGGCCCAAAGATATACGAAGGCACGAACGATATTCAGAAACTGGTGATCAGTCGCGCTCTAACCGGTATGGCTGCGTTCTAGGCTGCCGCGACACCTCCATCAACCGACCAGCGTCAGGCCACCACTAACGCTGAGAATTTGGCCCGTGATGTAAGTTGATCGCTCGCTCGCAAAAAATAGCACGGCATCCGCAATCTCGGAAGGTTTGCCGAAGCGTCGCATAGGAATGGCGCGCTGAAACGCCTCGCGGTGCTTTTCCGGCACCGCCGCAAGCAGCGGCGTGTCGGTGGGGCCGGGGCAGACGCAGTTCACGTTGACGCCATAACGCGCCGTCTCGCGCGACAGCGATTTTGTGAATCCGATCAGGCCCGCTTTAGCACCAGCATACACGGTCTCACCCAAGCTGCCGACACGGCCGGCGTCGCTCGAAATGTTGATGATGCGACCCTGCTTGCGCTCAACCATACCGGGCAGTAGCGCATGCGTGAGCGCGACGGGGCCGCTGAAGTTGATTGCCACTACACGTTGCCGAAATTCCGGAGTATTTTCCATGAAAGGTTGAATCTTGCCCCAACCGGCACCGTTGACCAAAATGTCAACTTGGCCGGTAAAATTTTGCGCAGCGGTTGCAAATCGCTGGATCGAAGCGTCGCTGGCTACATCCAGTGGAATGTATGTGGCGTGCATACCCGCCGCCTGCAAGTCGAACGCGGTTTTTTCACCAGCGTCCTGCGCAATATCTGCCAAAACAACGGCTGCACCGGCGCGCGCCAGTTCCCAAGCGGTAGCCAAGCCGATGCCTGACGCAGCGCCGGTAACGACGGCTGTCTTTCCTTCAAGTCTCATGATTTAAACCTTCATTTTGTTGATCAATCAATGTGCTTAAGCGTGGGGTGATGGCCGCCCTGTGGCCAGCGACTTCCTCAGTGTTTTTGCCACGGGCAACCCAGAATTGAATGATCGTTCATTCTATGATACATTGGCATCGTGATGGTGTCAATGACGCGTGCTGCATCCTGGCGCTGTCCTCCACTCTAAAAACATACCCATTGAAAGGAAAACCATGACGGTCTTCAACGGTACGACGTACCGCGCGGAGCACTTCCTGTGGGAGGTGCAAGACAACATCGCTACGCTTACGCTGAATCGCCCCGAGCGCAAGAATCCATTGACGTTCGACTCATACGGTGAGTTGCGCGACCTGTTCCGCAAATTGCGCTACGCCAAAGACGTGAAGGCAGTCGTGTTGCGTGGCGCTGGGGGCAATTTTTGTTCCGGCGGTGATGTGCATGAAATTATTGGGCCGCTGGTGCGCATGCAGGAAAACGACGACATGTCCGGCCTGCTGGAATTCACCCGCATGACCGGTGATGCTGTCATCGAGATGCGCCACTGCCCACAGCCAATCATCGCTGCGGTCGATGGCGTGTGCGCAGGCGCAGGCGCGATCCTTGCCATGGCCTCGGACCTGCGCATCGGCACCCCGCGCGCAAAAACAGCATTCTTGTTCGTGCGAGTCGGACTGGCTGGTGCCGACATGGGGGCATGCAATATCCTGCCACGCATCATCGGCAGCGGGCGCGCCTCCGAGCTGCTTTACACCGGCCGCGCCATGACTGCGGAAGAAGGTGAGCGCTGGGGCTTTTTCAACCGCTTGGTGGCTCCAGAAGAACTAAACGTACATGCCGATATGCTTGCACGCGAATTAACAGCCGGTCCCACCTTCGCCCATGGCATGACCAAAAAATGTCTTGAGCAGGAATGGAGCATGGGCATCGTCGAGGCAATCGAGGCGGAAGCCCAAGCACAGGCTATTTGCATGCAGACACGCGACTACGGCCGCGCTTATCGTGCCTTCGTCGAAAAGCGCAAGCCCGAATTTCAGGGTGACTGAAATGAAACATCCCCATATCTCACTTTCTTGGCAGTGTTGCGCTTTTTCCCCGAAAGATGGTGTACGCAGCAATTTGGCAAAACCGAGTTGCGCTAGCATTACCTGCGCTGCGGTCTTTAGACCGGTTTCATGTATTTGCGCACATGTCTGACACGAGTTATCTTGACTGGCCTTTCTTCGAAAACCGGCACCAGCGTCTCGCCTCCGAATTTGACGCGTGGGCGCACAAGCACATAGTCGACAAGCACGGTGAAGATGTCGATACGAAGTGTCGTACGCTGGTACGTGCGTTAGGCGAAGCCGGTTGGTTGCAATATGCTGTCTCCCTCAAAGATCCGGCGGGGGATGGCGCAATTGACACTCGAGCCATTTGCCTGCTTCGAGACACGCTTGCCCGTCATGACGGACTGGCGGATTTTGCATTCGCAATGCAAGGCCTTGGCTCAGGCGCTATCAGCTTGGCAGGCTCTCTGCAACAAAGGCATCGCTACTTAACCGGTGTCGCGTCGGGCGATCTGATTGCGGCCTTCGCTCTGTCCGAACCAGACGCCGGATCAGATGTGGCCGCGATGGAATGCAAGGGGACTCTCGGTGCCAATCACGTGGTGCTTGATGGCGAAAAAACCTGGATTTCGAACGGTGGTATCGCCGATTTCTATGTGGTATTTGTACGCACGAACGAAGCGCCTGGTGCCCGCGGCATCTCCGCTTTTATTGTGGACGCGAATACGCCTGGGCTAGAAATCGCACAGCGTATCGAAGTCATCGCGCCGCACCCGCTGGCCCGCCTGCGCTTCAGAAGCTGCAAGGTACCGCTATCCCAACGGATCGGTGCGCCAGGTGAGGGCTTCAAAGTGGCCATGCGTACGTTAGACATCTTTCGCACTTCGGTCGCTGCTGCTGCCCTTGGCTTTGCACGCCGAGCCCTCAACGAAGCACTCACGCGCGCCGCCACGCGCAAAATGTTCGGCCAAACGCTGGCCGACTTCCAACTCACGCAGGCAAAATTAGCCAACATGGCGATGACGATCGACAGCGCCGCCTTACTGGTGTACCGCGCAGCATGGCAGCGAGACCACGGGCTTGGGATAACCCGTGAAGCTGCCATGGCCAAACTGGCAGCGACGGAAGGCGCACAACAGGTGATCGATGCGGCAGTACAGATGTTCGGCGGCTTGGGTGTCACGTCCGGTACACCCGTGGAACGCCTCTACCGCGAGATCCGCGCCTTGCGCATCTACGAGGGCGCGAGTGAAGTGCAGCAATTGATCATCGCACGAGAGTTGCTGAGAAGCCAATAGTCCATTAGCCCGCGTTGCCGTGCAATTCCTCTCTCAATTGCTCGCGCAACTTGAATTTTTGAATTTTTCCTGACGGCGTTGAAGGCATTGCTTCGCGCAATACAAGGCGCTCAGGAATGTATTGCAGGGCAACTCTCTGGCTTTTGAGGAATTCGACGATCGAAGACAGATCAATACTCTGGCCTGGCTTGGGCACCACCACGGCGCAGGCGCGCTCGCCCAAGCGCTGGTCAGGGTAGGCAATGATGGCAACCATCTGCACGGCGGGATGGCGATATAGCAGAGCCTCGATTTCGACCACTGGGATGTTCTCACCGCCGCGGATGATCACGTCTTTGCTGCGACCAGTGATGCGCAGGTAACCACGCTCGTCAATGCGGCCAAGATCACCGGTGCGGAACCAGTCATCAGCGTCGGTGCCGTTGAATTGCGGGCGCTTCAGGTAGCCACCAAAGTTAGAGCAAGAGCGTAACAGCAACTCGCCCGCTACCTCGCATGGCAGATTGGCGCCATCAGTGTCCACCACCTTGATCTCCACACCGGGCAACGGATGGCCGTCAGTGTTGAAAGCGCGCTCGTCGTCGTCGTCGAGTTCGATTAGCGTTACCGATCCGTTTTCCGTCATGCCCCAAGCCGACACAATCTTGGTGCCGAGTACGCGGCGCGCCTGCTCCACCAACGAGCCGGGAATTGGAGCGCCGGAGCACAGAAAGGTGCGCAGTGTGGGCACCCTGCCAGCGCCTTCGGCCACGGCCCGGGTAAGGTCCGTGAGGAAAGGTGTGGATGCCATGGTGAAGCTTGCCTGTTCGGCTTGGATCGCAGCCACGGCGTACGCTGGATCCCATATATCTTGCAGAACCGCGCTGGCCTTTAGCATGATGGGCATCATCATGCCGTACATGAAGCCAGTCTGGTGCGCCATGGGGGATGCCATGAACACTACGTCATCACCACCCAACCGCATGCGTTTTGCGTACGCAGTGATATTTGCCAATATGGTATTGGCAGTGTGCATCACGCCTTTGGGCTCTCCAGTAGTGCCCGATGTATAAAGAATTTGCGTCACATCATCGGGCGAAGGACGGCTACGCGTCAAGATTTGACTTGCGTCGGAAGCATGCTCCCACGCTGGGCCGCTGAGTAGATCTTCGAAGCTATTTGCTCCGCCACTACCGACCACGACCACATGCTTCAAGTGCGGCAATGTAGGTTGCAAAGCAGCCATCATGACCTCGTAGTCGAAACCCCGAAAACGCTTGGGCACGATCATCACCTTGGCCTCGCCGTGCTTGAGCATGAATGACAATTCGCGCTCACGAAAGATATGCATCAGCGGATTCATCACTGCGCCAATGCGCGCGCAGGCCAAGTAGGTCAGCGTGAATTGCCACCAGTTGGGTAACTGACACGCTACCACGTCGTTGCGACCAACGCCCAGCCGCGCCAGACCGACCGCGATACGATCAGCCATGCGGGTCAGTTCGAGGTAGGTAAAGCGCGTCGTGTCGCCTTCCTCTACACGCAGCACGGTAAGCGCCGTTTTGTCCGGGCAAACGGCGATGCAAGCGTCGAGTTCGTCATTGATGGTGCGGTCGTGCCAGAAACCTTGCGCCACCATCCGCGCACGGCGAGGGGCGATGAGTACGGCGTCGAATTCCATATCGTGTCTCCTAAAATCGGTAAAGCCGAAACCGAACAAGTTATACGATGCTCGCTTGCAGATAGGCGGCAAGCATAGCGCCGACGGCGTTGACTGATGGTATGCCGCCCCCTGCACGGTATGCCTCGTGCTACGACAGGATCATCATCACCGGCAGTCGTTCATTGCAGCGGGTGGTGATTGCTATACCTTCGTCCAGTACAACCTTGTCTCCAAGACGAACAACGCAGACGACGGGAATGGTCATGCAATATTTTCTTTGGTAGCGCTGCGTGGCTGTGGTGGTATTAGTACAGCCTGCTGTGGTTTGTGCATCTATGCGCGCGCTGATACAGTTGGCGACCTTCACGCAGGCATCCGACAGGCCGGATCGGGAGCGGGGGTAGCAAGATCCGAAGGAATGGTCATTTTGATGACAGGTTTGAGGGCACCGTCATGGTATTCAATCACGCCAAAAAAATTCGGCCCAACCAGTTGGTGGTCTTCTTTGCGCATGAGTTGCTTGCCAAGGATCGTATCGAAGCTCTGCCCTTCGAGGGCTTTGACCAGATCTTGCGGCGCGATGCTTTGGGCGCGCTTGATGGCCTCGAACAGTACCTGCATGCCAAGGTAAGCCTCGCCCTCGAAATTCGTCGGATCTGCGTTGTATTTTTTGCGGAACGATGCCACGAAGGCTTGATTGCCTGGGGTGTCGAGAGTGGAACTATAGTTAATAAGATTCCAGATGCCCTTAGAAGCATCGCCCAGCGTTCGAACATTTTGATCAACCATGAAACTCACGCCAGCGGTCAAGGTTGTATCCAAGAGCCCGAACTGTTTGGCTTGGTTGGCGAACGTAATGGCATCGCGTCCGGCGAGAGCCACCCAGAGACCCTGGGCGTTGGAATCTTTGATTTTTTGGATCAGTGGCGAGTAGTCGTTCGTACCGAACGGCGCAAAGTTGGAAGACACCACGTTTTTGCCGTTTGCCTTGGCTGCCCGCAGAAATGAATCTGCGGAATCGTGACCCCACGCGCTATCGATGGCTATGACGGCCCACTTTGTTTCTTTGCGCGTCGCCAACCAAGGCTGAACGACCGCAGCGTCGGACGCATCACTACGATTGACACGGAACATTCGCTTCGTGCAGGAGTCTCCCGTTAGTTTGTTACTTTTGAATGTGCTTGCGATGAAGATGGCATTCCAGCGTTCCAGCATTGGCGCTATGGCAAGGCCTTCGCCTGATGCGATGGTGCCGTAGAGAATTCGATAGTTTCCCAAGGCCAGTTTTTCAGCCTGCGCGCGAGCTGCTTCAGGCTTGCCTTCCGTGTCGAGGTAGCGCAACTCCACCTTGCGGCCATCAACGCCACCGCTGGCGTTGACTTCTTCGACGGCCAAGTCGATAGCGCGCTTGTTTTGTTCGCCGAGGTCGGCGTAAGGACCCGTCAAAGCCGTAGGCACGCCGATAAGAACCGGCTCCTTGCTTTGAGCAAAAACAGCCAAGGGAATTAGCAACGGGACGGCTGCCGAGAGAAAGCGTCGAAGTATTGACGATTGATGGTTCATGATGTCTCCTAAGAAAATTTGAGATGGAAAAATTGCAAGCGAGCAGTTAGACGGCGACGTGTTTCAAAATCATTTCCGTTGTGAGGTCGGCCAAGTTGCCGCTGTCCACGATTGAACCCTTGGACAATACGCAGTAACGATGGGACACGCGCTTGACCAAGCCAATGTTCTGCTCAATCAACAGAATGCCTGTGCCGGCGTCAGCAACTCGATTCAAGATGCAGGCTAGTTCGTCCACGATGACGGGCGCTAAACCTTCGCTCGGTTCATCAAGAACCAGCAGGGCTGGATTGGCCATCAGTGCGCGGCCTATTGCAAGCATCTGCTGCTGCCCACCGCTGAGCGCTGTGCCCACGATTTCGGCGCGCTCAAACAGTACAGGAAACAGCTCGAAAACGCTTTTAATATTCCAAGCTCCTGGTCGGCCCACGGCCATGCCGAGCCGCAAGTTCTCGATGACCGTGAGTCCTGGCACGATGCGTCGACCTTGTGGCACCACCGAAATACCCTTGTGTGTCGCATCGAATGGTCGAATGCGCCGCGACATAGCGGATCCGGCCATGCAGATCTTGCCTTGGCGCACCATTGCTACGCCGAGCAATGCGTTCACCAAGGTCGTCTTCCCGGCGCCATTACGGCCCAAGATTGCAAGGCGTTCATCGACCGCGATTTGGAAAGACACGTCATGTAAAATCTTGGCGCGCCCATAGTATGCGTCCACATGATCGAAAACAACGATGTATGGAATCATGCCGCGCTACCCAAATATGCGCGCACCACCTCCTGATTACTCCGAATTTCCTCGGCGTTTCCCTCGGCCAAGACGCGACCAAGTTGTAGGACGGTAATGCGATGACAAATCGAAAAAATTACCTCCATGTCATGCTCCACGATTAATACCGTGACCTGCCAGCGCTGCGCCAGATCACGCAGCAGATTTGACAATGCCAGGGAATCGGCCAATGACAGTCCTGCAGCCGGTTCATCAAGCAGCAATACTTGAGGACGCCCCACTAACGCCAGGGCGAGGTCAAGTCGGCGTTGGTCTCCATAGGAAATATCCGAGGCCTGCCGGTCAGCCAAGGCCGCGAGTCCCAGCGCCTCGATCACTTCAACAGTGTTGTCGAGCGCGGTATGGCGCGCGGCCAGACGAATCTGTTGCTCAACCATTAGATTCGAGAAGATGTGGGTTTTCTGAAACGAGCGCGCCAAACCGTGCGCGCGCCGTTGGCGTGGTTTCAGTCGACTCACTTCCTGTCCAAAAATTCGCACGGAACCGCTCGCCATCGCGTTACGACCGGAAAGTACGTCCATCAAGGTGGATTTACCCGCGCCATTTGGGCCGATGAGACCCCGAATCTCGCCGCGCGGCACACTGATGTCCACGCGGTTGAGTGCCATGAAGCCCCCGTAGCGCAACGTGAGACCGGAACCCTCTATTGCGGGAATTCCGCTCACGAGTGGCTCCTTGGCGTGCTACGGTAGTTGATAAGTGCATGAAAGGCTCCGCTGATGCCTCGCGGCAGCAGTACCGTTACGATGACCAACATCAATCCGACAATTGCGGGCCAGTGTTCGGTAAAATCACCAGCGGCATCCTTGAAAAAGTAGTAGATGGCTGCGCCAATCGCTGGCCCCCAGACAAAGCGCGTACCTCCAATGATCGCCATGATGAGCGCAGCGCCCGAATAGCTCCAATCCAGTATTTCGGGGGAAGCAAAGCTGTTGTATAGAGCGAACAGGGTGCCGGCTAGAGCGGCCACTGCGGCAGACAACGCGAACACCAAGGCGCGCGGCAGCGTGGTAGCGTAGCCGATAAACCGAGCGCGCTCCTCGTTGTCTCGAATCGCAAGGGTCAAGGTGCCGAAGTGCGATCGTGCGAGCGTGGACAAGACGGCCATTACGAGCATCAGTGCTAGCCAGCAAATAACAAACATGTTCGCTGGGTTTTGTATCCAAGCAGCAGGAGCGCCGAAGACATGACTCGGTAAGGAAAAAGCCAAGCCATCATCGCCGTTGGCCAATTCGCGCCAATGCACCACAAGTTCGTAGAAGGCCTGCGCGACGGCAAGAGTAAGCATACCGATCGCCACGCCCTGCACCCGCACGAGCACTAGACCCACCCCAAACGCCAAAAGCGTGGGTACCGCCAGAGCGAGCAGCAGCGCGAACTCGATCGGGAACGCGTTGTGTCGGACAGCGAGCGCGACTCCGTAGGCGCCCAAACCGAAATAAAGGGCATGCCCAAAACTCACCGCACCGTTTTGACGGATGAGAAATCCGACACCAATAGCCAATAACGCGCTGATGGTGGCTTGCGTCAGTAGTGTAAAGATTTGAGGTGAAGTAATCACCAAGGGGAAGGCGAACCCCACGCAGGTAACGACGGCATACCCAATCGTTTGAACCGAAACGCCGCGCACACTCCCCCGTACCGAGCGCACTTTCGGGGCCGTGGCCGAAGGCTCCGTCATCTCGAGGCTCCGGACAGACCATCGGGCCGTGCGATGAGCACGACAACCATCAAGAGGAATGGTAGCATGGACGCACCCCAAGGAATGTAGACCAAGCCAAAGCTGTGCAATTGCCCAATGGCGATCGCGGCAATCAAAGCTCCTGAAAAACTGCTAAGGCCTCCGATGACTACCACGATGAAGCTCTCAACCAAAACTGAGCTCCCCATGGTCGGCGAGAGTGTCAACAGCGGTGCGGCAACAGTTCCAGACAAGCCAGCCAGTCCCGTTCCGATAGCAACGACCGTGGCGCTCAACCGTTCCGTATTAACGCCCTGCATTCCCGTGGTCAACGGATCCGAGCTCGAAGCGCGCACATACAGACCAATTCGTGAAAACCGCAGCCACAGCGTCAGACCAACAGCGACTCCGATCGCCAACACTATGAGTCCAATGCGGTACGTGGGATACGTCGATTCCGCGATGGATATCACACCCGACAGTGAGGCAGGCGGATCCAAAGTCAACATGCCCTTGCCCCAAATCGTTCTTGCCGCGTCTTCTATCACCATTAACAGACCGAAAGTCGCAAGCACCGTGGCGATGGGATCCTCCTGGGCTAAAGGCCGAAAAAGAAAGCGGTCCAGCAGAACCCCCACCGCAGCCAATGCCAAGACCGAGCAGGCTACGCCGGCCCAGAAACCAGCAACATGAGCAACGCTGTAGCCGACATACGCACCGAGCATGAACAGCCCACCGTGTGCGAAGTTAACGACCCTTCGCAAGCCGAACAACAAGACCAATCCCACCGCGACGAGGAACAGCAAACCTCCGTAGGCAAAGCCATTCAAAATATGTATCGGCATTGAACATTGTCTCCTGGAGTTTTTTATCTGGGGCTCTGACGGATCCAAGCACCATCGCCGATGGCTTTGACGCCAAAGGCAGTAGGCCGTGATTTGCGCTCGATTGAGCGACCGTTCATTCAAGTATATGATAACCGTTAGGCAATTACAAGCCCATCGGATGGGACGTCAACATGCAAAGGAGCACGTGTTTTATGCGGTTCAAGGATCGGGTGGCAATCGTCACTGGCGCGGCCAGCGGCATAGGGCTTGCCACAGCGCAAAGGTTGTGCTTAGAGGGGGCATTCGTCGTGCTCGTTGATCGCAATGCCGACGTGTTGCGAACTGCGCTGGGTCACATGCCTGATCCGGCCCGCGCTTCGAGCATCAGACTTGATATCGTCGACGAAACATGCGTACAGCAAAGCGTAATCGACGTTCTGGAGCGCCACGGTCGAATCGATGTGCTCTGCAATAACGCAGGCATCGGCGGCGACCACAGAAGCCTTGCCACCGACCAAAACGTGGATGACTGGGAAATCGTAATGGCCATCAATCTCTACGGCGCTGTGCGGTACACAAAGTACGTTTCGCGCGCGATGTGCGAGGCTGGCCGAGGCGCCATCGTCAACACTGCTTCCGTGGCTGGCATCCGCTCTGGCGCTGGCGGAAACGCGTACAGCGCATCAAAGGCAGGACTTATCAACTTCACTCAAACAGCGGCCTGCGATCTCGGGCGATGGGGCGTTCGCGTCAATGCCGTGTGCCCGGGTTTGACCGCAACGCCTCTTACGAAAACCATGTTCGACTACGCCAGGTCGGTTGGCAAGGAAGACAAGCTCGGCTCACGTTGCGAGCTTCGGCGCTATGGGAAACCCTCGGAAGTAGCAGCGGCCATCGCTTTTTTGGCTAGCGACGATGCGAGCTTCATCACCGGGCAAGCACTGGCGGTGGATGGAGGGAATACTGCGTCGCTCAATATGCCTGGAATGAAGATATAGCGGTGGAAAACGGCAGCTTTATTTTGTGTTTGAAGAGGAAAACATATGCAACCGCTTGAAGGAATTCGTGTATTAGACTTCAGTACCCTGCTACCTGGACCATTGGCGACGTTGATGCTCGCTGAAGCTGGCGCTGAAGTGATCAAGATCGAACGTCCTCCGGTCGGCGACGAATTGCGTTCCTACGAACCAAAGATCGGTCGAGACAGCTTGATGTTCGCTCAACTAAATCGCGGCAAACGCAGCATCGCCATTGACCTCAAAAAGCCAGGCGCGATCAACCAACTAATGCCTCTCTTGCGCGCTGCGGACGTTCTAATGGAGCAGTTCCGTCCGGGAGTGATGGAACGGCTCGGACTGGGCTATGAAGCATTGAGGGATATTAATCCGAAGCTCGTCTATTGCTCGCTCACGGGCTATGGTCGAACAGGCCCGAAAGCCGATAAGGCTGCCCACGATCTCAATTACGTCGCGGAAAGCGGGGTGCTTTCGCTTGTGTCACGCGAAGGGAGGACGCCGGCCATGCCACCAATCTTAATCGCGGATATTGGTGCAGGAGCCTACCCGGCCGTGATTAACGTGCTGCTAGGTTTACAGAGACGTACCGCCAGCGGGAGGGGCTGCCACATCGACGTGTCGATGAACGATAACATGCTGCCGTTCCTTTACTCGGCTGTAGGTGAAGGTTTAGGGCTGCAGCGATGGCAGCAGCCGGGGCAGGAACAGGTTACCGGCGGCTCACCGCGTTACAACATCTACCGTACGTCCGATGACAGGTTCATTGCGGTGGCGGCATTGGAACAAAAATTCTGGGTCAAGTTCTGTGAAATTATTCAACTTCCACAAACGCTTCGCGACGATTCAATCAATTGTGCCGAAACCTTGGGGGGGGTTGTACGGGCGATCGGCGCGCACAGCGCCGATCATTGGCAACGTGTGTTCGAGGGTGTCGATGCCTGTGTCAGCGTTGTGGCAACCCTCGAAGAAGCGTTTGCAAACTCGCGCTACCAAGATCGTGGCGTCTTTGCCTATAAAGTCATGACCAACAACGGTCAATTCATGCCTGCTGCGCCGGTATCGGTGGATCGCACGTTCAGACTGCCTGCAGGAGTTACTGGGTATCCAGCGCTAGGCGAGGCAAACAGCAATTTTTTGGCAGATTGACCATCTTCTGCACCAACGTGGATCCCTTGAGCGCCTTGGCGCTGGCGCTGCTTCTGCAGGGCTGTCTGCGCCGCAAAAATTCATGATTGATATCTGGTCGCGCCTGCTAAGAACTTATCCGCAAATAGCCATACTATCGATCCGAGCCGCATTGTGCGCGGTGACGAAGCAGCATCTTGACCAGAAAACGAGTCCAATCATGGGTAGTCACCGATGAATTCTGGCAACGGGTAGAGCCACTGATTCCACAGCCAGT
>JGI24705J35276_12238031_pt1 | contig 15129 bp, 11 predicted proteins | sample TergutNt197P4_FD_35276 | JGI IMG/M metagenome (IMG submission 35276) | reverse complement strand
CCCATGATGCAATATCTTGCTGAAAACAAGTTAGAATCAACAGGCATATATTACGACTATTACCTCAACAACCCCGCTAATACACCGGAGAACGAACTACTTACAAAAGTGGTGTTCCCGATAAAGTAGGGTTCACACGAATTACCCGTATTGTAAAAATAGCAAATCTTTACCATTTTAGATGACACATTATAGAAGATTTTAGTTACTGGCGAGTTTGAGTATAAAACAACTCGAATACTCTTTTGATTCCAAAGCAGGCTTAAAAATACAACATCAAAAATCTGCTAATTAAAACACTTTAAACAAAATTCGTTAAAAACCTGAAAGCTTTTATTTGCTTAACAGGAATTACCCAAATTATGAGCATCCCAAACAGGTTTTTGACATTATCTCTAGTCTTTTTGGCACTGTCAAACCTAATTGCGTTCACGGTTATGCCTGTATCTGCACAAGCAGAATGCAAACCGTCTGTACCACAATTCAGGGTAAGAATTGTCGGTGACTACCATTATGTATGGCCGTCTACTACAACTACTTTTGATCCATATACTAGAAAAGAAAACATAACCACCACCCCCGCACACTATACAGATGAACGGAGAATAGTGGTTTCAATAAAAAATCAACCATTCACATCATACACAGACACAGACGGAAAAAAATATGAACTGTACTACAAGGTTCAGAGAAATGGTCCTATCAGTAACGATTGGGTTCTTTTTGCTCCAACTACTTTTCAGTCAGATTCAGAGTACACAACCATTGTTCCTGATGATTCATCTTTTTATTTTATGGGGGGAACTCAAATAGATTTTAAAGTTGAAGCAATATTTGGACATGAGAGTTTTGATACTTCAACTTTTCATGAAAATGTCAGCTGGATTCATGCCGAAGGTGATGTCTACATGTTTTTGGATGTTGCGACTAGTGACTGGAGCGACGTTTTAACATTTACTATACCTAAACTGGAGTTACCATATATGTCGCCGCCGTCACAAACATCCGCTTTGCCCCCACGGCCGTCATCTACAACAATTCCGGATGATACGGGTAATCAGCAACAAACACAACCACCAAATTTTATATTCACTAAACCCTTCTTTCTGTTAGGTGTTGGTGGTGCTCTTTTTGCAGGTGTTGTCATAACTGTGGTACTGGTGGTTCTTAGACGACAAATAAAAACGCCAACTTACACCAAAGACTCAACACAAACTAACACCAACACTAAACCGTAACCAAAGCTTTGTAGATGACGGTTAACATGTCGCCTTAGGGTGTTACGTGCCTTATGTAGTGTGAACCGTAGGCTACACAGACAACTTTAACGTCCCCAACTCACGCAGGATGATGTGTTATAACAAAAAAGGGTTAAAGTCTGGGTATGCGTTAAAGCCTGATTTGCAAATACGTATTAAGCCATGTGCAAAATCGGTGGGTCAACACAACGTTAAACCCGACGCCCCCACCCACACGCCCGACGCGACGGCGCACAATCAGGCGACACGGCAACGTAACACGGTACTCCACACAGTTTACAACTTACTTCTTACAAAGTTAAGTTTCGCCGTAACCTTTTAACCTGCCCTGTAAAGATGCGCACGGTCAACAAGCATTGGCAACTTTTAACATACAATTTAACAGGGCACACATTAACAAAATACAGTACTCTGATTTATCTAATATCAAGTTCGCTATGACCGTTGAATCCATACATTCAAATGAGCAGATGCAAAAGAGTGAGGTTTTAGTGTTCTGTCCGGGATTTGTCACTCTGTGTACGGTGCTCTTCCTCAAAATCACATTGATTTTGGTGGTTCATTCTAAACACTAAAAGAAGAAAGACTACTTACACCTAATAAGTCTTTACACCACAGCCTCGAGCAGGATTAGACTGTTTAGGTACAGTTTCTTGCCCAAAATCATTTAGATTTTAAGGATTCACGTTAAACACTAAATAAAATAAGATCGCTTGACCCCAATAAATCGTCCACAGTAGGTGAACTTGCCATCTTTAGACCAGTTAAATAATGTGAATTGCTTATTTAACTCGCTCTTATGATTACAATAAACTGCTACTGAGTTGTTATTTAGCTTTTTTTCGATCTAATGATGGTATTCCACTGCAATTTTTAGCGCGCGTTGTAACATCGGCTATAGTCAAAGTACATAGTTTCAATGCCTTGGATTTTAGGACTGGAAAATCATGTTCAATTAAATTTTTGTTAGCAGCATACATTTTTTGACCTGCTTTAGTTAATTTATAATCATATCTTTTAAAACCTGTCTTTAAAGTGGTAATATTTTCCGTAAGTAAATCCGCGGCAATTAAAACATCAATCGTTTCAGATAGTGAATGAGAGTATGGACCATAATAATTAGACGCGAAATCAAAATTAAATGGAATTTTATCTTCATATTTTAAAATACAAATATCTTTTTGTATACGGGTACGTCCCTCTACCTTTTTACAATTCCCGATAAAATTAATCAATAGAACAATATCATCGGCTGTTATCATGTGTAATCCTCTACTAAGTGCTTAATTGCTTCTTGAATCTTTTTCTTTTCAAAACTATGTAAAACTTCCGCATTAGCGTAGACTTTCATAACAATCTTGGGTTTTATTATTCTAACAATATCCGACCGCATGCGTAATTCCTCTTCGCCTTTTTTTGAAGAGTCTAAATTAATTTTATTAGGTGTCTTTGATTTTATTATATCACAAATAAAGTCATACTTTTCCTTCTCTAGGGTTTCAGCCAATTTGATGGAAAGTTCATCAGATAATGCGTCTACATCATTATGTAATTTTGCCATAAATGAGGCATTCATTTTGTAATCTTTCTCCCTTAATTCTTTTTCTAAAGCTACCTGATAGAGGCGTTTGGGATTGTCCATTGCCAAAAATTTCTGAGTATCTGTACCTATTCCTCTTAAAGTTACAAGCATACTTTCATCGTTACCCTTAATGAAAGTTTGCAATTCAAATAAACACTTAATTTCCTCATAATCACGGTAAAGTAAAAACGCTTTTTCAAGCATTTTCTCAGCAATCCTGGAATCTTGGATCAGATAAACTAGATCATACATGCTCTTCCATATGACAACAAATAGTTCGGTTGTGATAACAGCCTGCTGCGTTGAATCAAGCCCTAATATACATTCATTAATTGATGTTTCGTTACCTATTATTGTGTATGATCTCAAAAAAAGGTCTAAATCAAAACTGTATTTCAACCCTACATGGTATGCATCTCGAAGTAGATAATCCAGTTTGTCGCAATCAAGTGGGCTGTTAATTATTTGACTGAGAAATTGATACTTATCATCTTTTGGGTTCACCATATTTATTACGGTGTCTTTGTTGATTCCACATTTTTCGATTTCAGATGGAATTATTTGCTTTAGTATATCTCCACACATATCCTCATGTGATTTGCCTGTAATGGTTTTCATTACGTAATCTGCCGCATGGGAGAACGGTGCATGACCTATATCATGGAAAAACCCCGCTGCCATGATGTTGTCTTTATTACTTTTAAGGTTCTTCACAATACCTTGTTTGCTGTTCACTTTTGAACTAAGCAACTCTGTCATTTTTCCAGCAAGATGCATGGTTCCTAAGGCATGAGAGTATCGTGTGTGTATAGCCCCTGGAAAATCCATATATGCTTTTAAGCCCAATTGCCGAATAGATATCATACGTCGAATCGCTTGCTCATCTTTAATTCCCACTAACCAATGGGGCAATTCTATGGTTCCTTGTATTGGATCAGAGAAATAAATCGGATTAATACTATTTCACAGTGCTATAATATTAACGGATGTTTAAAAATTTTCCTGTCACACTTATGACTTCACAGTTATTATAGATGTTTGTTGGGGAAATACGTAAAGTGTGTAAACACGTTCAATTATGAATAAACTGCAAGGTTTTCCTGCTGGTTTTAACCTCAACAACACCTTCAGCCTGCGGCAACTCTAATAAAACATCTTAACACTATAACGAACAGGGTCTGAATGTAGTGCTTATGTGAACAGAACAGGCGCTTTTTTGATGGACATTGGTTAAGAAAGCTATTCTGCTCATGTTCTACAGACTGGTAGCTACTATGCGTTCGATGTCGGGTTTGGTTATTGTTTTCAAATCGGCGTTTATTATACATAAAAGTAGGGCAGATGGGTAGCGTATTTTGTTATGCGGGCTATTGAGAGGTCTAAGGCACTTAGGTGATCAATGAAGTGCAGAGCAGTTTGGCCGTTTTGCAGTGGTGGATGTTGCAGCGGTGTCTTGTGAGGCGTTGTTCGTAGTCATGGATTGGTTCAGCGGTTATCATGTTCATATTAGTTTGGGGGAATTTAAAAATTCGAAGAAGAGCACCGGAAACAGGAGGATAGTGCTCTGGCCGGGATTTGGACCCGGGTCCGCGACTCGAGAGGCCGCTATACTTGACCGGACTATACTACCAGAGCGCGTGTATTACCGCAGAAGGGTAAGTCTTTAAACATAAATACGTTTTTGTGAAGTACAAGGGGAAACTTGCAATAATGGTATAAACAATGAAAGTTAGGCAGGTTAAAATGTTGGTTGCAATTAAAAAATTAAAAGTTTAGGGGTGGGGAAGTTTATTCTTCGCCCATTCCACCGGGCATTCCGCCGGGGCCGCCTTTTGGTGATTTTGAGGTGATTACGTCGTCGATGCGCAGTATCATGGCTGCTGATTCGGCTGCTGATTTGATTGCTTGTTCTTTGACCATTATTGGTTCGATGACGCCGTTTTGGATGCTGTCTTGTATTTTGCCTTCGTATATGTTGATGCCTTTGTTTTTGTTGTTTGCTGAGTCGTGTGACGATCGGAGTTGTGCGAGTATGTCGATTGGGTCAAGGCCTGCGTTTTCAGCTAGGGTTCTTGCGACTACTTCCATTGCGTCTGCGAATGCTTCAACTGCGAGTTGTTCACGTCCGCCGAGTTTTGTGGCGTATTTGCGTAGTTCTTTTGCGAGTTCCATTTCTATTGCGCCGCCGCCTGGTACGATTTTGTTGTTTTCGATGACGTCTGATATGACTGATAGTGAGTCGGTCATTGCGCGTTCTGCTTCGTCGACCATGCGTTCTAGGCCTGCGCGGAGTAGGATTGCTACGCTGTGTGGGTCTTTGCATTTTTCGACGAAAATCATTTTGTCGTCGCCGATTTTGCGTTCTTCGACTAAGCCGGCCATACCGAGATCTTCTTTCTTTAAGTCATCAAGGTCACTGCTAATTCTTGCGCCTGTTGCACGTGAGAGTTTTTCCATGTCGGATTCTTTTACGCGGCGTGCTGCTATGATGCCTTCTTTAGCTAGGAAGTGTTGCACCATGTCGTCTACGCCTTTTTGGCAGAATACAACGTCTGCTCCTACTGCTTTTAGTTTGTCAGCCATTTCTTTTAGCATATCTGTTTCTTGGTCTAGGAATGCTTTCATTTGCATAGGGTCTTTGATTCTGATTTCTGCGCTGATTTCTGTTTTTTCGATTTCTAGAGGTGAGTCGAGAAGTGCGATTTTTGCGTTTTGTTTTGTTTTTGGCATGCTTGGGTTGACGACTTCTTTGTCAACGATAATGCCCTCGATTAGTTGTGTTTCAAGTAGGCTTTTGCCTGTTTTTTTGATGATTTGGATGTTGTCTATATCGGCGATTGTTTTGTCTCCACGTTTTTCAGTGATTTGTTTTACTGCGTCTATGGAGATTTCTGCTAGGTGTTCTCTTGCACTGCCGACGGATTTGCTGCTCGTTGAGGTTAAGGCTACTTTGAGCAGAGTTTTACGGTCGTTAACATCTAATGGTTCAGCGAGTTTACCGATTAATTCGATTGCTTTTTGGGCTGCTTTTCGGTAGCCGCTTACTAGAATTGTTGGGTGAATGTTTTGGTCAAGCAGTTCTTCTGCTTTCTTTAAAAGTTCACTTGCAAGGACAACTGCGCTGGTTGTTCCATCGCCAACCATGTCGTCTTGGGTTTTTGCGATTTCGACCATCATTTTTGCTGCTGGATGTTCTACGTCGATTTCTTTTAGAATTGTTGCTCCATCGTTAGTGATAGTGATGTCGCCTAGGCTGTCTATGAGCATTTTATCCATGCCTCTTGGCCCTAAAGTAGTTTTTAGTACTTCGCCAATTACTCGTGCAGCCATAATGTTATTTCTTTGAGCTTCTTTTCCTCGGCTTCGTGTTGTTCCTTCTTTAAGGATAAGGACGGGTTGTCCTGAACCTGTTGTGGTTAAATATGCCATGTAAATCCCTACTTTTGATAGAATTATTTCTTTATCTTAGAATAAAGCAAAAATCAGACAAGAATATAAACGTTTTACCTTCACACGCTAAGGTTATGTTGAACAGAAAATGGTTAAACTAATACAGAGCAGCTCAATAGAGCGTAAACATGTTTTTGGGTTAAAAAAGCGTCGATGTAAATTATTTTTTAGGTTTCTACAAGTTTCAATGTGAAAATAGGCGGCACCAATTTATTGCTACATGTTCTAACATAGCACCTATGTAGTTTATTTTAGTAAAGTAACGTTTTATTGGACAATAAAATAAAGCAATTCAATGGTGTATAGATAACATGTTTTGTCTACGGTTTAGTGAAGAAGCAATTGGTGTTAAAGCTAATGTTTAGGAGGGCATTACAGTAAAATATGAGTTAATAATTATTTGACCCTTTAAGGGTTAGTTATATGCGTAAAGTAGAAGGCTCTAACAATTATTTGAAAAATCAGGTTAGAAAATATTTGGGCAGGGCAATTCTAAGTTTGCTTTTTTTTGGTTTAATTTTTGTTTTAACAGTTTATCGTTTTATATTTCAAACGCAAGTCATTGGTGTGATTGAAGTTGTAGGTTTTGTAATGTCGTTAGTTATGTTGGTAGTGTTTAGGTATTATCAACGGAAATATTATATTTATAAGGGTGGAAGGCGGGGAGAGAGGGCTGTTGTTAATGAATTGGCAGGTAGTTTAAATGATGAGTATTGTCTCATAAATGGTGCGTATCTTAAGGGTGGGGGTGGTGATATTGATCATATTGTTTTGGGGCCTAATGGTGTTTATGTGTTGGAAACTAAAAATTGGAGTGGCAAAACTGTTTGTAACGGTGATCAATGGCAGCGGCCTGGGAAGAAAGTTGTAGGTAATCCAAGTTTGCAAGTTAAATATAATGTTCAAAAGGTTAAAAGGTTAATTGGTATGTCGCCAGTTTTTAGAGGTTGTGAGGTTTGGGTTGAAGGTTTAATTGTTTTTACCAATACGTATGCTGATTTGAGTATTAATAATTCTACTGTCACGGTTCTTAGGTTGCAACAACTTTCTAAGTATATAAAAAGTCATGAGGGTAATGGTGTAACAAGAGAGCAAATACAGCATATGGTAAAACAAATTCAAAATGCGTAAGTTAGCATTTGATTTTTAGCCAATCTTTTCTTTTTGCTAAAGTTAGAGCTGTTATGCAAGTTATTAATAGGCTGCCTATAAGGAAAGAGTCAGGTAGGGCGCGTGTGGGATTTTGTATAGTGAAAGTGATTACGGCTATTGCTAGGTAAAGGGTTATAGCGCCGCTGATTATTTGAGTGAGGTAAAGGATTTTTCTTGTTTTGTATGCCTGTTGTTTTAGCCAATCCAGAGATTTTGAGGCATACTTAGACACGTCAGGTAAGTCATCTAGTAGTAGAGTTAAACCGCCAAGTAGGAAGAATCTTCCAATATTTACATTGATACTGGAAGAGTCTATAAGAAAGAGGTTAAACAGTGTGGCGGGCGTGAAAAATGTGATAAACACTAAAGAGAGGAGTAGTATTATAAAGCCGTAAATGTAGTGATGAAAAAAGAGTCGGCCAGTGTGTAGGGCTCTGCCTATAGCGGCACTTGGAAAAATGTTCACTAACGCTGCTATAATTGTAAACAGAAAGAGGTTGCCGTTTAGTGCGTATGGTGGAAAAGGTTCGTTTGACGTGGCATAGTAATAGTTTAGTATGCCAATGACGCCGCCGATGGTTATAAGTGCGTTTAAAATTAGGGCTATGCTGAAGGTTTTTTTAAGAATAATAATTACTGTGTCAGCCATTAACCCATGGCCTTCTTTATGATGATTATCGTTATTTAACAATGTTTTACACTTAATAATAAAGAACACGTAACTCACGAAAAAACGCCAAGAAAAAATGAATACAAGTCTGCGAGCATATTCTAGTCCATAAGTTCTTAAGCTAGAACTCTAAAGGCAATTATAAAAGAAGGAAATTTGATGAAGTTTGAAGTAAAATACAAACCATCATATGCCATGCTTGTAGCTAGCCTAAGTCAAGGCGAGACGATTACGGCTGAAGCTGGTGCCATGACGTACATGGATTCAACAATTGAAGTTCACACCCGTGCACGTGAGAAGAGTTTACTTGGAAGTTTAGGTTTAAGCATCATTGGCGGGCAATCTTTTTGGGTTAATGATTATACTGCTACAAAAGGACCCGGAGACGCCGCCTTTGTAGCGGCTCCAGTTGGAGACATTGAACGACTTGACGTTGCCCCCGGTAAGGGTTACGTTATTCAAAAGTCTGCCTATATTGCCTCTACGCCAGATATTAATTTGGATGTTAAATGGGAAGGATTCACTAAAGGTATATTTGGTCAAGGTTTATTTATGCTAAAAGCAACCGGCAATGGACCCTTATTTATAAACACTTTTGGCGCCATTGACGCTCACACCCTGCAAGCAGGACAAACATTAATTGTTGACAACTTTCACCTTGTAGGTTTCAGTGACACATGCAATTACAAAGTTACTAAATTTGGAGGCTTAAAAGAAACTTTACTTAGCGGCGAAGGTTTAGTAACTCAAATAACAGGTCCAGGCAATGTGTATATTCAAACAAAGAACCTAAAAGAATTCACAGAATGGCTCTGGACAGTACTAGGACCAAAAGTACGCAACACACACGCACGTTAAAAACAAAATTTAACTTCTTTTTTTATGTTTTTAACATAACCTAAGGGCGTTTGCGGCGTGTTAGGCGTTACCTCCGGAAGTTTTTCCTTTTTATCTATATTATTGTTTTCACAATAAAATAGGCTCTACATAGAATAATGCTGATGCTGTAATATTTTTAATATTAATAGATCAGTACGGCGTACAGATAAGTTTGATAAAATAATTGTTGTGGTGGTGAAGAGGTGTAGGCGCGTTGAGAGACGGACAATTCAGATGTACCCACAGTGGTTGTTATCTTTATGTTTTTATGTACTTCTTTTCCAGAAGAGTCGTATATGCCATAGAAATTTTTTCTCTATTGAAATGAGGTTTAATTTCTGCAACCTTTCCTACGATATCATCTTGTTCCTTTGTCCACTGGTTTTTTGCATATTGGTTCTCAATAAAAATGATTGTTGATAACAGTTCAAGATCTTTGGCATGTTTATCTTCTACAAATGATAAAACATCTTTAATTTTTGCTTCATCTTTTGTTGCTAACTTTGATAATTTGGTTTTCCCCATAGTAGTGAGATTCAAGTTATACCCAACATAATTATTATATTCATACGCACAAGAATCAATCAGGGAATCTTCTATTAAATCGTCAATATCTTCAACTACTTCTGCAGAATAAGGGCCATATGTATAAATCGTAAAATCATAATTCAGGTTTATGTTTTTCACTTGTTGAAGCATATAAAGTATCTTCATAACCGCTGTTTTACCTAAACCTGGATATTGCTCTATTATGTTAAGAATAATATTCTTGTTATATTGCGAACTCATAATCTGCACCACATTTCTCAGTATTTAGGTATAAGCGAGTCTCTTTTGGTAACCCGCTCATTGCTTTAATCAATTTTGACTTATAGCTTAATGGATAGCTACGTTGAGTCTCTTTATTAAAGATGATAATGTCTTTATCAAATTTATACCATTTTGTTATCGCGCCTTCATCAAGATACCCCTCATATTGACCAATTGCGCTGTTTACGTTTATCCTGTCTGCGTCTGTGAGCTCTTCATCCCAGCTTTTTTTAAGTTTATATGGTTCTCGTTGCATGATAATGCGGCCATGATTACCGCCATTTGAATCCTTAAAGGCGCTATACATTTTACAGTCATCTATCTCCAAATATTCTAAAACATTTTGTTGAGATGTGGGCTCGGGAAATAGGCCATCCCCATATTTTAAACTTTTTAAAACTTCTTTCGTTGCCTGACTTAAATGATAATCAAAAATTCTTCTGACAGGATGAAAGTAGACTTGTGAATACATTTGGTATCTTGCTATCACCAAACTTTCTGCTACATGCCAACCGCCATCTTCGATTGCCAGAAAGCAGTCTGAATCTTTTAACTTACCTATTGTAACACAATTAATAAAACGGTTTCTATCATAAATGCCATAATTTACACCTATGTGCAAAGAGTCACGGAGCAAATAATCTGCTCTATCGGCATCGAGCTGACCCGATATGAGTTCTTTCCACAGTATAGTTGGACGGGTAGGTTGAACAGACTCATCACCTAATAAAGCCGTAACCTCATCAACCTTGATACCCAATTCTTCTCCAAATGGATGTTTTTCAATAATGTCTTTACATAAGTACCGAATAATCGCAATGCTATAATCTTCATGCTCATAACGCTTAGAATCGCCAAGCTCGTATTTTGGATGATTTGAAGGCAACAATGGCATTGATTCTTCTCCAGCATGCGAAAAAGGTGCATGACCAATATCGTGCAGTAATGCGGCTAAGCGAATTATTTTCTTTATTCTAAAAATGCCACCTGGCTTTAATTGTAGCCTTTTCAAGTTGTCATCTTTGCTGACAATATTATCAAACATATCTGTGGCCATTTGTACCACACCTAATGAGTGCTCAAAACGTGTGTAGCTTGCCCCAGGGTAAACCATATCAGTTAAAGAAAGCTGTTTAATCCTGCGTAACCTCTGAAATGCAGGTAAATTAACAATGTCCATTTCCTGAGCATCAAGTTTTACAAATCCATAAATCAGGTCACGCACTTTGTATTCCTTGTCCAATTTTGAAGCCATTTGCATACCCCTCTCAAGAAATGTCTGCTTTGCTTTTTATTATGCGTAATTCAACTAAAAAGCAATGTGGCGAACATAATGGATTTTACGCCCCCACTATATGTTGAATACATTATTCTGTTACAGCAATGCAGTATACTTTTGAAAGGTCTGTTTTAATATTCAATAGCTCAAACATATTTTCACTTCTTCTCGTGTCTCCATAGTTCTCATTTCTTTAGATGAGGCACTGTTTAAAGACAAGGCGATATGCCTCTAAAGTTGATAAAACAGAAGCTGAAGCATAAATTCTGAAAATTAAATTATCCAGAAACGACGTATTTCACTATTTAGTTTTTGATGTTTTTGTTTGGGATTCTTAAAACTAATAATTGTCAGATATTGTGCAATTCTATTCGGCAAGCAATGCGATAATGCGTTGTTGTTTTTTGTTTATGGTTGAATTTATAGTTGAATCCGTATCGGTATAATGCTTATCATTTTCAAACGTAATTTGAAAAGCTGAACTTATCACATTAAATATAGGCTTGGTTTATTTTCGTTTTTGCATTCTATTATAATTTTATTTATTTGCAGGAAGAAACTCGGATAAAATTTGCCGTTATGGTTTTATATGTAATTGTAGGCTAGTGTGCAAGAAGCGAGTGTACATGTCTGATACGGGTGTAACTGTAAAGAAAAGCGTGGATTTTAGTGAATGGTATGTTGAAGTTGTTCTAAAAGCGGAGCTTGCTGATTATGCTCCTGTTAAGGGTTGTATGATTATCCGTCCGGATGCGTATGCGGTTTGGGAGCGGATTCAAGAAGTAGTTAATCAAAAGATTAAGGTGACGGGTCATCGTAATGCATATTTTCCGATGTTTATCCCAGAGGTTTTTCTTAAAAGGGAAGCTGAGCATTTTGAAGGTTTCACTCCAGAAGTTGCATGGATAACTCAAGGTGGTGACACTCCTCTTGAGGAGAAGCTGGCTGTGCGTCCGACAAGTGAGACTATCATGTATTCGATGTATGCTAAATGGATACGTAGCTGGAGAGATTTGCCGCTTAAAATTAATCAGTGGTGTAATATTGTTCGCTGGGAGACTAAAGCAACCAAGTTGTTTTTGCGTACGCGTGAGTTTTTGTGGCAGGAGGGTCATACAGCGCATGCGACAGCAGAGGAGTGTGAAGCGGAAGTTATGTGGGCTATTAACATGTACAAAGATGTCATTGAAAACACCTTAGCCATTCCTGTGTTAATTGGTACTAAGAGTGAGAGTGAAAAATTTGCAGGTGCTCTATACACTACGGCGTTAGAGTCAATTATGCCCGATGGTAAAGCTCTACAAATGGGAACAAGTCATAATCTTGGTCAACATTTTGCCAAAGTTTTTGATGTAAAATACATAGGTGAAGATAAAGCGGATCATTATGTTTGGCAAAGCAGTTGGGGCATTACTACTAGGCTTATAGGTGCTATGATTATGGTTCACGGAGATGACAAAGGTTTAATCATGCCACCTAAAGTTGCTCCAACCCAAATTGTAATAGTTCCCATTCCGTTTAAAGGTCAAGAAGCAGAAGCAATCGCGACTAAAACCAAAGAGATCTCTGAAATGCTCAAGGTAAAAGGTTTAAGTGTGGTACTTGATGATCGTCAAGAATACACGCCAGGCTGGAAGTTTAATCAATGGGAGCTAAAAGGCGTTCCCATTCGTATAGAACTTGGTCCTCGTGATCTTAAAAATGAACAAGTAGTTATAGTCCGACGTGACACTGGACAGAAAACGATAGTTAAAGAAGCAGACATACCTAACGCTATTGATAAACTACTTCAAGACATACAAGACAACATGCTAACAAAAGCCAAAACCATACTACAAGAAAAAATTACTGCCGTAAAAAGTTATGATGAGTTTAAACAGGTTCTTGAAAGCAAAGGCGGATTCATCAAAGCAACATGGTGCAGAAATCCTAACTGTGAAACAAAAATCAAAGAAGAAACAGGCGCAACCATTCGCATTATACCATTTGAAAAAGAAGAACCTCATAAGGGCTGCATCTACTGTGGAGAAGAAGGCAAAGACGTAGCATATTTTGCCAAATCATATTGAGCTTACTACTCCCCTTAAGAACGGTAACTAAATATGTGTTGCACTGAATGAGCCGTTTGCCTTGTTACCAAAAGAGATACGTTTTAACATTCTCGTGTGCGCCAAGACTTTACCGACTGAATCTTAACACGCAAATAGAAGTTTTTATCGGGTGTAGCAAAATGGCACTCCGTTTGACTTCTCCCGCCGCCAACCATAGCTTAAAGGGTTCCACTTTTTGTGAGGGTATGGACTGAATAATGCGTAAAATTTGCTCGGTATTTGTAACGTCTGTAAGGCGTATTTTACTGTCTTGGCTTTCATTTTCAACTGTCTACAATTTGTGGACAGTTGACTACCTTCTTCAATTAGACGATTTTTGTTGTATTCCAATACTTAGTAGCACCTCTATAATCGGATTGCTCCGTTAATATACTAACCACGTCCACTACCGAAATACCAATCCTGCTTTGCCCCAAAATCCCTTTAAAGCCGTCATTTTGCTTTTTCACGAAAGATACAATAGAAAAAATTAGTGTCAAAAATATGATAAAATGTAAAAAGGTATATTTTTGTTAGAGATAAAGGTGCTATCGAGGAAAGACTTTGACGCAAGCAGAGCAAGGGAAGGGGCGGTTGCTAAGTTTTAGTTGGTTGCCAAGAGTTGGGCCTGTTCTGTTTGTTATGGTTAGGGGCAAAAAGTACGGTATGTCGTTTTTTTGCCATAGGTTGGAAGAGCGTTGTATAAAGATTGGGAATCATACCAGTTTTCTATGCGCCAGATGTACGGGGTTAGTTATCGGCGTGCTTTTGGCGGCCGCATTTTTGGCGTTAAATATTACCATGCCATTAGTGGCGTTAAGCGTTTTTTGCGTTCCTCTTTTGATTGATGGGTTTACGCAGTTGTTTGATTTGCGAAGAAGTAATAATCCGCTTCGATTTGTAAGCGGGATTTTGTTTGCGGTCGGGATAATATTGTTCTTGTTGCAGGGGTAAAGGCTATGTCGAATAATGATAATAACGCCCTTGGTTGCTGTTGCGGCTTTGTTCTATTGCTCGTGATAGCTTCTGCGCTAAGGTTTTTTGGTGCGCCTAATTGGATATATCTGATATTTTTTGGGCTTATTGTGGTATTGCCCTTTGCTTATGTGGCATACCGTATAGTCGGATGGTTCAGAGGGCGGCGGTATAGGGCGATTTATAAAGAGTACATGCGGGATGAGGAACAGCGCAAACGACAAGAGGCGGCAGCGGCGACGACAGAAGAAGCGCGACGAAATGAGGAACGGCGCAGATGGCAGGAAGAACAGCAGCGCGAACAGGCTCAGTGGCAGAAAGAGCAAAGGCGGCGTACTGCCGAAGAAGGAGGCCATCGGAGGGCGGAGCAGGAGCAAAAAGACCCTGGGCATAAAGAAAAATTGAACAGGGGCACATACGACCCTTTTAAAGTATTAGGTGTAACAGAAATCGCCTCAGAAGCCGAAGTTAAAAACGCTTGGCGGCATAAGTGTAATATTTGGCACCCCGACAAATTTAGCCCCGAACAAGGAAACGACCCAACCTTTAAAAAAATGATAAACGACAAAATGAGCGAAGTAAATAACGCTTATGATGAGATAAAACGGCGCAAGGGTTGGAGATAAAGGGTGAACTTTGATTGTTTATCATTTTCGCATGTTAAAAACTGATATATGACCATTACCAATGACTGGACAAAAGGTTTTTCGTTAAAAAAAGAAAAGGTTGTGGTGATTATTTGTTTCTTTTTATAACCACTAAGGGCATCGCTATTGCTACAATTATCAAAAGGATAACCAACAAAAGAAGATACCAAGACCAAGAACTCTTAGCTAATCCCGACTCAGTTGTCGGTATCACTTCAGTTGGTGACACAGCGCCATCAGTATCATCACCATCACCAGTACCACCCTGACCATTGCCACCTTGACCATCACCAGTACCACCCTGACCATTGCCACCTTGACCATCACCAGTACCAC
>JGI24705J35276_12238032_pt1 | contig 15136 bp, 11 predicted proteins | sample TergutNt197P4_FD_35276 | JGI IMG/M metagenome (IMG submission 35276) | reverse complement strand
GATATTTGCATACAGCGTAAAACTTCATGGCGCAGAAGTAGCGAAGCAGGCGAAATTTGTATTGTCTGACACGACGGTTCAGGAGAACAGTACGACGTTTCCCACCGATGCCAAATTGTGTAAGAAAGTGATTGACAAGTGCGATAAGATTGCTCAGTCATCCGGTATAAAGCAGCGTCATAAATTCATAAAGGAGAGTAAAGAACTTGTCAGAGCCACTTACAACGGTAAACATCCCAAACGAGCGAAACAGGCAAAAAAAGCGTTAAATCGTTTGAAAACGATAGCCAATAAGAAATTGCGAGAATTGGACAGCAAGATGTCCGAACCATAAAGAGCGTGTTACGGTAATGATATGGAACTTTGCCGTCGCGCTGTAAATCAGCAGAAGCACGACCGTGACAAGGTTTACAGTTTGCATAAACCCTTTACAAAGTGCATTGCCAAAGGCAAGCCACACAAGCAGTACGAATTTGGCAACAAAGTCGGATTGATAACCGGAGGCAAAAAAGGCAGGAAAGTTATTTAGGCCATTCAGGCCTTTGTGGACACTCTGTATGACGGCCACACGATCGAACCATTGCTAAATCAAATGGAAAGTCATGAAATACAATTGCCAAAGGAATTGGCATACGATCGCGGAGGCAAGGGAAAAGCGGAAATCAAAGGCGTAAAAATTATCATTCCATCGCCTCCGAAAAAGACGGATACGCCATACCAAAAGCAGACCAAGCGCAAAAAATGCAAAGTAAGAGCAGGCATCGAACCGGTAATCGGACACTTGAAAACCGATCACCGCATGCAACAGAATTACCTTTGGCATGAAAAAGGCATACAAATCAATGCGTTGATGGCTGCAACGGCTTGGAATTTGAAGAAGTTGATGCAAAAACTCACAGAAAAAATTTGGCAATTTATTTTTCGCTTGGTTTTCCCGCAGAATTTTTGTTACTTCGCTGGCTGAAATTTGTTTTTTAAGGATTGACTATAGTAAAATATGAAACACATTTTCAAGCTCACCTCCCTGATGTTTTCTTTATTTTTTTGTGTGCAGGTTTTGGCGCAGGAGTTAGATGAGAAGCTCGATAAGGCGTTTTTTTATATGAATGCGTTGAATGCCTTTTCCAAAAATATCCCCCAGGAAAAGGTTTATCTGCATTTCGACAACACAAGCTATTATCAGAGCGACCATATTTGGTTCAATTGTTACATTACCTCTGCACAGCATCAATTAAGCGATTTGAGCAAAACGCTGTATGTTGAACTGCTGAATCCGGGTGGGGAAATCGTTGATAAACGGATATTGAAAATCGAAAACGGCAGGTGTCACGGTGATTTCAAATTGACTCAACTGCCGTTTTATTCGGGCTTTTACGAAGTACGCGCCTATACCAAATACATGCTGAATTTTGGCGATGACATTATCTTTTCTCGCTTATTGCCGGTTTTCGACAAACCGAAAACGGAAGGCGACTTTGAAAAGAAAAATATGATGAGCTACGGCAGGTGGGGTACAGGCGCTTTTCCGATGAAAAGGGAAGCCCCGGTAAAAGAAAATGCAGTGAACGTACGCTTTTTCCCCGAAGGGGGCAATCTTGTCCGGGGCGTCGCATCACGCGTCGCTTTTGAGGCTACGGATGAAGTCGGCAATCCGATAGACATTACGGGTGTCGTCTTGGATGAAAACAGGCGGGAAGTCGCTCAATTTGTCGGTTCTCACGAAGGGCGGGGAGTGTTTACCTATCCGCCTGCCGCCGAAACCGTCAGACAAAAACATGTAGCTGAAGTGGATTATGCAGGGAAGAAATACAGGTTTGATATGCCTGCGGAATTGCCTCAAGGCGTGGTGATGGAAGTGGATAATCTGTCGCAACCCGACAGTATCGGCATTACCTTGCGGAAAAACGGGAGTACGCCCTCCGAAATACTTGGCGTGGCTGTGATATGCGGCGGAAAACTGCAAAGTTCTTACCTTGGCGACATTGAAAATGAAGAAATTTGTTTTATGATGGATAAAACAAAATTACCTGCCGGTGTTGCTCAAATTGTACTGTTCAACAGCAAGGGAGAAATGCTTTGCGACCGGTTGGTATTTACCGACAGAACGGATAAAAGGCTAAACATCAGGGCAAAAACAGCCAAACCTGCATACGAGCCTTACGAACCGCCATCGGAAATATAAGATTCATCACTTTGCTGCTCTGTCATCACTCGCCGTGTGAACGCTCCCAGACAATAAACAAATGAATCAGGCCATTGACATTGTGATTTGTCTAAATTTAAGTTGTATTGATAGGCAATAATTGAATATGGCGTATTTACGATATATTCAAAACCGGTCATCGCTGATAAAGCGTTTGCTAATAATGTCCGTCTTTCGGCTTTCGAACCGACAATTGCTATTCGTTTCATTCTTATTTATTTTTATTTATATTTTTGAGCTAATTTTGCTCTTAAGAACATATTACATAATGAACAGGTCATAATAACATATTGCCAGGTTTCATTATCAACTTCGACATTATCCACATTTTGAAAGGTAACCTCACTTTTACTTATCTTTTCTTTTGGAGGGATTTCGCTAAGAATATCAACTTCTCTTAACCACATATTATTGCTGTTTTCTCTGATATTTCCGTTTATATTGCAGAGTAAAGCCTGCGCTAACTGGCCGGATACGAGAATAAAATCGGTTAACATCATTCCCGGATATCCGGCGCCGATACCATTTTTTTTAACATTTGCTTCATAAAGAGTTACGGTTCCCGAAGACGTCTTATTAACGCTGTCCAACACGACGTCGTTAATAGAATGGTCGCGTAGCTTATATCCTTTATAATACAGGTTGATTGATCCGGTATCCTTGATTGACGAATTTGAAGAACCGGCAGGCGGATGACAAACGTAAAGCGTAACCCTTAATGTTCCTATTTGTACAAGGATTTGACTTTGAAAAAAATCGTTGAAGGATTCTGTTAATATAATTTTACCGGAAACAGGTATCTGATTTTGATTGATATCCGTACGTTGTCTGATTTTGCATTTAAATCTGCTAATCCAAGCTCGTTCAATTTCGTCACTGTTTAGATGCATTTGTCTCTCTAAAAGGTGCTGTGACATTATTGCAGAAATAGAAATGATCTCTGTTGTTCCTAAATGAGGAACCATGTTTTTCCCGTTTTTCTTCGACCAGCTACTCCCAGTCATCACTTGAATAGAAGTAATTAATGACTCATCTATTTGAGTGATGTCCTCATAAAATATCTCCATAGCTTTATAACCATTTGAAAAATAACGATTCTCCTTTGGCCCTAAAAATTCGGAAATGTTCCTAAAAAAAGTTTTTTCTTTCATCTCATTACTTAATTTTTTCGACAAAAGTATATGCTTTTTCTATCACAGGAAAACCGATTTTTGAATGGGTTTTCTAAAAAATATCGTTTTTTGGCTATTTTGGGAAAGTTCACCTTTTTGTATTAAAAAAAACGATATTGTGATGCTCTTTTTGTGTTTTTTTCGTTTTTCGATAATATTTTTCACGTTTTTATCGTTTTTAGATAAAAAAATATACCCTTCAATACCTAATATAACTTTGGGTTAATTATTTGCGACAAAGGGATTTTGGCAGAAACCGGTGATTATTTAAAATACGTCAAATCCTTACAATCAACGTTTTGAACGCAAGATTCTATTTTGGCTATTTCGGATTGACCATATTTTATATAGACTTCTGCGGATGGGCGGAAAAGATCGTCTTTTTCGGCGTCTTGTAAGAGAAGATAGCCGAAAATGCAGTGGGCGGCCGCTTCAACCATCCGGCGTGCGTGGAAGTCAAGGTACTCGCTATCTTTTATTTCAATAACCGATGCGACAATCCGTTCATATTGACCGGTCATTTCTATCAGTTTCTTCTTTAGAACTTCCAACCCGGGTTTGTATTCGATGGCTTCGTAGCGGCGGATTTGCTCTAAGTAAGTACCTGTGGTGACGTGGCGGATAGCGGCAATGACCTGTAATTGTGTCGTTCCTTCATAGATGTTTGTTATCCGGGCGTCACGATACAGCCGTTCGCAGGTGTAATCCTTCATAAATCCGGAACCGCCATGTATCTGGATAGCGTCGTAAGTATTTTGGTTGGCAAATTCGGAGGTCATCGCTTTGCCCAACGGGGTAAATGCGTCGGCCAATCTGCCGTAGAATTTCATTTCCTGACGTTCGTCGGGTTCTAATTTACGTTCTTTAGAAATGTCTTCCAGGGCTTTTTGGACGTCAACAAAACGGGCTGTTTCGTACAGTATGGCACGCGAAGCGTCTGTCCGGGCACGCATCAGGGCAAGCATCTCATAGACGGCGGGAAATTCGATGATGGCTTTTCCGAATTGCTTCCGTTCTTTTGCATATTCAAACGCTTCCCGGCAGGCAGCTTCGCTGAGGCCTGTGGCTTGCGACATAATCCCCAGGCGGGCGCCGTTCATCAATGCCATGACATATTTGATCAATCCCAGTCGGCGTTCGCCGCACAGCTCGACTTTGGCGTTTTTAAAGACCAATTCGCAGGTAGGCGATCCTTTGATGCCCATTTTGTTTTCGATACGACGCACATCGACTCCGCCGTTTCTTTTGTCGTAGATAAAAAGCGAGAGGCCGCGCCCGTCTTTGGTGCCTTCTTCCGAGCGTGCAAGCACCAAATGAATATCCGAATCACCATTGGTGATAAAGCGTTTCACGCCGTTCAGCCGCCAGCAGCCATCTTCTTCCGAAAAGGTGGCTTTCAGCATCACGGATTGCAGATCGGAGCCTGCGTCTGGCTCGGTCAGGTCCATCGACATCGTTTCACCGGCACAGATACGCGGGATGTAACGCCGACGCTGATCCTCATTCCCAAATTCATACAGCGTTTCAGCGCAATCCTGTAAACCCCATATATTCATAAAGCTCGCATCAGCCTGTGAAACCATTTCGGAAGCCATGATATAAGGGACGGTTGGGAAATTCAGGCCGTCGTACCGGCGGGGCATCGAAAGACCCATTAGACCGGCTTTACAAACGATGTTGAGGTTTTGCTGCGTGCCGGAGGCATACATCACGCGCCCATTACTGAGTGTCGGGCCTTCATGGTCGACTTCTTCCACATTCGGAGCAATGACCTCGGCACATATTTCACCTACGATTTCCATTACTCTTTCATAACTGTCCATTGCATCTGCGAAATCAACAGGCGCATAATCGTATGTGTCCTTATCGGCAAAATTTCGTTCTCTCAGTGCTACAATCGGCTTCATTAGCGGGTGATACAGATGATGACGGAGCCGGGGGTTGTCTGTATAATAATTTACCATTTTCTATTTGTTATTTTCTATTTATTCTTCATATCCCCCTTCGGAGGGGGCAGGGGGAGGCCATCATTATTGTCTTGTTTTAAATAATGACTTAATCATCTTTGGAAGAACGTCTTCTATCGTTCCTGTGATGATATAATCGGCAATTGAGTTGATGGGGGCGTTCGGGTCGCTGTTGACGGAAATGATGATGGCGCTTTCCTGCATTCCGGCAAGGTGTTGAATCTGACCGGAAATGCCGCAGGCGATGTAGAGTTTGGGGCGAACCGTAATACCTGTTTGACCGATTTGTCGTTCGTGTCCGGTAAATCCGGCATCAACGGCAGCGCGTGAGCCGCCTACTTCAGCGCCTAAAACAGAAGCCAGGTCATAAAGCAATTGGAAGTTTTCTTTGGAGCCTACTCCATAGCCTCCGGCAACAATGACAGATGCACCTTTGAGGTTGGTTTTGCGCTGTTCTATCTGACGGCCGATGATGGTTACGACAAAATCGGTATCACTTACATAGTTGTTTACGTCGTGTTTGACTATTTCACCTTGATCGTCTGCACCTGCGATTGCTTTTTTCATCACGCCTTCGCGCACCGTAGCCATTTGCGGACGACACTTGGGATTGATAATTGTAGCAACAATATTTCCACCGAAGGCCGGACGAATCTGGTACAACAGGTTGCGGTATATTTTATCCTCCTTCCCGTCTTCGTGGTCGCCGATTTCCAACGATGTACAATCGGCAGTCAGCCCGCTACCAAGCGCTGAAGAGACACGTGGGCCTAAGTCACGCCCGATACTTGTAGCGCCAAACAGGACAATCTGTGGTTTTTCTGCTTCAAACAACTTGATTAAGATAGAAGTATGCGGCAGCGATGTGTATGGATACAGGCGTGAATCATCAAACAGACGAAGCGTATCTACTCCATAAGGAAAAACCTGTGCACCGATGCCCTCCAATCGGTGACCGATAGCGACTGCCTCCAATTGGCATCCTAACGTCGTTGCCAGCGAACGTCCTTTGGTCAATAACTCAAGACTCACATCAACGACAGTGCCGTCTTCGATTTCGCAATATACATATAAATTGTTCATTTGTTGCGTTTATGTTTGTTTTTTTGATTTGTCGGGCGAATTTTTGGGTGAATTTTTGGGCGAAAGCATTTCGCCCCTACAAGACATCCGAAAATTCGTAATTCGTAATTCGTAATTCGTAATTGATTATTCGTAATTCGTAATTCGTAATTCGTAATTCGTAATTCGTAATTCGTAATTGATTATTCGTAATTGATTCTCATCCAATGGTGTGGTTAGCGATTAATTCTTTTATTAGCGCTTCGATAGCGGCGTCGGTGGGAGCCAGTGTCTGGCTTTCCTTTGTCTTAAAAACAACACTTTCGATTTTTTTTACCCTGGTTGGCGAGCCGGAAAGTCCGCACAACCGGATATCGGCATTGACATCGGCAACGTTCCATTCCGGAAGGTTGAGATATCGGCGAAGGTCAAGCAGTTCGATATAGCCTGTTCCTCCCCCTGCCCCCTCCAAAGGGGGACAAGAGGCGGCTTCCTGTTTTTCTGTGGCGGTTTTGGCGTGTTTGTACTTTTGTACTAATTTGGCGTTGCGCGGGCGGCACATCGGTGCGGTGCCATTCACTGTAATGACGACAGGCAGTTTGCTTTCGACTGTTTCTACACCTCGTTCCAGTCGTCGTTTTACAGTGATTCGGCCATTGGCTACACGCATGATTTCTTCGGCGTAAGTGATCTGTGGCAGACCGAGCTTTTCTGCTACCTGCGGCCCCACCTGTGCTGTATCGCCGTCAATTGCCTGGCGGCCGCAGATAATCAGGTCATAGTCCTTGATTTTCCGGATGGCCATAGCGATTGCATACGATGTAGCCAGTGTGTCGGCTCCGGCAAAAGCGCGATCGGTCAATAAATAGCCGTTGTCGGCGCCCCGGTATAAACCTTCGCGGATAATTCCGGCTGCTCGTCCCGGCCCCATGGTTAGCAAGGTAACAATAGTACCCGGAAAGGCGTCTTTAAGCCGCAGCGCCTGTTCCAACGCATTCAGATCCTCCGGGTTAAAGATAGCGGGCAATATGGCACGATTCACTGTTCCGTCCTCCTTCATGGCGTCTTTTCCCACATTGCGCGTGTCCGGAACCTGTTTGGCCAATACGATAATCTTTAGACTCATAGTTTTACAATTACGAATTACGAATTACGAATAATCAATTACGAATTACGAATTACGAATTACGAATTACGAATAATCAATTACGAATTTACATCAGTGTTCAAAAAATAAACAATGTTTGGCTTTCCGAAAGGAAACAAACAAAATTTATAAAACTAATCATTGCGTTTATTCAATTCATTCACGCTGCAAAAATAAGCAATCATTCCAAAAGACAAACAAAAAAGCATAGAAAAAATGCACATTTTGGGTGTTTTTGCGCAATTTCTGCCGGATTGTTGCAAAATAAAGAGGACGTCTAAAGACCCCGTTTGTAGCGCTCCCGTCATTGTGTCCTGAACTTGATTCAGGAACACCCGCAATTTCCTGAAAACGAGAAGATGATAGTACAAGTTTATCCTGAAACAAGTTCAGGATGACGATGAGAGTTTTTAGAAGTCCCCTTAATGCTGCTTTATGTATTATAGATTAAATCTATCATATAATAGAATTTATCTGTTTGACAAGCGGTTTAGCCCACTGTATCTTTGTGAAGAATTTTTGATAATCGAAATAAGCAAATGAAATATTTATTCACCTGTATAAGAAGCGTTATTTTCGGGAAAAGCTTCGCTCTTACCCGAAAATTTCTCTGCGTAAATGAAGGTTTTCCCGCATTCATTATGATTTTTTTATGCTTTGTATTTCATCCATCCATACAAGCGCAAAATCAGGTTCAACCGGGTGAATTTACTTTTGAGAATAATCTGGTGCACGACACTATATTTATAAGGGACTCCGTAATCATTGACAATACACTTGCTCAATCATCTAATAAACAACTATATATAGCTGTAAAAAACAATCTTCTTTATGACATCTTACTACTGCCCAACCTTGCAGCAGAAGTGTATCTTGGCAAACAATGGTCGTTGGCGATCAATGGAAACTGGAGTTGGTGGACGTTGCATAAACAAGCCAAAACCGAATGGTCACACCGCATTCAGACGGCTGGAGCAGAAGTCCGTTATTGGATTAACTCGCCTGCTCCGCTTCATGGCCATGCGTTAGGGATTTATACAACGATAGGGAATTACGATGTCCGGCTCTTTCCAAAAGATGAATTTTCAAAAGGATGGTTGAGTAACCTGAGTTGGACGACAGGGCTTTCGTATGCTTACAGTATGCCCATCACCTCTCATCTTAATTTGGAATTTGGAGTTGCCGGAGGATATGCCGGCGGACAATACCATGAATACGATTTTTGCCCGGAGCATGAATGGTGGGCGCAGAGAACCACAAAGAACAGGCATTATTTTGGTCTGACGCATGTCGGAGTATCGCTTGTATGGTTGATTGGGAGAGTCAATATTTTCCCCAAGAAAGAGATATATTTTATAAGAGATTGATCATAAAAAAAATAGAATGAAACATACGAAATACATATTCATCATATTAGCCGTATTAGGGGGCTTTATTGCTTGCGAGCAAAAAGAACTTTTCATCTGCCCGCCTGTGGAAGGAAATAAGCTCGTAAATGTAGCGATCCATTGGGATAGCGTGCCGCATAATCCATTAACGTTACCGAACAATATGACTGTTCACTGGTATCCGGCGTCCGGCAGTCTGCTCTCCTCAGATATGAGCATTTACGGCGGACGTGAAAATCTAAATAGAACGAATTATGATGTGATGTGTATGGATTTCCATGGGAACAAAAATCTTGCTTTCCGGAGCAATGGTACGCGAAAGGACTTCGAAGTTTACAATGTGCGTATGACCGGGACTTATAACCTCAACGTTCCCCAGCTTCCAGGCGGCGAAATGACTGTTGCTGAAGCCTACCCTTATCATTTTTACATTGACAGCCGCTCACAAAACATCAATCCTGAAAATATACCTGCAGGTGATACGCTTACTGTACATTTTTATCCTAAAGATGTGCTTCGTGAATTTACATTTTTGATATACGACGTAACAGGCGCTCATAATATGGCGACCCACAGCGGCGCCATATCAGGGATGTCAGGAACGTACTTCCCTGTTTCGGGTAATTTGGGGACATCCCCTTCAACCATACTTTTCCATCGCGTAGATGCAATCATTGATGCACAAAAAAGCAAGCGTTGGACTGACGCCGAAAAAGCACTTTTTGCAGCGAAAAATCCGAGCTGGGACAGTCCCGATACGCTTAAAGGCTGGACACGCGACTGGATAACCGGCAAATTTGTGACATTCGGACCGCTTGACCGCAATTCAAATCGCTTTCGTCTTACGATAGAAGCTTTTAGCAAAGCCGACAACGCTTATCATGGCGCATGGGGATATTGGCATGGTCAATGGGAAAATATGGTGGTTTCGCAAATTGATAGCGCCATGGGAAAGAACGGTACGCTTGAAGAACAACTTGCATGGCGGCAACGCAACGGTGGTTATGATATTGTACTGTATAACGATAACCGGTTATCCATACCAGAAAGGGATGGCAACAGTGTGACGGATGGTGGCTTCAACGTAAAAGTTGACGATTGGGGCGAGATCATTGATGTTCCTATAGCAGGAAACAGAAACGTAACCCCGCGCTCTTCCATACAACTCAGATCGCAGGTACACACCTATACAACCATACCTAATTTTGTAGTAAACGGCATTTGGCAATCCAATGTCTATTGGAGCCGTCTCTTTAACGCGCAATTAGTTTATAAACCTGAAGGCTCAGGTAACATCTGGGATTACAGCCCTAAGAAGTACTGGTATCCGAACGGAGCGGTAGATTTCTACGCTTATGCTCCTTCAGGAATCAAGAACCTGAAAACAGGATTGCTTGATAATGGCGATAATGTCACATCTCCCGTGCTGGTGTATGCCATGCCGCTCAAGGATGGTCGCGAAGAACCGCCTCCCGGAACAGGTGAGCCAAATCCGGCTCCTGTGGTTGACGATGTGCAGGAAGATTTGCTGGTGGCCGTACAAAATCGTATATCACCGCAAACCGACCCTGTGCCCATGAATTTTCGTCATGCTTTCAGCCGCGTAAATGTTAAAGCCAAGATGAAGAACAGCGATTATAACAACGGATACCGGATAAAGGTGACCCGTGTGGATTTACGTAACCTTTACACAAAAGGCAACCTGAATCTTAAAAAAGACAACATTTCAACGGGCATAAGTACCGGTATCCCGATGGAAGCAAGTGATCATTTTGTGTATAACGGTACTATCGGCGCTGTTACTCTTTGGAACGATCTTGATAACTTAGCGAATTACCGCTTTAAATTGCTATCGAATGCTGTTGCGACAGACGACGATTACTCGCCACTGGTATATACCGATGACGGACTGTTTGTAATGCCGCAACAAATTGTCGCCGGAAACCGTTCGGCCGTATATGTGGAATATAATGTATATGCCTATTCAGCTACCAAAGGTGAACAATATGTTACTTCGGCTACGAAATTGATCAATTTAAGTCCTGCCTTTGCCTTTGAAACAGGCAGGTACTATATGTTACTGATCGAACTGGATGTGCAATAACAATATGAAATTATGAATTTTAAATATAAATTTTTTACTTTTTTATTAATACTTTTTTAAATTATTTTTTTATGAAAATGAACAGATTATTATTAGTTGCTTTGATTGCAACTGGAGTTTTTACATCATGTACAAACGATGTAGTAGAACACACAATGAAAGAAAAGGCGGAAGTTTCCTTCCGTCTGCAAGGAGGTATGCCGGATATTACAACGAGATCCCTGGCTACTACCATTAATACCATTAACGCATTTGTCGTATTTGGGACCGACAATGTGTTAGGAGTTAGTAACGATTTGATTTTTGACGGTGTAACCGTTGCTCGTGAATTTGGCACTTCTAATTTCACATATACCCCCAAAAGGTATTATAGCGACGGTGCTACAAGTGCCATATTTTTCGCACTTTCACCGGTAAGTGCATCCGTGACGAATCACGATGTGAGTTCAATGATGTCGGGAGCAAGTTTCGACTATACTGTTCCTAAACCCAACGACACAGGCGACGCCGTACAGGAAGACTTTTTGATAGCAGAAGCAGTTGTAATTCCATCTACGACGCCTGTAAGCCTTGAGTTTAAACACGCATTGTCGCGCATTTTTGTCACCGCAACGAACAGTACGGACGATCCGGTTATCATCAATGAATTAATTCTTAGTAACCTGTATTCATCAGGAACAATGGTGATGGATAATACCGGCAACTGGTCATGGAACAATCATAATGATTTGACTGATTATGAATATGTGCTTGCACCATCAGGTGTAGTCGTTCCCGGCAACACCACGACAAAAACGCTGGTGACTTCTATGGAACAGGGCATGATGGTTTTGCCTCAGGTAACTCAAAATACTAATAATGACGATATTCAGGACACAAACGACTTCGCACTCGTTGTTAATTACCATTTTGCCAATATCGGAGCCCATACTAAAAATATTTTAATCGGGGATTTATTTGAATTTGAGTATAATAAACAATATGTAATCAACATTGATTTTAAAGGGCAAGCTATCGAATTTACGATTACAGTGACGCACTTTGATGATCCTGTTGAAGTTACTTATCCTTAACACACAGTCAATGTCCTACCCGACTGCTGATTGAATTAGTGATCCAAACTTATCATAACAAGGTACATCCCATCAGGGATGTACCGTTCAGTAGAAACAGCAATGAAAATAACAACCTATTTCCAAAACACCCTCCTTGTCGCAATGATTTTTGCTGCACAGACAGTCTGGGGACAACAAGTAACCATCACGTATGATAATCCTACTTCCGGTGATTGTAATCAGCAATCCACAGGGTTAAATGTACAAAACAATTATACTTTTTCTGCTCCCATCCCTGCATGTGCCACTAACATAACAGGAGAAGCCTGGGGCGGAGGAGGAGGTGGAGGAGGCACCTCTTCATTAGGAGGACACGGCGGCGGCGGCGGCGGCGGAGGTTATATCAAATTAGTTTTTAGCACCGGAACAGGAAATGTTTCCGGACAAGTGGGCGGCGGCGGAAAAAGAGGAGAAAGCGGCAGTAACTCGGGCGCAAACGGCGGACAAAGCTATGTCGCCTATAACGGGACAACTATTAGTGCGTATGGAGGTATTGGAGGTACGTATAGAGGGCCATTGGGTGGAACTGACAATAATGCTTCGGGTGATGGTGGAGGTACTTCAGGAAATGGTAACATTAATACAAAAGGGAGTAGTGGCGGCAGTGCAGGTGGTGGAACCGGTGGGGCCGGTGGGGCCGGTGCTAATGGAGGTAGTGGAGGTTCAGTAGAGACGAGTACGGGCGTCGGTAGAAATGGTTGTAGCCCGGGTGGTGGTGGCAGTTCAGGCTATGGATTTAGTGAACCCGCCGGCCATGGGGGCGGTGGAAGGGTAATTCTCTCGTTTACTCTTTCACAACCGGTCATAACCGGCACAAAGACCTACTGTGAAGAAGAGAATTTATTGTTAAGTGTGAGTAATCCATGTGCTTCGGCAAATTATATATGGAAATGTAACGGCACTGTCGTAGGATATGGCACTACATTAACACTATACAATGTGACTACTGCCGATGCGGGAAGTTATACTGTAGAGTACGATCAATCCGGTTATACTTATTCGGGAGGTAGTGTATCGGTATCAGGCGCCGGACTTACCTACAACAGCGGCGCCTTCAAGCTTACTTCCGCAGGGTATGCCGTATCTGTGACAGCAGAACCAACCATCACATTAACCAGCGCTATTTCTACGCTCGATCAAACTATTTGCGCTGGTTCGGGCGTCACAAGTACAAGTTATACATTTGGCGGAAGTGCAACCGGCGTGTCAATCACAAATCTCCCGGCCGGGCTGACATATACTACATCAGGTAATACAGTTACTATTGACGGAATTCCAACAACAAGCGGTACCTATACAATCACGACAACAGGCCCTGTCACATCCTGTCAGGCAGCAACCATTGACGGAATCATTACGGTTAACACACCGCCGTCTATTGACAATATTTCTGTATCCACTTTCTGCGAAGGAGATATCCTGGATGACTCAAACATACCCAACTATACTTCTGCTCTGGCAGTTACTGCACACGGTTGGATGCTCAACGGAGTAACGTTGCCGTTTCCTTATATACTTGCTGCTGACGATAATGGAAAAACCTTGCAATATTATGCAACAAACAGTTGCGGAACAGGTGTTTCAGATGGACTCATCATTACGGTAAATACCCCGCCGGTAATAGGTGATATTACATTTTTTTCTTCCACTTATTGTGTCGGTTCTAATCTGCTTTTTCCGGCTGTCCCAACAATTTCTTCTACGTCTGTTGTTATCAGCGAAGGTTGGATGCTGGGCGACGATATTATATCCGACCCTCACATGCTCGTTTTTGCTGATGAAGACAAGATGTTGAAATATTTTGCAACCAATTCATGTGGAACAACTTACTCGGATTCAATATTGATAACGGTCATTGTTACTGAAATTATTGCTATTATGCCTGCCATTGGTCCTACCTTCGGCGGTACTTACACTAACGATCCGTTAAATCCTGTTAATCCCACAGGAACGGTAACCATCAAAGGTCTCGGATTTGCGCCTTTCGGCACTCCGGCAGTGTCATCGGTCAGCTTTGGCGGAGCGTTGGCAACAAACATAATGGTCATTGATGATGAAACACTGCAATGTACTCCTCCGCCTCATGTATTTTCTGGTGATGTAACGGTATCTGTTACAGCCAACTGCGGGACAGCCACCGAACCCAACTTCTATCATTATGAAGCGATGAATATTACCGATATCACACCCGGATACGGTCCTGTAACGGGAGGAACAAACGTTATCATCCGGGGGACAGGTTTATTGGCGGTTGGAAGTGCTCCAAGCTCAGCTATCGTCCTTTTCTGTGGCGTACCGGCATTGGTCGTTTCCGCTTCAAATACTGAAATTGTCTGTATTACAGAACAATCAAACTATTCAATGCTGGGTAGTATCAAAATATTCAATGGCGTCGAAAGTCGCGAGTTTTCCGACTATTTTACTTATTACCCGGTGACATTTATCAATAACGGTTCATGGAGTGAGCCTTACAACTGGGAAACACAAACTGATGATCGCGTTCTTCCTTATCCGGGGGCTGTTATCCATATTAAGGCAAATTGCCTGCAAGACATCAATTTAATAGATGGATATGCTTATCCTAATGGAAAAATGAATAGCATCACAGTATATCCGGACAAAGCCTATACGATTGGCAACGGTATAACCCTCGACGTCAATGTGTTTACGCTTAATGACAATGCTTCTTTTATCAATAATGGTTATATGCGGGCAACACAACAGAATATAACACATTTGCTCGCCAGAGAACGCAACTGGTATGTCTCAAGTCCGCTTACAACAATGCAACCTATAGCATTAGCGTTGGGTAAGGGAGTGTTTGGCAGCAATTTGACAAGCCTCGGCAGTGTAAATTTAACGTCTGAACTTGTGCCCAGTGATTGGCGGGTAGAATGGTATAAAGAAAATGACCATAAATGGGAGCGTCTGCCGTCTTCTGCCGGTATGCTTTCCACAGGTTTGGGTTATACGGTTTA
>JGI24705J35276_12238033_pt1 | contig 15137 bp, 13 predicted proteins | sample TergutNt197P4_FD_35276 | JGI IMG/M metagenome (IMG submission 35276) | reverse complement strand
CCTCTAAAGCCGGTGTACTTACCGATACCGCCAATAAACGGCCTCGGCCGGCAGCCACAATTTCCGTTGAAAGACCTAAATCGATGAGCAAGGTGATTTGTTGTTCATTAATTCTTTTTCTAAGCCCCGCCGCCAAAGCCGCAGAAACTATATCCGAGCCTATATCATCATAAGCCGCAGGCATAAGAACTATTTCGGCCTGAGGCATTAAGGAAGCTAAAGGGGTTTCCTGTGTTGGTCTTTTTTGAGGAGAGCGCCATGAAGCAACTACTCCTGTTCTGCTGCCGGGGTATTCTCCCCATAACATTTGTCCTATAGAGGTATTAGCCGCCACCATTATCATACGCACCTGAGCAGGATCCAACCCGGTTTTATCGCTCAGGCGTAAAGTTAAATGCTTTATATCTTCATAAAGCAGGTGTTGCAGTTTTTCCAGACCCTCTTCTTCTTCACGAATAAATTTCAACCTGGCACCCATATCGCCAAGAAGCTCGCATTGACTGCTAACACAGGCAGATATGGTTGGAATAGCTAAAGCCGGCAGAGCGCTCATACCTGCTGCCACCGTGCCGGAACCCAAATCGACCGCCATGGCCAGCCCAACCAATTGTGTTGGGGTATCTGTCAAGTTTTCATTTAGCTGTTCATTTTCTGGCTCGGCTGCAGCTTGCGGCACATAAAAAACCGCGTTTCCCTCTATATTACGCCTGGAAGCTAGCATCCAGCCATCGGTTTGTTCGGTTGGAGAAAAAGATGTCTTTTCCAGCTCTGGTTCAACAGATGAAGATACACTGCCCCTTTCTAAACGAACCGCATCCTGCCCTTTTGTTAAAACCTCATTCAACAATAACAGGTTAAGCAAGTTTTCGCCTTTATGCGCAAAAAGCAGCCTTCCCTCTGGCAATATTTCTATTCTAACTTTCTTGAAAACCTTCATTCCCCACCCAGCTTTTCAATTAGTCATAAAACTATGCCCTATTCTATTAACGCAACTGCCTGACTAGCCATACCTAAACTCTCACCACAAAAACCCAGCCCTTCTGTTGTGGTCGGTTTTATACCTAAAGCCGCCGTTGTCAGCCCTAAAGCCGCTGCTACTTGATAGCGCATTTCATCTACATATGGCGCTAAAATGGGCTTTTCGGCAATGATAACACTATCGATATTAATAATACGCCGGCCTTGTTCACGTAGCATCTTTTCTACCCGGGAGAGTAATAATAAGCTGGATACACCAGCCAGTTTTGCATCCGTGTTGGGGAAAAGCCGGCCGATATCCCCCAAAGCCGCCGCACCTAAAAGCGCATCGGCTATGGCATGGCACAGTACATCGGCATCGCTATGGCCCAATAGGCCAAGTTCGTATGGTATAAGCACGCCACCTAAAACTAAGGGGCGCCCTTTTATCAAGCGATGAACATCATAGCCGATTCCTATGCGCATAATAAAGACCTCAAGTAGAAGAGCAATCAATTTTACCATATCTCAATGATGTGTTTTTTCTCGGCAAAAATGGGCAGCCCACACCAGTGTCAAGTGTCAAGCGTCAAGCGTCAAGCGCTAAGTGTGAAGCGCCAACCTTTTGTTTATTATTTCTTCCGCCAGCAAAAAATCTTCCCGATACGTTAGTTTTAAGTTCGCAGATTCCGCCCACACAAAAGAACAGGAATAACCGGCTTCGATTACTAAAGTTGCATCGTCGGTAGCATCTTTAAGCTTTGCCTCATTCGCCGCAGCATAGGCGGAAAAAAGCCAGTCGGCGCGAAAAACCTGCGGTGTTTGTGCGGCCAGTAAATCTGAACGTGGTATTACTACACCGCATTTACCTTCCACATGATAGCGTATAGTGTCATTTAGGGGCGCGGCCAGAATAGCCGCGCCCTCACGCTTTGCTGCTTCGATAACTCGCCTTATATCATTTTCTGCTGTTAATGGCCGGGCAGCGTCATGTATGGCTATTAGTTGCGAAGAATTTTCTATATTTAATGAACTAAGAACTAAAGCCGTCGATTCTGCGCGATACTCTCCGCCTTCTACAAGTCGCGCTGCAGCCCCATAAGGCGCTAAGACAACAGTAGCGGCCCGCCTATCTTGTGGGCGTACCGCCACCACCATTTCTGTAGCTATGTTTTTCCACATTTCAAGTACATGGGCTAAAACCGGTTGACCGGCCAAAGGAAGCAATGCTTTACTCTTTTTAATACCAACACGACTACTCTCGCCGGCTGCTAATATAATTGCTGTCAAACTCAAAAATCTTTATCCCCCTGTATTTCCATAACTTCGCCGTCTTTACCATACTTGGGGCGAACAAATACCATGCGCCCTGCTGCTGTTTGTAAAATACTGGTTACCACGGAATGTATGCGGCGCCCCATATAACGTTTACCATTTTCAACAACAATCATTGTTCCGTCATCTAAATAAGCGACGCCCTGGCCGACTTCTTTGCCATCTTTAATAATATGAACAACCATTTCCTCGCCTGGCAATACTATAGGCTTAACGGCATTTGAGAGTTCATTTATATTAAGTACTTTCACCCCTTGCAACTGTGCAACTTTATTCAAGTTAAAATCATTGGTTAAAACCACGCCCTTTAAGTCTTGCGCTAACTTTAAAAGCTTGGTATCTACTTCGGAAAGCTGGGGATAATTCTTTTCCGTTATCACGATACGATCGGCAAATTCTCCACGCAAACGATTTAAAACATCTAAACCTCCACGCCCCCGGTTACGTTTTAAACTATCTCCGCTATCGGCAATATGACGCAATTCTTCCAGCACAAAGCCGGCTATTACTAAGTCTCCCTCTAAAAAACCGGTATGATAAATATCGGCAATACGCCCGTCAATGATAACGCTGGTATCTAGAATTTTTGGTGGTATAGCGCTACGGCCTCTATCTCTTATCCGCTCTTTTTTATCTTTTTCTGGCTTTTCTCCTTTTTCGCGGTTGAATAATTGTGAGATATCTAAACTTTTACGATACCCCACCATTAAGCCTATATAACCTAAAAAGATAATACAAATAATAGCCAGATATGGGCCAATAACAGCAACACGAGTCACGGCGGAACCAATAAGGCTGGCAATTATCAACCCCGCAATTAGCCCAAAAACACAACCAATAATATCTGTTGTAGACATATTGGAAAGATGCGCTACCAGCTTTTCTGTACTTTTTTCTAATCCGCGTACCAATATAGGCGCTATCAGTGCGCCAATAATGGCCAATACAATACCGGCAGTAATAGCGGCTGGCACATATCCTTGGGGAAAAACAGCTTGTATCCAAGGGCGTAATAAAGTAATAACCAGCAACACACCAATAACGGCAAATAATAATACAACTCCGCCGTAAACAATCCTTTTCAGCACATTTTCACCTCCATAAATCTTATACTTCAAACAAACCGGCGAAAAGTTGTTCTTCCACCCTTTTTGGCTCATCACCGGCAGCCAAGGTAGCCTCGCTCATAAGTATTTTTCGCGCATTATCTAACATTTTTTTTTCACCGGTAGAAAGCCCCTTTACTAAATCTCGGCGCATCAAATTACGCACCACCTCGGCCAATTGGCAGATATCGCCGCTTTTAATTTTATCCATATTTAAACGATAACGGCGGTTCCAGTTATCCTCCCACGGAGAAGGTGCCTCATTTAGTATTAAGCGCACTTCATTGAGTTTGTCTGCATTGCAGATGCGGCGCATGCCCACCCGTTCTACTCCGTCTACCGGAACCAATACTCGCATATCGCCCACATAAAGACGTAAAACATAATAGCTGCGATATGTTCCCAACACCTCCTGCTGCTCTATGCATTCGATTATGCCAGCTCCATGCACAGGGTAAACTACTTTTTCTCCAACAAAAAACATGTGGCCAGCCCCTAATCATTTCTCTTACTATAATTATACTATTATAATAACAAAAAAGGGACCGTTTTGTCAAATGGAAACCGTGGAAATCTTATAATTTATGAATTTTAAATGCATTTTTCATTTAATCATTCCTGTTTTATTTATGCTCTTAACATGTCTATTAATATTAATAAATTTTAATTAAGCATTGGCAGGATTATCTCTTAAGAGAACGTAAATTATTAATAGTTTATTTTACAAATGGCTGGTGATAAATTGAAACGCTTAATTTCGGCAACAATACTGAGTATAATCCTACTATTTCTAAGCGCTACGCCGTCTAAAGCTTTAGCTTTAGATATTGAAGCCGCCGCGTCTATTTTGATAGACGCAGACAGCGGGCGCTTGCTATGGGAAAAAAACTCTCATAGCCGTTTACCTCCCGCCAGCTTAACTAAAATTTTAACGGCATTGGTTACCTTAGAGCAGTTTGACGATTTAACTCAAACATTTACCTTGCCGGAAAATTTTGTTAATGTGGGAGAATCCGGCATTGGCTTGGAAGCAGGGGAAACACATACCATAGAAGATTTACTATATGCCCTAATGCTTCGCTCTGCTAACGACGCCGGTCAAGCATTAGCATTGGCAGTTGCGGGCAGCGAAAGCGCTTTCGCCCAGATGATGGATTTACGCTGTGTTGAATTAGGGCTTACTGATAGCAAATGGATTAATCCTCATGGTCTGCATCATGAGGAGCATCTCTCCTCTGCTTATGATATGGCTTATATTACGCGAGCGGCTATGCAGCTGCCCATGTTCAATACGCTTATTTGCGCCTCCAGCCACTCTATACCTTGGGTAGGAAATGAAGAAAGTATTGAAGTTGTAAGCCATAACCGCTTGCTTCAGCTATATAAAGGCGCAGATGGTGTGAAAACCGGTTATACCTCTAAAGCAGGCAACTGCCTGGTGGGCTCGGCCACCAGAAACGGTTTGCGGCTAATCGGCGTGGTGTTGAATAGTGAAGATACCTATGGTCAAATGGCCCGGCTATTGGATTACGGTTTTGAAAACTATGAATTGCGTCAAGTAGTGGCTTTTGGCGATGTGGCGGCTAGGCTGCCGGTCATAAACGGCCGCGCTAATAGTATTAACGCTATTTTTGGCAGTAATGTACGCATACTTATGCCCAAAGAAGAAAACAAACTGCCGCAGCCGGAACTAAAGCTGCCGGAATTCCTAATTACACCAATAAATAGTCAAATACCTCTGGGCGAAGCTGTGTTTGACGACGGGTTGGGCAATAGCCACCATGTGGAACTCTTCCCCTCTGGTAATATGGAAAGCTTTACCCTGCGCGAAATGATACGCCAAGCATTTATGCAGATTATACAAGTACTGCTCCATTAATAATTAGTAAGCTTCATTTTGACATACGGAGGTTTTATGGGCGGAGTCATTAAAACCGTTGAAGCAGGTAGCCTTGCTGCGGCAGCAGGCCTGCAGACGGGAGATATTCTTCTAGCTATAAATGGATTGCAGCTAATGGATATGATAGATTATTATTTTGCTATGGCGGAATCAAAACTGACTCTGCGTTTAAAACATACAAACGGTCAAGAGCATGAGCAGACACTTATAAAAGAAACTTACGAAGATTTAGGCCTTTCTTTTACAGAAGAAATATTCGATGGCATACGCCGCTGCAAAAATAACTGTATTTTTTGTTTCGTCGATCAATTACAGCCTGCTCCGCGCAGCAGCTTGTTGATCAAAGATGATGATTATCGTATGTCTTTTTTGGAAGGCAACTTTATCACAGCCGCTAACCTTACTAAAAGTGACTTATTGCGCATCAAAGAGATGAGGATTTCCCCACTTTATATATCTGTTCACGCCACCGACGAAGTAATACGCGGGCATTTACTGGGCTTAAACAAACCTGCACCCATATTGCCCCTACTTAGGACTTTGATAGAGAACGGCGTTCAGTTGCATACGCAGATAGTGCTGATACCCGGTTTAAATGACGGAGCAATACTAACTCAAACCATACGGGATTTAGCCTTACTTTTTCCGGGGGTATCCAGTATTGGCATAGTTCCCTTAGGATTAACACATTTTCAAAAAAGAGCAGACCTTCGCCTGGGTACGAAAGAAGAAGCTACTATTCTACTAAAAGAGTTATCTGTATGGCAAAAAGAATTCCACAGGGTTTATGGCAGCAGGCTGGTTTTTGCGGCGGATGAATTCTATATTCGGGCATCTTGGCCTTTTCCGCCGGCTCAGCAATATGAGGAATTCGCTCAGCTGGAAAACGGCATTGGCATGGCTGCCTTATTGGCTAAAGAATGGCGTCAGAATATACGGCGAAATCGAGGTAGGCCACTATTACGAGCTAACGCCAAAACAGCGGTAGTAACAGGGCTAGCCGGAGCAGCGGCGTTAAAGCCTTTTTGGCAAGAGATAGAGAATTTAAGCAATGGCGCAATAACTTTGCTGCCGGTAAAAAATAACTTCTTCGGAAGCAGCGTTACTGTGAGCGGCCTTTTAACCGGTTCTTGTTTGGCCGACAGTTTACCGCGTGCATCCTTCGAGCGCTATATCATTCCTAATTGCATGCTTAAGCATGAAAGCAACCTTTTTTTAGACGATACAACAGTAGAAGAACTACAAAATACACTGCAAACTCCTATTACAGTTACCGCAAGTAATGCAAGCGGGCTATTCAAGGCTTTATTTAGTGAAGGGATTCCGTAAATAACTCTTTACTTAAGCCGCAAAAAACGTTAAACTAAAATGGTCAATAATCCGCGCCTTGACGAATACTCTGATTGTCATTCTGGTCATAGCGAAGTATCTTAGTCACATAATCTTCAAAAAATAAAAAGGAGGTAAGATCATTGAAAATATTTATTCGTGTTTTAACCGCTATTGTATTATTAGCCGCTATAGTAATCATAGCTGGCTGCACTGAACCTAGCCAGCCCCTTTCGCCACCTGCAGTACCAGATGTAGGGAATACTGCCAATTATTCTGAAAATGTATCTGAAAACGCGCTTATAGACACAACTGAAAAGAGCGAAAAAGAAGATATACAAGATGAAGAACCGCAAAAAGAAGAACTACCGGAAAGCAACATAGAAGAAACGGATGCTAAAGATACGCAAATAGCAACTGATAGCGAAGATATTAAAAATGAAACAGATGCGGAGGTAGAAAATATGGAAGAAGAGATGCTGCCAGAAACTATTAAAGCAACCATTATTATGGAAAACGGTGGGAGCATAGAACTTGAGCTATATCCTCAAATTGCCCCACAATCGGTGTTTAATTTTGTGTATCTGGCACGCGAAGGCTATTATGACGGGCTGATTTTTCATCGGGTTATAGAAACCTTTATGATTCAAGGCGGCGACCCTACCGGGCTTGGTATTGGCGGCCCCGGCTATACTATTAAAGGTGAATTCACCAAAAATGGCGTTACTAACCCTTTGCATCATACACGAGGCATTATTTCCATGGCGCGCCAAGGAGATCCGGCTTATGACTCGGCAGGATCGCAGTTTTTCATCGTACATCAGGACTCACGTTTTCTCGACGGCAGTTATGCTGCTTTTGGCAAAGTTATCAGCGGTTTGGAAGTTGTTGACCAAATTGCCCAAAGCCCAACCGATAATAGAGATCGCCCGTTGGAAGATATTGTTATAAAAACCATCACTATAGATGGACCTATACTGCCCGAGCCAGAGCGAATAGCGGAATAAGCAGAAGGCTAAGGAGGCAAGGGGCTTTGGCCGAAAAAAAGGAAGTTAATAGTATTTCGCGATGGCAATATTTACGGAAACTGCAAAAAACACGGCGCCGCAGACTGTTATTGTTGCCACTTCTGGCTGTTTTACTGGCTCCTATTTTCGCTTTATTGTGGTTTGCTAAAAGCGGGCCGGTAAGCCAAGCCAAACAACCACTTAAGTTACTGGTAGAAGAACAGGGAATACTAATTCGCGTTGGCGGCGATATTATGATAGCCGGGGCCATGAAAGAGCAAATTCTCAGCCAAGGGCCATATTTCCCTTTTCACCAGGTTAGTAACTTTTTCTCCTCTGCCGATTTCAGCTATGCCGGATTAGAAACCCCCTTTGCCGATACAGGCAGCCCTTTACCCGGCAAGCCGTTGACCTTAAGGGCTGCTCCGGAAACTAGCGAGGCTTTAGCATATTCTGGTCTTTTAATGCTGGGGTTGGCTTCCGATCATATGATGGATTATGACGAAGCTGCCCTTAATCAGACGATTTCGCTTTTATCGGAAAAAGGCATAGGTATTATGGGCGCCGGCGAAAACGTCGCCGCCGCTGCCAAACCTTATAGCTTCAGTTGCCGCGGTTTACGCATTGCCCTATTAGATTTTTGCGAAAACGCCGGCATCTTCTTTAGTTACCAATATCCTAAAACTCTGGCTGCCAAAGAAAATGAAGCCGGAATTGCGAATTTAGAAGAAGAGGCGGTAATTTCAACAATTTTAGCAAATCGGCGTAATCACGATTTAATTATTTTGAATCTACACTGGGGGCAAGAATATTCTTCTTATATGAATACCGCACAACGGGAAACTGCGCACCGTTTTATCGACGCCGGCGCCGATGTGATTGTTGGCCGCCATAGCCACTGCTTACAGGGTATAGAAGTATATAATAATGGGCTTATCATCTATTCTTTAGGTAATTTACTAAATGTGCAAAACAATACTAAAGAAGCGCGGGAGGCAGCCCTTCTGGAACTAGAGTTGACCGGTTTGGGCGTAAAAAACGCGCGCCTTTATCCTTTATCTCTCTCTTTGCAAGGTATACCGGAGCTTTCTGTTGGCCAAGAAGCAGCCGATATTATGGCGCGCATCCGTACACTTTCTGTCGGCATGAATGTTACTTTTATTACAGAAAAAGAATGCTTAAAAATAATTCAATAAGGAGCATTATGCCTTCTTTCACCACTTTTGCAAAAGATAATATAGCTCGCAAACTTAGCGTTTTGCCAGATTTACCCGGCTGTTATTTAATGAAAGATCAAGCCGGTTCAGTTATTTATATTGGCAAGGCGCTTTCCTTAAAAAAACGTGTGAGTTCTTATTTTCATGGTGCTCATGACCCTAAAACCGCAGCGCTATTAGAAAATATTGTAGATTTTGAAACCGTGGTGGTCGACAGTGAAGCAGACGCTTTAATTTTGGAATGTAATTTAATAAAAGAATATCAGCCTTATTACAATATTTTATTGCGCGATGACAAGCATTATCCTTATTTATGCCTTACATTAAGCGAACCGTTTCCCCGTCTTATTGTAGCGCGTCGCACTAAAAACGATGGCAACAAATATTTTGGCCCATATGCCAGCGCGGGACAAATGCGTTACGCCATGCGAATTATCCGTGATATCTTTCCTCTGCGCACATGTTTAGGGCAAACTTTCAAAGTAGGGCAGCGCGCTTGTTTAAATGCTCATATTGGTCGTTGCTTGGCCCCTTGCGAAAACCGTATAAATAGTACGGATTATGGAAGAATAACCGAGGGAGTACAGCAGTTTTTGCAGGGCAAAACTAAGGAATTATTACGGCGTACCGAACAAGACATGCTTCAAGCCAGCCACGATTTACGCTTTGAAGAAGCAGCCAGATTACGCGACGCTTTATCCGCATTAAATAAAGTGCAGCATCAGCAACAACTTGATCAACGTGACGTAAAAGGTTATTATGACGTGATAGCAATTGCTTGTGGAGAAACCCTCTCTGTTATACAAGTATTTTTTGTACGCCAGGGTAAAGTGGTGGGGCGGGAGCATTTTTTCATGAGCAATGTTTTGGCATATGATACTAATGATACCGAGCATATTGCTACTTTATTGCGCCGCTTTTTGCAGGAATACTATGGAGGCGGCGATTTTATGCCGCGATATATATATAGTGAATTCTTACCGGAAGACTCCGAACTCTTGCAACAGATTTTTCATGATCGTTATGGTCATAAAGTGGAAATAATTAAACCACAGCGTGGCGACAAAATGCGCCTTATTGGACTGGTAAAGCAAAATGCTCAGCTTACATTAGATCAGCATTTGAATTCTCGGGAAAGAAAAGAGCAGCGCGCTGCCGCCGGCTTGGAACAACTGCGACAAGAACTTCAATTACGGCATGCGCCTTCCCGTATGGAATGCTACGATATAAGTCATATTCAAGGCGCTTATATGGTGGGTTCTATGGCTGTATTCATTAATGGCGTCCCTACGCCCAAAAATTACCGCCGATTCAAGATCAAAACACTTGACAGTAGTAATGATTTTGCTGCTTTACAGGAAGTTATAGAAAGACGTATTAAACGAGGTTTAGCAGAAAGAAGAGAGCGCAAGCAGCCGTTAGATTATGGTAATTTTCCGGATCTAGTGGTAATTGACGGCGGTAAAGGACAGCTTTCTGCAGTTTGTTTACGTCTACAGGAATTGGGCGAAATGAATTTTGATATTATTGCCCTGGCAAAAGAAGAAGAAGAAATATTTATGCCGCATCATTTAACTGCTATACGTTTACCCTATGAAAGCCCCGGCTTACAATTATTGCAAGGCTTACGTGACGAAGCACACCGTTTTGCCATAACCTATCATCGTAAGCTGCGCGGAAAAGGGCAAACAGCCTCTTTACTAGATATGGCCCCCGGTATTGGCCCCAAACGGCGCGCATCTTTGCTGAAAAGTTTTGGTTCTATAAAAGCTATACAAAAAGCTGCTGTTGAAGAATTAGCTGCTGCTCCCACAATGAATAAAGCTTGTGCCGCCACTTTATACGAATGGCTAAAAAACAACAATTAGCGGTGGAGGAATTTTGTATGAGCGTTTTTTCAGCAAATTCAAGCGAAATACATGATGTATTACTCGTAACCGGCATGAGTGGAGCAGGTAAATCGCAGGTAATGATAGCTTTAGAGGATAATGGCTATTTTTGCGTAGATAATTTGCCTCCCAGTTTGCTCTTGCAGTTTATTCAGGATATTCGAGCTCGCCAGAGAGAACCTGAAAAAATGGCTATAGCTGTAGATGTACGGGGCGGCGAAAAACTGGAAAACCTTACCACGGCTCTCAATTCTTTAAAGAAAGAGAATTTGAATTACCGGGTAGTTTTTTTAGACGCCTCTAATTCAGCTTTAATTGGTCGCTATAAAGCCACCCGCCGTTGCCATCCTTTGGCTTCGGAAGGCTTAAGCTTACTGGGCGGAATTATTGCAGAACGAGAACGTTTGGAAGAAATACATGGTTTGGCAGATATAATTATTGATACCACAGATTTAAAGCCGCGCCATCTCGCAGAGCATATTGGCGATTTATTTGCGGCTGTAGGGCAACTTATGCCTCTTATCAGTATTTGTTCCTTCGGATATAAGTATGGTTTGCCACTGGATGCAGATTTAGCGGTAGATGTACGATTTTTACCCAACCCCTATTATATTGCTGAGCTAAAGCCGCTAACCGGTCAACAGCACGCCGTACGCAGTTTTGTTTTAAAACAAGCGGCTACTCAAGAATTTATGCGAAGATATTTGCAATTACTGCGCTTTTTATTGCCCCAATACAGCAAAGAAGGTAAACATCATTTACTGTTGGCCATAGGCTGCACAGGAGGGCGCCATCGTTCCGTTGCGATAGCTGAAGCCTTCACTAAGCGTTTGCGTATGCTGGGATACCAGGTAATACTTGCTCATCGGGATATTGAGAAAGGAAATTGAATTTATATTATGTCGTTTGCTAGTAAAGTCAAGGAAGATTTAGCGCGTTTGACATCCAATAAATCATGTTGCCGTAAAGCAGAATTAGCTGCTTTTTGGCGTACAAGCGGCAATGTTCATTTTAAAGATGATATAGTTTTTCTTGCTCTGCGCACAGAAAACACCGCGGTGGCACGCAGAGTATTTCTGCTTACAAAAGAAAGCGGTTTGACCACACAGCTCTCATTGGAACGCAAAGCAAAGCTTAAGAAAAAATCAATGCTATCGCTACGCGTCTCGCCACAACCAGAATTGATTGCTTTTACAAACAGCTTGGGCATAACAGATGAAGCTGGACGCTGGCTAAGTTTTAATGAACATTTTACAGCACAGCTTACAGATAATGATTGCTGCAAACGCGCATATCTTAGAGGCGCTTATCTGGCAACCGGCTATATTAACCGCCCGGAAGGTGATTATCATTTAGAATTTTGCCTGCAAGAGTATATTTTAGCTCTTTTTTTACAAAAGTTGTTGGCTAGTTTTTCTATTAACGGTAAAGTAATACGCCGAAAAGGATTGATCGTGCTTTATCTAAAAGAAGCAGAACAAATAAGCCTATTATTAAACATTATGGGTTCACACCGCTCACTTTTGGAATTCGAAAGCCTACGTGTGGATAAAGAATTACGTAATCAAGTAAATCGATTAGTAAACTGCGATAAAGCAAATGTAAACAAAACCGTAACAGCCTCTCTTAATCAAATTGAATGCCTGCGCCTTATAGAAGAAAAAACAGGATTTAACGCTCTTACACCCTCTTTAAAAGAGGTTGCGCTATTGCGTTTACAATATCCGGAAGCTTCTTTAAGTGAGCTAAGCGATCTTTCAGGGTTAGGGCGCTCGGCTATTAACCATCGACTGCGTCGCTTGGTGGAAATAGCAGACGAAATAAAACCTTCTACATATAGGCGCGATAACGCTTACAAAAACGGTGAGGAAAATGAATAAACAAGTCAAAACCCTGCCGACCCCCGGCTTAGAATTGCGACAAACACAACAATTGACCTTAACCCCGGCTCTTAAACAATCACTACATATATTAACCATGCCCGCTTTAGAGCTTAATGCTTACATACGCGACCAAGTGGAGCAAAATCCTGTTTTGGAATTTTCTGATTACCAAGAGGCAGCGGACACATCTATCATTTATGGCGGACAAACGCCGCTGCATAATGAATATCTATACGCAAAAAATCGGCAAGATTTTTCACAAAACTCCTCAAGTGAGCCACCATTTTTACCAACTTCAGACCGTGATATTAAGCCGTTGGATATTAACAACTTTATATTGGCTAAAGAAGAACCAGAACTTATTTCGCTATTACGCTTACAGCTGGCTATGAAGAAAAACTCGGCGCTCGTTAAAGGGGCGGCGGAACAGATAATTGAATGCTTAGATGAAGATGGTTATTTTTCTTTACCTTTAAGCAGTTTGGCTGCAGAAAGCGGTTATAGCGAACTATTGTTGGCCGAAGCCTTAGCTCTGGTACAAAGTTTAGAACCGCCAGGTGTAGGGGCACAAAATCTTCGTGAGTGCCTGTGCCTGCAAATAAGCGCGCAAGAACCGGAAAGAGAATTGCTTTTCGCTATTATAAAGCGCCACTTACCAGATGTTGCCGCTAACCGGGTACATGAGGCGGCGCGTTCTTTAAAAACAACCAATGACATAATTGAAAATGCTTTTCGGCGAATTCGCAGCCTTACACCATACCCCGCAGCTCATTTACAAAATAGCAGTATAGCTGTGCCATATATAATACCGGACATTATTATTCAAAATGACCGGGGTGAATTCCAAGTTTTATTGAACGACCATATATTACCAGATTTTCACATCAACTCTTACTACCAGCAAAAGAATTTTTGGCTATTTCAAGATAAGGAGACGGGTTTATATATTAAGCATGCTTTAGCTGAGGCGGAGAATTTGCTGCGCAATATAAAAAAAAGGCGGCAAACAGTATATAGGCTTGCTTTATTTACAGTGGAACGACAAAGCGGTTTTTTTACGCAAGGTTTAGCCGCGCTATTACCACTGAGCATGAAAGAGGCAGGAAAACAACTCTCGCTACATATATCGACGATTAGCAGAGCAGTAGCCGGCAAATACATACAAACTCCTCGGGGGATGTATCCCTGGAAATTTTTCTTTCCACGCGCTCAAATAAGTAAAGCTGGCGCTGTAACGCAAGCTTGGGCAAAAGAACAACTCAAAGAAGTAATAGCTAAAGAAAATAAAACGAATCCCCTCTCAGATATGCTTTTAACCGAAATCATGAAAGAACGCGGCATTTATCTGGCTAGGAGAACAATTACTAAATATCGGGAGGAACTGGGCATACAAACACAGCGCCAAAGAAGGCGCAACTGATTTAAGGGCGCCTTTAACACCCACTCATCACCATCATCACTGCCCTATTTCCCCCTGAACCGCGTTGATGTCACCTCATGTGGCTTTGTCTATGCTTCGGTTTCTTTGTTTGCCAGGAAACAAATTATTCGTGATTCTGCCAATCCGGAGTAATTAGATGAGTCCTTGATCATTTACATACAAAAACAATAGTGAAAAATCGCTAATTAATGAAGGATTTTCTACCGTCTATATAGAATGAGCAATTATCTACGAATAATTTGGGAGGAAAGGATCATGAACCTATTAGCCAATCATAGGGTTCTTTTATGTCCCTGTGATAAGCTAATCAAATTATCCAACTTTTCTCGACAAGTTATAGGATTGACCAATGAGTTGTATAATAACTCAATTCTTTTTCAGATTCAGCATGTGAACTATGGCAATTATTGGCAGAACATGCTGATTATTTAATTGGGAAATTACTAATAAACTTAGGAGGGCATGATTATGACGGTAAAGGTAGCAATCAACGGTTTTGGGCGTATCGGAAGACTGGCATATCGCGCGGCATTGGACAATCCCCTGGTGGAGATAGTTGCAATCAATGATTTAGTAAGCCCTGCAGCAAATGCACATTTATTAAAATACGACAGTACCCATGGACAATTAAATAAAGAGGTAGACTACGGTGAAGATTATATCGCTGTAGGAGGCGGCAAAGTAAGAGTATTAGCGGAAAAGGACCCTGCCGATCTGCCTTGGAGCACACTGGGTGTGGATGTGGTTATTGAAGCTTCCGGTAAATTTACGGATGCGGAAAAAGCTAAAGCTCATCTGGTAGCGGGGGCGAAGAAAGTTATTATCAGCGCGCCGGCAAAAAAAGAAGACATAACCGTTGTGATGGGTGTAAACGAAGACAAATATGATCCCGAGCGGCATCATATTATTTCAAACGCCTCCTGCACTACAAACTGCCTAGCTCCGGCGGCAAAAATAATCAATGAAAACTTCGGTATAATAAAAGGGTTGATGACTACCGTACATTCCTATACAAATGACCAGCGTATTCTAGATCAAGCCCATAAAGACCTGCGGCGGGCCCGTACGGCTGG
>JGI24705J35276_12238034_pt1 | contig 15138 bp, 9 predicted proteins | sample TergutNt197P4_FD_35276 | JGI IMG/M metagenome (IMG submission 35276) | reverse complement strand
ACCGGCTGTTTATCTTCTTTGAAACTTCTCTCTGCCATTTCTACCCATGCTTTTGTGCGGGCTGAAAGGACTTTGTTTCCGGTAAGTCCCGTAATGAAATATACACCGGGCCGGTTATCTGCCCATTCCATGAATTTGTGTGTTTCAATAAATCGATCCCGGCACCAGTCCATTAATTCATGACAGCAAAAATGACCGTCGCCACGAACGATAAATTGGGTGTCCTTCCAAACCCTGCGCAGACGGTTGATAAGACGGCGCAGAATTTTGTAGATATTTACCGACTTGTTGCGGCGACCGGGACGCAGGTGAGGCAACATCATTTTCCCCGAAATACCCTCGAAAATAAACAGAGGCATATAGCAGTATTCGCCATAGTAATCATTGAAAAGGGCGCCCTGCTGCTCGCCGTAAGTATTGAAATTACTGTCATCGCAGTCGAGAATGATCACTTCGGGAGCTTTGTCATACGACCGGTTAAATTCTTCTAAAAACACCTCGCCAATCCGATGCAGTTCTCTATCAGTCGACTTGTTTTCCAATCGTGACATGGTGGGTTGAGAACTTAGCGAATCATCTTCAGGCGTACGTCCCGAACAGATTTTAAGTATGCTGTCCGTTCGAAGCAAATCGCAATCGTCCGCATCTTCGTAACCTGCTGCTATCTGACAGATGCGTTGCTGCAACATCTCATAATATGAATGTTGAACAAACGGCTGATAGCGAGCATCTTCGATGCAGCCGGCAAGTCTGCTTATAAAACCGTTGTGCTGTTCATCTTCGCGTATCAACAACAAATCGCCTTGAGAGGAAAGGTCAGGAGCCGTAAAACTTACTTCAAGTTTCCTGCTCTTTAGAGGCGTTAGAGAAAAAAGTTCGCCATAACCATCGCTACTACTTTTGCCCATTGAAAAAGTTCTTTTGTTTAGTTTAATTTTGATTTTGCAAAGATAACTATTATTTAGTTGATTTGCAGCTAAATAAGAACTTTTTCTTTAGTCTTATGAATAATTCCGGTTTGAAACTACGACAATTTTTAAAATCTGTCTTTATGTCTGTCATGTACTACCACAATGACTTCATTCGATCGGGTTTTCCATTTTTCAATTGTGTCGTTTTAAGAAAAGCTGACCTGAACGATTACGAAAAAAATATTTCATGAACTACCCACCTCATATCAGAATATTTCTTGCATATTGCACACAAGTCCTTGTTTCTTTTACCTGATCTGACCAAGGTCTGATCTCGTATTCCAGTTCAATATCTACATAGATAGGCCAACCTTTTTTTTATCAACAGTAAGATTTCAGCCAAAGGCGTTTCACCCTGACCCCATACTAATTCTCTGTTAGGCGGGTCAGTCTTAGGGCCTGTCTTATCTTTGAAATGCAGACTGAAGATGCGATCATGGTATTTTCTGATAAAATCACATGGATTCAAACCGGTGGTACCATAATAATGGCCGACGTCAAAATTCAGCATCACAGAGGGAGAAACGGCAAGAAAAGGATCAACACTGAAACCTTCTTCTGCAAACTGAGCATGGTTGTGTATGATGGTGTACATGCCGTACTTTTCAGAATAAGGAGCCATTTTTCTGACTGCTACTTCGCTGATTTCTTCACTGACACCTTTGGCACTCATTGCTTTAGCCGCACGGAAAGCATAATCAATTTCTTCGTCCGACCATCTGCCAGGTGTGAATTTCACAATGTGCACTTCAATACCGGCGTCGTCAAACATTTTTTTTGCACCAGCCACTTTTTCTGGAGTAACCGCTATTCGCCATGCTTTTAGATCAGCATTGAACTGGTCTATTATGGCTTGTTGTTGTTCGGGAGTCATCTTGCGAAGGATTTCTGTTGGAGGAGCACTAACGGAAGTAGGTTGACCGGAGTCGGCCACTTGAGAAGGAGGTGACAGGCGAAGCATTTGAGGAGCTCCAAGGAATGCCTCAAGGTCTGGTCCACTTCTGAATTCAATGGAATTGATTCCTGATTCCTTGCAGTATTTTACACAATTTTCGATTCCAGCAGGCATATTACGATAACTATACGTTGTACAGCCAATTTATACGCCGCCAAATTTTGATCCAAAATCATAATAACCGGGGAATGCCGGTACATCCGGCGTTGTTTGACAAGATGTGGCTATTGGAGCTAGAGAGGCAGTAGCAAGCGCTGCTGCTGAACTGCCTAAAAAACTTCGTCTTGATAATTTATTGTTCAAAACAATTTGATAATTGGTTATATTGGCGAAAAATGATTATTGTCTAAAGGAGACATGCTATGTTGCTCCTTAAAAATATAAAAAAGAGGCTGTTTCATAAGTCAAATCTTATATCAAAATATTTACAAAAGATTTACACTTAGACTACAAATAGTTGCACATCAACATCTTTTGTTTAGTATTCCCGGCATTTACTTTGAATTCTATATAGTTGAATATTTTTATTCACAGCCTCTTTTTTCAATCTGTTATACTTTCGGTTCCCAGCCTTTTTCGTATTCGCGTGCCCAGTATTGCTGCTGCAGTCCGGGGTTCAATATATGTCCGTTAGTCGGATCTATATTCAGCGTTTGTCCGGACCGCCATGCAATATTACCTAATTGAACAAGTAAGGTGCTACGGTGTCCAATTTCACATTCGGCGGTGGGGACTTTCCCTTCGCGGATGCTATCAAGGAAGTTGACAACGTGCATCGCATCAAGATTATCTCCGGCACTAACAATGTTCGTGGTATCCGTGCTATCTGTTGCATCTACGCTATCTTTTATCTGTTCACCTCTATTGTTGAACACTTTGTAGGAATTTCCACCCGGATTGATGATCGTGCCGTTTGTGCCGTAAAAGATCACTCCACGATCAGCGCCTTCCACCCTGAAGTTATTACAACTGCGGCTTTCCCACAAAATCATCTTCTTTTCGGGAAAATCCATTGAGATCGTCTGTGTGTCTGGCGTTTCCCATTCATCATCATACGCATAGCGTCCGCCGATAGAAGTTACTTTTGTTGGAAATTCCACACCCAATCCCCAACGTGCCACATCTACTTCGTGTGTGCCATTATTGAGTGCTTCGCCTGTTCCCCAGTGCCATTTCCAATGCCAGTCGTAGTGTACATAGCCTTCCTTGTATGGACGGCGGGGCGCCGGCCCTTGCCATAATTCCCAGTCGAGCCATTCCGGTACAGGCCCATCTTTATAAGTGGATGGGCCACGCCGGTTGGTGTACCATGTCTTTGCCATATACACATTACCTATTATACCTGAACGTATATCGGCTATCATCTGTATCAAGCCTGTACCTGAACGGCGTTGGGATCCCATCTGTACGATACGGTTGTTTTTACGGGCTGCCTCGATCAGAAGTTCACCCTCACGGGGACTGTGGCTGATTGGTTTTTCCACATACACATGTTTGCCCATACCACAACCTATGATAGCTGCAGGCGAATGCCAGTGGTCAGGCATGGCAATATAAATGGCATCAACCCCTTTGTCTTCCAATGCTTTCCGGAAGTCTTTCTCCGCTTTGGGTTTCGGGGCGCCTGTTTGGGCTACTGTTTCGATGGTTTTTGCCATCGCACGTTGGTCAACATCACATATATATGCTATCTCGCAATTTGGTTGTCGTGCAAATGTACGGGCCATGCCATTTCCGCGGCTATTAACGCCGGCAATAATCATTACTATTTTTTTACCAGGTTGTCCATTGGCAAATACGGTTGGCATTGTAAAACCTGATAAACCCGACATCCCTATACCGGCTGCTGCCAGTCCGGCGCTCTTAATAAAATCTCGTCTAACCATGATTTAAATAATTAAGAAATAAAATATTATAATTTTCTAATTTTGATATTGCGAAACGACGCCACATCGCCATGATCCTGAAGCAGGATAGGCGATTGGACAGGGGTAGCCCATTGTTCGTTGTCGCTGAACTTACTTTCGGCTTTCATTGCATTGAATGCAGTACTTCCACGTTCGTATTCTACTATCTTCTGTCCGTTTAGCCAATGTTCCACATGGCTGCCTTTCGAGATGATGCGTGCATTGTTCCATTCTCCCACCGGTTTATCCTGTTTGTCTTTTACCGGAGCGATTACATCATACAGGCCGCCTTGCAGCCGGGTACCCGGTTTACCCAACTTGGCGTCGGGGTGGTTCTCGTCATCCAGCACCTGGTATTCACAACCTAAATTGGTACCAGGCAGGATAAAATACTTAATGCCGCTATTGGCACCTTTTGCTACCTTGAAGTCTATTGACAACTCAAAATCCGAGAATGATTCTTCAGTAATAATGTCACCGCCTCTTCCTTCCGGATCTATCGTCAACGCTCCATCTTCAATGACCCATCCCTTTTCAGGGAATGGTCTGTCTGCTCTGTAACTTTTCCAACCAGCAGAAGTTTTACCGTCGAAAAGTAATTTCCAGCCCTGATTGATTTCATTCTGAGATAATTGGGGCAGTTGAGCCTTAGCCAACCCTGTGCACAGGATGGCTACTACAATTGTGAAAAATGTTTTTTTCATAGCTGTTTTATAATTGTGTATATCCTCTGTTTTGGATAATATTACCGGGATTCGACTGCATCACCGTTTCTGGAATCGGGTACATTAGCTGTTTGTCATCCCATGTAAACTGACCGACTTCGGCAAATTGCTGGGCTATCATCACGTCTTTAGCGCGTCCTGTACGGACAAGGTCGCCCCAGCGATGATTTTCGAAGGCGAGTTCCACACGGCGTTCTTTTTCAATAGCCAACAGGAATGCTTCGTCAGAAGCAAAATCAGCCAGCGTATAATCCCTCAACAAAGTGGCAGGAGCATCCGTAATCTCCGGGTTGCCCGGTGTATTGCGTGCCCGCTGGCGGATTTTATTAAGGTATTCCAACGCTTTGCCTTTATCGCCGCCCACACGTACAAGCGCTTCGGAATACAACAGATAGATATCGGCTAAGCGCAACTCTATCCAGTTGTTGTCATTGTCGCTGCCACTGGTGGAAACGTCATAGTATTTACACACATATTTATCGTTTTCCCATGCGCCGGTATTCGCACTTCTCCAACCGTCGCGCATACTCACATACTTGCGCGGATCACCGTATTCATACGCATTCGACATGTCCACAGTTGGTGCGTTAGTTCCACTCTTGTCGCCTACCTGAGCTACCTCTTTGTCGGAAAAACGCGGCGCAAAGTTGTTGTTCCACGGACTGCCTGTTCTGCCACTTGGCGCCCCTTTCTTGTATTGTATTTCGAACAGAGATTCTACGCTGTTTTTCGTGTACAGTGACTGGTTGTGCGGACTTGAAAACAAATGCTGATAGGTTGGTGCCAACTGTACTTCGGGATAGGTGTTAAACACATATTCCATCTGTTGGATGGCCTTGGTGTAATATTCATTTCCTTTGTTGAGCGGAAAACCGGCCATAAACATATATACTTTGGCCAGCATGGCCGCTGCGCCAGCCTGAATGACACGGCCCCTGTCAGCTGAAGCATAGCTTTTGGGCAGATTGGCTTGGGCGTATGTCAGGTCTTCAACGATTAATGCATAGATTTCCTCAAGAGGCGCCCTTCCGATTTCATAAGCCTCATTTTGCGTAATAAGTGTTTCGACTTTGCATACGCCTAATAATTGTCCGTTGGTCGCAGTCCCTCCAAATGCCCTGTTGAGCCAGAAATACATCAATGCCCGCAGGAAACGTACTTCAGCCTCGTATTGGGTGCGATACCGTTCTTCATTAAACGAAGCGGTTTCAACATACTTTATAACAAGGTTGCAACGTAGAATCAGATTATAAGCATTGTTCCAGAGAGAACTTAAGTTTCCGTTATTTTCAAGAAGAGGTTCTTTAAACTCGTCAATTCCCCTTTCGTCGACAGGATTACCCGCCAGCCACGAATAGGTAGTATTGTCGGAACGTATTTCACCAAGCGTAATCAAAGTGGAACCGTACAAATCTCTGAGTTTTGCGTAAGCTGCCAGGGTAGCCTGATTCATATCTGTCTGGGTTTGATAAAAACCTTCTACGTTGAGTTCCGATTTAGGATTTCTGCTCAAAAAATCCTCTCCGCATGATGCGAGCATAATGCTGCATACGACTGTAAAAAATATTGTTTTTTTCATTATGATTGATCTATAAATGATGAATTAAAAACTGACATTTACACCGAAAATGATTGCACGAGCCGCAGGATAGCCTGCATAATCACCGCCTCTTGCCCGAACAGTTTGGGCAGACTCGTTAATTTCGCTGGTGTTTTCAGGATCGAATCCTGCATATTTGGTCCAGGTATACAGATTTTGTCCGGTGACAAAAACACGCAATCCTCTTAAATACAACTTATTTGCAATCTTTGAATCTATGTCGTACGAAAGTGAAGCGCTACGGATCCGTAGGTAGGAACCATCTTCTATCCAGGCTGAAGATACGTCGCGTTGCCAGCCTGTCGGAGTACGTGTAGCGCGGAAATGCCATCCGTCTCCCGGCTCTTCCGGTGAACGCCAACGGTTCAATTGTTCGATCATCCCATTGCGGTCGCCATGATATACGCCAACCATACGACGAAATAGACTTAATAATTGCGCGCCTTGCGAAAATGTCATCTGCACATTCAAAGAAAAATTCTTATATGAAAAGATGTTGTTCATTCCGCCTGTATAATTAGGAAGATTATTTCCGATTACCTGTTTATCGGTAGCATCCAATACGCCATCACCATTAATGTCACGGTATCTGCCATCGCCAACTTTGTCAACCGGTTGATGCGGATATTTGTCCAGTTCTGCCTGACTCATAAAAACACCTTCATATACATAGCCGTAGAAACAAGCTGTCGGCTGTCCAATCATGGTAATGTACGCATTGTTGGCATTGGCTGAACTTGCATATAGAGGGCGTCCGTCTGGTCCCAATTTCAATACTTTGTTTCTGTTGAATGAGATATTGAAATCGGTTGACCATTTAAATGCGCCTGTTAAGTTCTTGGTGCTTAACAGAAACTCAAGTCCCTTGTTCTCTACCTGACCTACATTTTGCATCTGTTCGGAGTATCCCGTGATAGTAGGGAGTTGTACATTCATCAGCAAATCAATGGATTTTCCATAGTATGCTTCAGCTTCAAGATGCACGCGGTTTTGGAACAACGAAATTTCCAATCCAAGATTCGTCTGTTGCGTGCGTTCCCAGCCTAACAGATCATTGGGCATAGTATTGGGGTTCACCGAAATTCTCACCTGGTCGCCGGTTGGGTACAAGTAGGTGCCTAACCTGCCAATAGCAGAAAAGTCGCCGATACGATTGTTCCCTACAATACCATAGCTTGCGCGTATTTTCATGTCGCTCAGAAATGTCAAATCCTTCATAAAATTTTCCTGGCTGACACGCCATGAAATACCTGCAGACGGGAAATTACCCCAGCGATTCTCTTTGCCAAAACGCGACGATCCGTCTCTACGAATAGATGCTGTCAACATATATTTGTTGTCATACGCATAATTGACCCTTGCTAAATATGAAATCATGGTATTGTCAGGTGTATATTCCCCTAATATGGTTTGTAAGTGACCACCTCCTGACATTGAATAAACCACATCAGTCGGGAAATCACGCATCTCTGCGTTTACTCTGTATCCGGTTCTTTTTTCGGCTGTCGCTCCGACCATTGCTGTTAATGCATGCTTCTCTGCAAAAACTTTGTTGTAGTTCAGTGTTTGTTCCACTACCCATGATCTTTGGGTTCGCCGTTGATCTTCCGATTCGGCAATACGAGGCCCTCTGCTTCCGTCCATATCAAGGTAGGAAGGCAGATATCTCATAAAATGATTATCCTGCATAGAGCCATTGATTGAGAGTTTGTACTTCAGGTCCTTGTGCAACTTCAGATCGGCATAGATAGACCCCATCCATCCGTATCTTTCTCTCCATCTGTAATAGTCGTCTGCGATAGCAAGCGCATTAGCTACATCGCCAGCCACTATTTCGGGATTTCTGACCTGCGAGCCCCATGTGCCATCTTCATTTCTTACCGGATAGATTGGCGGCAGGTTCAATGCATACATTATTGGTGCATCCTTACCGTTAGCCATCTCTCTGCCATCTCCATAGAATGCACTTAAATTAACCCCTATTTCCAGAAAATTGGCAATCTGTGAAATAATGTTGGTACGGAAATTATATCGAGTGTAGTCTGTGCTCCTCACAATCCCTTCCTGATTTAGAAAAGAACCGGAAAAGGCATACCGGGTTGTTTCACTTCCTCCGGTGATAGACAGATCATACTGTTGTATCATGGCATTACGGAAAAGAAGGTCTTGCCAATCGTTGTCGGACAGATTGGCTACTGATGACGGATCATAGAAGTTGTATTGATACCCATATTTGCTGTCACCGTCGGGTATCATGAAATTGGTGCTGGCGCTAGGATACAAGGCCCTCCGGTCATTCGGATCGTTAATTGTATGAGGCGATTTATCAGGGTCGGCAGCAACGACTGGCTGATCAAGCCATGCCTGGTTTCGTCCGTCCTTGAACCAATCCACATATTGGTTTCGGTTCATCATCTTTACGCTTCTCTCTCGTTGCTGGGTTCCTATCTGTGCAGTGAGGCTCACCCTCGGTTTGCCTGCCATTCCTTTCTTGGTGGTAATGATCACAACACCGTTTGAACCACGTGAACCATAGATAGCTGTGGAGGAGGCATCTTTCAATATCTGAATACTCTCAATATCCGAAGGAGAAACTAACCGGAAAGCGCCATCTTCCATCGGAAAACCGTCCACCACATAAAGAGGATCGCTCGACTGAGTGATGGAAGCGGTTCCACGAACGCGCACCAGCAATCCTTCGCTGCCGGGCTGACCCGTGACTTGTTGAATTTGCACTCCGGCCATCTGTCCGATCAAGGCTTCGCCAAAGTTTGTGACAGGACGGTCCTTAAGTTTGTCGGGATCTACTGTGGCTACAGACCCGGTAATGTCCGACTTGCGCTGTGTGCCATAGCCTACTACTACAACTTCTTCCAGCAGAGCAACGTCTTCTTCTAAAGCAATATTCAAAACGGGATTGTCACGATTCGGGGTTGTTACAGTCTGGGTAGTATAGCCGATTGAAGAAACTTTGAGCGTAGCGTTTCTCGGCACATTGAGGGTATAATTACCGTTAATATCGGTTACCACACCGTTATTAGTCCCTGCCTGAATTATATTAGCTCCAATAATCGGCTCACCTGTGGCCTTGTCGGTAACTGTTCCCCTCAGTTGAGTTGTTTGCGCAGAAGCCGCAAGTGAAAAAGCAACCATTGCCAAAAGCAAAAGCTTTGGCACAAAATATTTTGATAATTTTCTTAGTTTGTGATAGTTATACATTATAGTAACTTTTATAAAATTAATAAAAAAACAAATCCAAAATAATTGTTTTCTTACACTCTGCAAGAAAACAGCACAATAATCCTTCATCTTTTTTCTTTTGATTGAACCATAGGCATTTCCAGTATTAAGTTAAACATTAGTATTTATAAAAATCTTTTGTGATTCAGTTTGTGTTTCATTGTCTTTAGAAAATATTCTTCTAAATTAGATACATAAACGCTACAAAAATAATAAACAAAAAATGATTGTTTTATTTTTTTCAAAAAAAAATCACCATGACGATAGCACATATTTGTTCCAATGAAATTTGGTTTATGTCACAAATAAATTTTACCTTTGCCAATGGATTTATTCAGCATTCTGACGTTTTCAACAATGCAAAAGCAATATATACTTCAAAAAGCGCAACAGCGGATATCGCCGTTACAGATTCAGTTTATCCGTTTGCTGGAGCTTCCGTTTATTGAAATGGAAGACCGTATCAAACAGGAAATGGAAGAAAATCCCGCACTTGAAGAAGGCGTAGATGTCATGGCCGATGCGCTTGAAGAGAAAGATTTTGAAACAGATATGAATGATTCGGACGATGAAAGTTTTTCAGACCTTTCACTTGGCGACTATATGACAGAAGATGATATCCCTGATTATAAGTTGACCGAACTCAACAATATGGCAGAACGACGGGAAACATTGCCTTTTGCACTTGGACCTTCGCTGCACGACCATTTATTAGAGCAATTGGGATTAAGAAAGCTGACAGAAAGAGAACAGAAAATTGGCGAATATATCATCGGAAATATTGACGATGACGGATATTTGCGACGTGATTTACGCGCTATTACAGACGATTTGATTTTCAAAGCCGGCATAGATGTGACTGAAGAAGATATTAAGCCGATACTGTCTATCATTCAGGATTTTGACCCTCCTGGAATTGCTGCTTGTGACCTGCGTGAATGTCTGTTGCTACAACTGAATAAAAAGAAACAAACCCCTGAAATCAGATTAGCAACCACGATCATCGAAAATTATTTTGATGCCTTTGCCAAAAAACATTACGAGAAAATATTGAACAGACTGGAGATAAGCGAGGAGGAAATGAAGGAAATCCTTCCCTTCATTACTTCGTTACAGCCGAAACCGGGTAGCAGTTGGAGTGGCACTGTTGACTTGACGATGAATCAGATTACACCAGATTTTATTGTAGAGGCAAATAATGGCGAATTGACATTGACATTGAATCAACGTGGAATACCGGACTTGCATATCAGTCACGAATATGTCGCCATGTTACAGGATTTTATGCGCAATAAATCCAATCAGACAACCAAGATGCGGGATACCATTTTTTTTGTTAAGCAGAAATTAGATGCAGCACAATGGTTTATTGGCGCTATTCAACAGCGTCAGGAAACACTCCAACGTACAATGGAAGCAATTGTACTTCTACAAACAGAGTTTTTTCTCACTGGCGACGAATCAAAACTTCGCCCAATGATACTCAAAGATGTTGCCAAACGTTCAGGATACGATATTTCAACTATCTCGCGTGCAAGCAATTGCAAATATGTACAGACAAATTATGGAATATATCCGTTAAAATTTTTCTTTTCCGAATCCGCCCAAAACGAAAGCGGTGAAGAAATAACAACCCGCCAGGTAAAACAAATAATGCTCGAAACCATCGAAGCGGAAGACAAACATAAACCTGTCACAGACGATATCCTGTCAGCACAACTGAAAGAAAAAGGATTTTTGGTGGCACGTCGTACAGTGGCAAAATACCGCGAACAAATGGATATACCAGTAGCCCGTCTCAGAAAAGAATTATAATTTTATTAATAACTCAATCAATAAACAACATGAATTTTCCGGAAGATTTAAAGTACACAAGAGACCACGAATGGATACGATTTGAAGGCGAAAGCGCCTGTGTCGGTATCACTGATTATGCACAAAGCCAACTTGGTGAAATTGTATATGTGGATATTACCTCTGAAGGCGAAACAATCGGACAGGATGAAGTATTCGGAACGATCGAAGCCGTAAAGACAGTTTCAGATTTGTTAATGCCCGTTTCAGGGGAGATTTTGGAAGTAAATCCGACCCTTGAAGACAATCCTGAATTAGTGAACCAGGCGCCTTATTCAGATGGATGGTTAGTCAAGGTTAAGCCGGTTGATTTGACAGAAGCAGATGCTTTGATGACGACAGATGAATATCGCACATTTATCGGCGAATAAAGGATGAAACCGTTAATCAGCATTATTATGGGTAGTACTTCCGATCTGCCCATCATGGAAAAAGCCGCCAGGTTTCTTGACGAGATGGAAATTCCGTTTGAAATGAATGCTTTGTCGGCGCATCGTACACCCGAAGAAGTAGAGCGCTTTGCCAAAGGAGTCAAAGAGCGGGGTGTGAAAGTGATTATTGCGGCAGCCGGAATGGCAGCGCATTTGTGCGGTGTGATCGCATCAATGACTACCCTTCCGGTTATTGGCGTCCCGATTAATTCGACACTTGACGGAATGGATGCGCTACTTGCCATTGTACAGATGCCTCCGGGCATTCCTGTTGCAACAGTTGGCATCAACGGAGCGCTCAACGCAGCCATATTATCGGCACAAATGCTGTCATTAAGCGACGAATCGCTACAAAATCGTTTGAACGATTATAAAGAAAACCTGAAAAAAAAGATTGTAAAGGCCAATGAAGAATTAGCCGCTATCACATTCAAGTTCAAAACCAATTGACCATAGCACGCTGATAACACGGATTTTCGCGGATAATACAATTTGAAATTTGCGTCATTTACATGCTCAATGACCTTGTGCTGAGCATTTACAATAATATGGAATTACAGCATATTTATCAGCGCCGTCAAACGACTGTTGTACATATCGGGAATACCTCGATGGGAAGCTCTTATCCGATACGCATTCAATCCATGGCGAACGTTTCGACCATGGATACAGATGCCGCTGTTGAACAGGCCATTCGGATGATTGAGGCCGGCGCCGAATATATCCGCTTTACGGCACAAGGCGAGCGCGAGGCGCGTAATCTGGGACAAATCAGACAGCGGCTCAACGAAAAAGGGTATCGTACCCCATTGGTCGCCGATATCCATTTCAATCCAAAGGTGGCGGAAGTAGCGGCTGAATATGTTGAAAAAGTACGCATCAATCCGGGCAATTTTATCCAACAGAGCGGCAACACAGACAAAGATTGGGAGACCGGAATCCGTAAAATCCGTGAGCGTTTTATTCCTTTCCTCACATTATGCAGGAAACATCAGACTGCTATCCGTATCGGCGTCAATCATGGATCGCTTTCAAACCGTATCATGCAGCGATATGGCGATACACCCGAAGGGATGGTCGAGTCGTGTATGGAATTTCTCAGGATATGTAAGGAAACAGCTTTCGATGACGTCGTGATTTCGGTCAAGGCTTCCAATACAGTTGTGATGGTAAAGACCGTACGTTTGCTTGTACAGACCATGCAAAACGAAGGAATGCAATATCCGTTGCATCTGGGAGTGACCGAAGCGGGCGATGAGGAAGACGGACGAATCAAAAGCGCCGTCGGGATTGGCGCCCTGTTAATAGACGGGATTGGCGATACGATACGTGTTTCATTAAGCGAACCCCCTGAAGCCGAACTGCCTGTTGCGCGTAAATTGGTTGACTATATCCTTGAACGCGACAATCTTGATTGCAACTATTGCACAAATAACAATTACAAAAAGAATTCCAATGAAAAGTTGAGGGCATCTCAAACGGGTGTCATTGCGGGCTTGACCCGCAATCTCCTTAAAATAACACCACAGACAATTAGGAGAGTGCGGGTTAAACCCGCAATGACGGCTTCTACAAACGATTTTATGCGACAGGTACGTTCTGCCAACAGGGTTGGCGGTCAGCATCCTCCTGTTGTAATCTCCGACAGACGGAACGGTGATTTTTCGTTCGATGCAGCGAATCCGCCTGATTTTCTGTATATCGGCGCCGATACGTTTTATCTTCCTGACAGTACCATCCCGGTATTGATTGATATAGACCATTGGCATAACCAGCCGAATACCTATCCCTATTTCTATGCCACGGATTTGGACAAACTGAAAACAAACAAGGCCGCTTTGAAATTCCTTGAATTGACTTGCCCTGAGCCTGATGATCTGCTTTTGGAAATACTTTGTAAAGATACGGCTATTGTTGTTGTGCTGAAATATGTACCTGTTTACAGTGTTTTTATGACACGTAGGTTTGTACGTCGTTTGTTAGCTGCGGGATGTGATGTGCCGCTTATTCTTCGCTGTGATTATCAGGAACCCGACCAGGAAAGATTCCAAATCAAAGCCGCTGTTGATTTCGGGACGTTTTTGATAGATGGAATCGGATCCGGGCTGTTTTTATGTAATGAAAAACCGGCGCCTTACCTGACAGACCGTACGATGTTCAGCATCCTGCAAGCCACCCGCCTGCGTATCAGTAAAACCGAATATATTTCCTGTCCGGGTTGCGGACGTACCCTGTACGACCTTCAAACAACTATTGCCCGGATCAAAGAGGCCACCTCACATCTGAAAGGCCTGAAAATAGGCATTATGGGTTGCATAGTCAATGGGCCGGGTGAAATGGCCGACGCCGACTATGGTTATGTAGGGGCAGGACGCGGACGTATCAGCCTCTATAAAGGCAAAGAGTGTGTTCAAAAAAATATACCCGAAGCAGAAGCGGTTGAGCAGCTGATATATCTGATTAAGATGAATGGGGACTGGAAGTCAATGACTGAATGACTGAGTAACGGAATAACTGAGTAACTGAATAATTAAATAACTGAATAATTTGTTATCTGCTTCTAATCCAACGCTCTAATTGCGCGGCTTTTGTATTACTTGGAAATAGTGTTTTGTTGTTACTATTATTTTGTTGTTTATTTTGAGTTGTTGACGTCTGTTTATTTTGAGCGGTTGAAGTCTGTCCACTTTGGGTTGTTGATGACGGATTGTCAATTTCACTTAGTATTACATCCAATTCGTTTGAAGCATCAGTAGGGATAATCGCATCGGCAAAATAAATTTTTTGTGTTGTTTTTTTATTAAACCTTAGTTTCTTGTTAATGCTTTTCACGGAAATTGTACATTCGCCTGACTGGTTGGTTGTACCTACCTGCGACCAGTTTAATGACGTCAATAGTCCCGTTTTGGCAGGAACAAGATTTCCTTGTTTATCTACTTTATATATCTCTGCCTCAACTTTAACATTGGCTACAGCTGTACCATTTTGATCTATTACTTTTACACGAATAGTACGTGGTAAATTGGCTAACTGAAATTCGCAAGCAACAAGCCGTTCTTTTGTGTAATTATTAGGATTTATGCCATACAGAATTTCGTATTGTTGTTTTGCTTCTGTATAATTGCCTGAATTGTAGTAATTATCTCCGGCGAGTTTGCTGTCGAGCGCTGCACCTGAGTTTTCAATTTTGATGGTCAAATCATTTTCATCCGGTTTATCGTTACACTCCAAAGCAAGCATAAATTCTGTTTTTGCATCATCATAGCGCGTATTCGCAAAAAAGTTGTTGCCTTTATTCAAATGTTCGAAATAACAACCAACGCCTACTGTTGCATTCGGATCGAATACTTCAAAACTTCTCGATGCGCTGGGTTCCAACTGCAATGGTTGCCTGTACGGCAAAAATCCGGAAGCGGTTATGGTCAATGTACGGTTGCTGTAGTTGGCGCCTTTGT
>JGI24705J35276_12238035_pt1 | contig 15164 bp, 9 predicted proteins | sample TergutNt197P4_FD_35276 | JGI IMG/M metagenome (IMG submission 35276) | reverse complement strand
GCGGCGCGAAGGCCGCAATGACGAGAAAATGATAGTTGCGCTAATTTGGCAGAGTTGTAAAGCTAGTTTTTAGAGGCGCCCTATAATAAAACCCTCGTAGTCTGATTTAAAGGCGCCGCTAAATACCCATTCATCACCATCTTCGCTGCCCTTTTTCCGCCTAGACTGCGTTGTCGTCGCTTCACGTAGCTTTAGGCTACGTTTCAGCTCCTCTGCCTTGCTAGGCGAAAAAATTACTAGTGAATCTGGCAATTCGGAGTTAATCGAGGCGCCCTTAATAAGTTTATTCAGTAACATTATATAGCCCAAATTAAGTAGAGATTACAAAGATTAATATTAATTATAATTTTATACACAAAAACTGGTTTTTAATATATTTTGAAGAATTTAAGTGCCACCATTAACACTATAATGGCATCTTTTATCAGTTTTTGGGTTCGAGATATAGTTTGAAGTAATACTACGAGATTAAAAGTTTCTCATTTTTTGACATAATATATTCAAATTATTATCATATATTAGGTTAACAATATGGTGAAATTTTCTCCAATTACAACATCAAAGATTGGTAGAAAATTGCGCGTCATAACCATTTTAAACTACGAAAGAGCTTATTTTAGCTGGCGTTTTATTAATTATTAATTCATTATAAATTAAATTGTAAATATATAAATAAATTCTATATTTTTAGAAGGAATATTCTACATAACGGAGTATTGTTGTTATATGTGCAATGATAGCAATAGTCCGTTGAAATATGCTTTCTTTATAAACGTACTTTGTTAATCGTATCTAAAGTATTAAAGTCTCTACAGATAAATTGTATTAGGTTAATATTTGGCTAATTCCTTTAGATAGCACATGTTTTTTGAACCAGTACTGTTATTGCCATGGAAGGAGGTGGAAGAATTTAGTTCCGTTTTCCAAGGAAATAGTACGTCAAAAAGAATTTAATTGAGGAGGATTTTGCAATGAAAAAGAAATATTTAACAATTCTCCTGGTCGTGGTAATGACCCTTTCTCTTGTACCAATTATAGCTTCTGCTGCTCCTATAGGGTCTGCCGATGATCTAACGACTATCAATTATAACTTATTAGTCACAGCAGATGAAGTTCAAGCTTGGCATGAAGCTAAGGCTACGTTTGGCCCAACAGATTCTGGCGGACCCGGCTGGCAAAAGTATTATAACTTTCTCACTTCTGCCTTTGAAGCAAAAGGTGATCTCGTCAACAAGCTGGAGCATAGTTTTCAATACGACCTGTTTACTATAGAAGACTGGATTCCGGGAACACCTGAGCAACAATACGCGCAACACCAGTCAGTATTAGGTTTAACTCTTGACCCTGAGGGGGATAAGGTGAGTATACCAGTAGCAAGCTTTACCATGAATTGTGTACCTATGGTTGGTGGGCATGATTATACTACAGCTGAAATGATATATTGGGATTCTTCAAATCGCACAGCACCACCAGCCGGTTATGCTGCAGGTAAAATACTTGTTGTTGAAACCCAGCCATATGCAAATCCATCAACTTGGGGTACATCATTTTGGGATAGTTACACGTTGACAGACTATGAATACCGAACTGGCCCTGGTCCTTTTCCGAATCTGTATGAAGCTGTTGACCCTGCGGTTGATAATTCATGGCATACTCGCTGGGAATTCACAGATGAAACAACACTTCGCACTTGGGCTATAAACAGTGGTGCAGTCGGAATGATCATAGTATCAGATTTACCATGGGATACAGCTTATGGGTTACATCAACGCACCAGTAATTATAATGTTCCCTCGCTCTTTCTTGATTATGTTAATGGACAAAATGTCCTCAACTATATAAAGACTAATCCAAATAAAAAAGCAACAATAAAACTGATTGCTCATTATGAAAGAGTAACAACGAAAAACGTTATTTATTTCCTGCCGGGTGTCAACTATGGCACAGATGCTGATGAAATGATTTGCGTATGCACACATACTGATTCTATGGCTTTAACACAAGAAAATGGCGCATTAGGCGTACTGGCTCTATATAAATACTTTTCAAATATTCCACAATCGGATCGCCCTAAAACCTTGCTTATTTATATTGATAACCGTCACTTCATGACTGGCGGAGAAGCCGCTTTCCCAAATGACGATCTCTTTGCCATTTATCCTGAATTGATAGGTAAATGCGTAGCCTCGATAAGTTTGGAGCATATGGGGCAACTCGAAGGTGCTGATAGATGGGTAGATGGCAAGTTTGTCGAAGAAAAAACTGGTCTTCATGTATACTCCTTTATTGGTGTGCCAAGCAACGAATCAATCATCAGTACTGTTAAAAAAGCTGTTGACGCTGCCGGACTACCACGTGCTGATGTTAAATGCAATTCTCGTCCCGGAAGCACTGTTGGTGGGTATCAAATGAGCGTCAAGAGTATGTCTAATAATTTTAGAACCGCTGGCACTGCTCTTGGTAAACCATATGTAAATCTTGCAGGCAATTGGCCCGGATCGCATACACAAATATTCGCTAGCCTTAGCTGGTTTGACGCGAAACATTTTGTTAAACAAGTAGCGGTAATGTCCCAATTAACTGGTTACTTTATGACAGCAGACTTTAGAGAAGCAAATTTATTCTGGGGTCAAACAAAAGATGCAATACGGAACCTTGCGGCAACAGCTGTAACTACTGAAGATAAAAATGCATTAATGAATCAATGTGATGTGATTTTCGACGATGTCGTAGCCGGAAACTATGTAAATGCTTTTAATAAATTGCAAATTCTGCTAGACGATGTAGAAAATTGCGTTGCAAATGGTACAGCTAAGAATAATATACGCAACTATATTAATAGATCCGCAGCTCTCCTAGGAGTTGAACCTTCTATATCACTTAGCGGCGATGCTGTAATTACCGGAGGTGAAGTAGCCAGATATGCGGTAAATGTTAATGGCGTTCGCAATTTAAGCACGGCTACAATTTGGTTCGAAGCATCAAATCCTTATCTTACCGGTAAAGCGTTTAACGGACTTAATGGTTTTAGTCTCTTGGGCGGAGTTAACTGGACGCAGGGCGGCAACAGGTGGACGGGCCGCGCCACCTTTATTAATATGGAAGGTGGTATAACAGCGGATAAACCCATTGAGCTTTGTGAACTGCTCTTCTCTACATCGCAAGAATATCTTGGCGTCACAGAAGTGAAACTCACTCAATTCCAATTGAGCGGCTTTAATGACGCTGGTGAAGCTATCTTTATTGACGCAGATTTAACTAATAATGTTGTACAAACAGTAATTGAAAAGCAAGTAGATAAATTTGATGTTAACAGAGATGGAAAAGTTGACCAACTTGACCTTACTACTGCGTTGTTGTATTATGGGGCTGAGCAAGGTGATCCAAACTGGGATATCGCTAAAAGGGGCGATGTTAATGGCGACGGTTGTGTCGATACCGAAGACTTGATTATGATTCTTAACCATATAGTTTGGTAATTTTGTTATTTTCACACGAACAGCAGTTATTCCCCACATCAAAATAGTGGGGAATAACTGCTACAAATTGTCATTATAATATAAATAATATTTTTTTAAAAAGGCGGGGGTTACTTTGCGTAGATCGTTTTATACTATTATATCAGTCTATCTATTAATGCTTATTATATTCTTTGCAGGGTGCAATACAAACCAAAAAGTAATAATCAGCGAAAATCAAGTAAAAATCCCTTTAATTGTTGATGTATCACACCCAATAGCTGGAGCGGACATTTCTTTTGAGAATACAAGCGGATTAGTATTTACTAATTATGAACCATCAGATGCCATAAGGCAAGCATCATTCACACCAATTGTAGAAAAGAATGGCAAAACAAGATTGGGTTTTTATTCTATAGACAACATATTCTTGCCAACAAATTCAAAATTGGATATGGGTTATCTTATATTTGAATATAGTGGTGGTAAGCAATCTGTTACTCTAACAGAAATTAAACTTATTGAAGTGGTAGATAAAGATACAACAAATAGTGAAATTCTCATAACAAAGATAGTTAATATAGACGGTAATAATAATAGCTATATATGGATAATAGCAGCAGCTATTTTGGTTATGTTAATTGCTATTTCAATTATTATCATAAATAGAAAGAAACTGACTAATGGTCTAACAAAAGAACTTGATTCTGAACTGGACTCTGAATTTGATTCTGAACTGGACTCTGAATTTGATTCTGAACTGGACTCTGAATTTGATTCTGAACTGGATTCTGAACTGGTCTCTGAACTTGATTCTGAAAAAGAAGACTAGTAGCTTAAATTTAATTTCATTATCTATTTTTAGAAAGGGGAAGCATTAGTTTGAATTATAAAAAAAGCAATTTTTTAATCAGAAAAGTACATTCTTTGCTAGCTATTATTCCTATGGGTCTATTTATTATACTTCATATAACATTGAACAGTAGCGTTTTTTATGGTGGAATTACTGCATACAAAACAGTTATTAATGTAATGCAAAATATTCCATTAATAACTGAAGCAGAAATTATTATTATAGCTATACCTATCATATTTCATGCTATTTATGGTCTTTGGATCGTTTACCTAGCAAAAAATAATGTATTAACTTATACGTATTATAGAAATTGGGCTTTCTACCTACAAAGAATTACAGCTGTTATAACTTTGATTTATTTATTATTTCATGTTGCTATACTGCGTTTTTTAAATCACGACGCTTCTGTGATTATTTCTGTACTTAATAGAACTCTTCAAAATCCATTATTTTTTATTCTTTATGTTATTGGCGTGCTTTCTGCTATATATCATTTTACCAACGGGATTTTTTCTTTTTTAATTTCTTGGGGCGTTATTGTAAATGATAAATCACAAAAAGTTTTACAATATATTGTGTTGCTATTATTTGTTCTGTTGGGAGGTTTGTCTGTTGGTATTTTGGGCAAAATTACCTATTTTTAAATCAATAAACAAAAGACAGGGAGGTTAATTCTTGAGTAAAGCAAAGATAATCGTGGTAGGTGGCGGTTTATCCGGACTAATGGCTACCATGCAAATAGCGGAAAAAGGCATAAATGTAGACTTGTTATCTTTAGTACCAGTAAAAAGATCTCATTCAGTATGTGCTCAAGGCGGGATCAATGCTGCTTTAGATACAAAAGGAGAAGGCGATTCTACATGGGAGCATTTTGATGATACCATATACGGTGGAGATTTTCTTGCAAATCAATCCTCAGTCAAAAAAATGTGTGAAGCTGCGCCTGGGTTAATCTACACAATGGATCGTATGGGAGTAATGTTTAGTAGAACTGTTGAGGGTTTAATTGATTTGAGAAATTTTGGCGGTCAAAAGAATAAGCGTACTGCTTTTGCTGGAGCAACTACAGGTGCTCAATTAGAATATTGCTGTGATGAACAAGTAAGAAAACATGAAGCTTCGGGATTAGTTAAAAAATTCGAAGGTTGGGAATTTTTATCCGCTATTATTGATGAGCAAGGGATCTGTCGTGGCTGTATAGCACAAAATTTAGTAACCATGGAAATACATCCTTTTAAGGGAGATGCGGTTATTCTGGCAACTGGTGGCGGGGGTATGATCTATGCAAAGAGTACCACTTCAACCATTTGCACAGGAAGTGCAGCCGGAGCGATTTTTCAGCAAGGAGCTTATTTGGCAAATATGGAATTTGTTCAGATTCACCCTACTGCAATGTTGGGTGATGATAAAACGCGGTTGATGTCCGAATCTGCTCGTGGAGATGGTGGACGAATTTGGACATATAAAGACGGAAAACCTTGGTATTTTTTAGAAGAAATGTATCCAGCCTATGGCAATCTTGTACCCCGAGATATTGCATCTCGCGCTATATACAATGTTTGTGTAGAAATGGGTTTAGGTATTGATGGAGAAAACCAGGTATATTTAGATCTAACTCATTTGCCAACAGAATTCTTAGATCGCCGCTTGGGTGGTATTATAGAAATTTATGAAAAATTTAACGGTGATGATCCACGTAAAGTACCAATGAAAATATTCCCGGGCATTCACTATTTCATGGGCGGTATTCATGTGAACGAGAATCATATGACCTGCATTCCAGGTTTATTTGCCTCGGGAGAATGTGACTATATGTATCATGGCGCTAACCGTCTAGGGGCTAATTCTTTACTTTCTGCATTATATAGTGGAACAATTTCGGGACCTGCTGCAATAAAGCATATTAATGGATTGAATAAGCTGTCGAATGAATTGGAAAATAAGTGTTTTGATCAGGAATTGCACCGTCAAATAGAATATAATGAAAAAATTGTTAGGATGAATGGCAAGGAAAATCCATATAATCTACATGAAGAACTTGGAGAGAAAATGCGAGCGAATGTAGGTGTTGTACGTAATAATAAAGATTTACAAGCCAATGAGTGCTTTATAAGAGAAATAAAAGAACGCTGGAATAATATTAATATGGTTGATTGTCTTGGGTATAGTAATCAAGTTATTTCCTTTACTAAAGAATTAAAAAATATGATTGAAATGGCGCATGCGATAACAATTGGCGCCCTAATTCGCAACGAGAGCCGGGGCAGCCATTACAAAACAGATTTTCCTGAAAGAAATGATGATGAGTTTTTGAGGACATCAAAATCTCGTTATACCCAAAACGGGCCGATGATTGAATGGGAGGAAGTAGACATATCAATAATTAATCCTCGAAAAAGGTCATATGGAGAGGATAAGGAGGCTGCCCAAAATGGAGAATAGACATATCAAGCTAAAAATCAAGCGACAAGACAGTCCCGATTCCTTGCCTTGGTGGGAAGAGTTCTGTATCCCCTATAAGCCAAATATGAATATAGTATCTGTTTTAATGGAAATAAGGAAAAACCCGGTTAACTCTAAAGGAGAGAAAACTAATCCGGTAGTTTGGGAATGCAATTGCCTTGAGGAAGTCTGTGGTGCTTGTAGCATGTTGATTAATGGGATTCCCAAGCAGGCTTGTGCTTCTTTAATTGATAAAATCTATGAAAAAACCGGATTTGAAAAAAAAATTGTTTTAGAACCATTAAAAAAGTTTCCTGTTATTCGAGATCTAACTATTGATAGGCATTCAATGTTCGATAACTTAAAACGAATAAAAGCTTGGGTATCAGTTGATGGTAGTTTTGCTATTGGACGTGGTCCACGATTTGCAGAGCGAGAACAAAAATGGGCATATGTTATTTCTCGTTGTATGACTTGTGGATGTTGTCAAGAAGCGTGTCCAAATGTCAATCCAAAATCTAATTTTATCGGTCCGTCGGCCATTGCCCAAGTAAGGCTTTTTAATACTCACCCAATTGGCGCTATGCATAAAGAAATTAGATTAAACGCATTAATGAGTAACGGAGGAATTCAAGAATGCGGAAATGCTCAGAATTGCCGCAAGGTGTGTCCAAAAGAAATACCTTTAACAACCCATATTGCTGCTCTGAATAGAGATACTGTAAAATATAGTATTTGGCGGTGGTTTTCTGAATAAGCAACTTTACTTTTCTGAATATATTCAACTTTTTAATGGTATCTTCTTTTAGGGAGGTTACTGTAATGTTAAAAAAAATTCTTACTATTCTTTTAGCCGCGATAATGCTATTAACTATTATACCAATGACGGCTCTTTCTTCTTATCAATCTATGCCCATAGATAATACTATGTACAAAACAAATATTAATGATTATATTTATAATAAATTAATTGAATATGGCGCCGTTGATTTCATTGAGCATAAATGCATCTATGATATGCAAATAAATACTTTAAACCTGCTTGATGAAGAGCAACTAGCATTAATTGATTCCCATAATATTATTTGCTTCCTTCCGGGTAAATATTATAAAACAGATCAGGATGATTTTATTATGTTAAGTACATGTAGTAATTCTCAAGATACTCCTCAAGACAATGGCGTGTTAGGCATATTAGGTGTGCTAAAATACTTTTCTCAAATTCCGCAGTCGCAGAGATTGCGTACAATTATTATAAACATAGATGGCTATTACTTAGAAGAAAGCAATAATTCATTATGGTTGCATGAAGAGGATATTTTTAATATATATGCGGAACTGGAATCCACAGTCTTAGATCAAATTGCCTATGATTATATTAATCAACATGAAATTTTGGAACAAAATTCTATAGATTTTATTTACAACTGGATAATTAATCAAATCCAAAATCTAACTACGGATGATCTTACTACAGATGATGATATTGCAGATGATATTACTGCTGATGGTCTTACTGCTGATGGTCTTACTGCTGATAGTCTTACTGCTGATAGTCTTATTGCTGATGATACTACTGTTGATGACACTACTACTGATGGTATTACTACAGATAATATTGTATATGAAAACCAAATTGACTTTAATAATACAACTTGGGTTGAATCAATAAATTTAAGTTTTGTGGATACAGAATTTCTCGACTCTTTTGATGTTAATAGTGAAAACGTTAGAAATGATTCATCAAGTATAATGCTCGAAATTCCTTTTATTCTACCGCAAGATGATATTTTTACCGCAAATGAAAAACTTATACAAATTTATAATGGCATCAGTGAAGTTAATGATATAAATATTAATGAAATCAATAATGTCTATATCAATGGGAACGCTTACATAACACAGACATCAATGAAGACAACTAACAAATACGACGTAAACAATGATGGAAATATTGATCAACTTGATATTACTACTATATTATTAAACTATGGAGGTGATGAATCAGATGACAATTGGGAAACTATTGTAAATAATGATGTAAACGAAGATGGGCGAATAGATATTGAAGATATAATTCTAAGCTTTAATCATATTTTATGGGAGTAAGAAATAAGATAATTTTTTATGATACGTTTATGATTTTATTTTTCCTATTATTATACGTTTTTACATAAATGACTCAAATACTACACAATTTTCACATATAAATTATTAAAACAACAAATAATATTATATTTTTAGAAGGAATATATGCAAATTTAGCGTATAATTATTATGTGAATTAAGTTTAATCTGGGCATTTAAAGCAGAAAACAATATTAAAACAATTATAGCTCAGATTGACTTTGTTGGCTCTATGTTAAAGGCTGTAGCTTCAAGAAACCGTACCAGGTGGTTTGTGTTAAGACAGCACACATTATTTATGAATGATGTGACTGATATGGAGGGGGTGACAGAAAAAATTATATTCCCCATGAGAATAAAATGTATCTTTTAAAAATTTCCATTTTTTCAAAGTATTCTAGTAGATTTTTATACAAAATACTATATTATTTGGGGTGGTATAATGAACAGGTTTGTTAAATTAGCAATATGCTTCGGTGCAGGCATAGCTGTTTATCTTCTCGGTATGGCTATAATAGATTTCTCACCATCGGTTCAAACTGTAGATAAAATACCGCAACTTACTGCGCAGGCGTGGCTATTCTTATCTATTTTCTTGGGTGTCATTATCGGATTGATTCTTGAGCCAATTCCCCCTGCTTTAATGGGTTTAGTTGGCATAGCCATAGCTGTATTCTTCCGTGTTGGCGCCGCTTATCCTGCTACAATGAATCCTGGAGACGCTATTAGTTTTACTACTATAAGCAATAGTGCAGCAGTTACATGGGGTTTATCTGGCTTCGCTGATAGCACCGTATGGCTAATATTTGCTGCATTTGCTATTGGGCTAGGTTATCTTAAATCTGGATTGGGCCATCGTATTGCAATGTTGTTAGTCAGTAAACTAGGCAAGTCAACACTTGGCCTAGGCTATGCCATTGCATTAACCGATGGAGTATTAGCTCCATTTATTCCATCCAATACGGCACGTTCTGGTGGTGTTGTTTACCCAATAGTTTCGTCAATACCTGGCATGTTTGACTCAAGTGCTGAAAAGGATCGTCGTAAGATTGGCTCATATGTAATGTGGGTGGCACTTGCTTCTACTTGTGTTACATCTTCAATGTTTATGACTGGTCTTGCCCCAAACGCGCTAGCTTTATCTACAACAAACTCTCCGATTACCTGGCTAGGCTGGCTAATTGCCTTTTTACCTGCTGGGATAATCCTGTTTTTGCTAACGCCGTTTTTATCTTATAAGTTGTATCCACCGGAAATCAAGGGTTCACCTGAAATTGTATCATGGGCCAAGACTGAGGCTCGCAAACTGGGACCCATTTCAGACAGAGAAAAATGGATGCTGGCTATATCATTATTTGCCCTATTATTCTGGATACTTTCATCAATAAAATCTATAGCTTCAATCTGGCCACTAGCGCTTAACGCTACTACAACAGCTTTACTGGCAATTGTATTTATGATGGCAACCAAAGTCATTACATGGGAAGACTTTTTGGGCAACAAACCAGCTTGGAATGTACTGATGTGGTTTGGTACCCTGGTTGCGCTGGCTAGCGGTTTAAGGAACGTTGGTTTTCTTGATTGGCTAGGTAATTTACTTAAGCTGCATCTTAATGGTGTATCGCCAATGTTCGCTATATTTGCACTTGTATTATCATTCTGGTTCTTACATTACTTTTTTGCATCTACAACTGCCCATGTAACAGCATTAATGGCATTGTATCTTGTAATTATTCAAGCTGTGTTCATTGATGATCCAGCAAAAATATTCCTTGTTACAGTTTTATTGATGCTAGAACTGGGTATAATGGGTATAATATCACCATATGGCACCGGTCCCTCGCCAGTATACTTTGGATCTGGGTATATCAAAAGTGGCGAGTTTTGGAAATTGGGAACTATTTTTGGGTTTGTTAACCTTATAGTTTTCTTAGCAGTCGAAATACCGTGGGTACTCTTTGTAGTAAATAATGTAATTTCACCATAATTATTATTTTTAAAGAAAACACTTAAAATGATTTTTCATAAAAATCGATAACATGAAGTAGCAACTTGTGTTTTTCTGAGAGCAACCTATATCCTTCAATGGATGAATGGCTTGGGCTTTTTAACCAGGCCATTCATCCATTTTAGTTAACAAAAACAGAAAAATGTCATTTAATGATTGCAGGAATTCGAAAAAAATGATGTGCTATCTATGGCAGCATAGTACCGGTTTGATTGAAACGCTCATGCCAAGAAAAGGCCTCCTGTAAAATATGTGGCGTATGGCAAGCCCAAGTTTTTGCCGCTTTCAGGGAACGTTGATAATAATCCAGCAAAAGCGGCCGGTAATTTGGATGCGCACATTGATTAATTATATGCAAAGCCCTTTCCCGAGGCGAAGTATTGCGTAGATCAGCTAAGCCTTGCTCGGTCACAACTACATATACATCATGTTCCGGATGATCCACATGAGAGCACATAGGCACGATCGAAGAAATATTTCCCCCTTTAGCCGTGGAAGTCGTCATGAAAATAGATAGATACGCACTACGTGCAAAATCACCAGATCCGCCAATACCGTTCATCAAACGGGTGCCCATGATATGCGTGGAATTAACATTACCATAAATATCCACTTCAATTGCCGTGTTCATGGCTATAACACCCAAGCGTCGCGCCGTTTCTGGGTTATTACTGATTTCCTGTGGGCGTAGGATTATACGTTGACGATAAAAATCGATGTTCTCATAGAGCTTTTTTAAGTATTCGGCTGAAAGTGTGAGGGATGTCCCGGAAGCTACTATAAATTTACCACTATCCAGTAAATCGAAAGCAGCGTCCTGTATCACTTCCGAAAAAAATTTTAGATTTTCAAATTCGGAATGAGCCAAATTAGAAAGCACTGCATTGGCCACGCTCCCCACTCCGGATTGCAGCGGTAGCAAGCCTTTCGGCAAACGGCCGGCCTGCACTTCTCGTTTGAAAAAATCTATTATATGTCCGGCAATCTCTTGGGTAGTATCATCTGGCACATTTAAAGAACGCACCTCATCTGGAATATTGCAGATCACAATGCCTGCAATTTTCTCAGGACCACAAGGAATAAACGGCGTACCAATACGGTCAGTAACACGCTTCAGTGGAATAGGAAGGCAGTTCGGTGGTTTTTCCGGTATATAGATATCGTGCATCCCCTCCAATGCCAGAGGTTTTGTCATATTCAATTCCACCAGTACTTTTTTTGCTGCTTGTACAAAAGAGGGGCTGGCGCCAACAGAAGTTGTAGGCACAATATGTCCCTCCTCGGTAATTGCGCAAGCTTCCACGATCGCAATATCCATTTGCCCATAAAAGCCATAACGAACATTCTGGGCATGACGGCTTAAGTGTTCATCAAAAAACTCCACACCACCTGGCATGTTCAAAGCCTTGCGCAAAGCTTTGCTGGTTTGATAAGGCGAACGATGCCCAATGACGCCTACTTCTGTTAGCGCATCATCCAACTCAATACCTACCGAAGCTCCAGTCATCAAGGAAATTTTTATTTGCTCACCACTTTCTTTCACCTGCCTTGCCAGCGCTAAAGGGATAGCCTTCGGATAACCAGAAGGTGTAAAGCCAGAAGTTCCCACCAACATGCCATCTTTTATCATGGCTGCTGCTACTTCCGCCGTCATCACTTTGTCTTGCAGTATCGGGCAGCGTATTCTTTCTTGAACACTCATATTGACGCCTCCAAAATCGGGTGATCCAATATATACTTATTCATCTCTTCAAAGCTAATACCAAAATTATATGGTTCCAGTTTTTGCTCATGGCAAAGGCTCTGCGCTTCAAGAGCCGCTTTTACTTTGGCTGGCGTAGCTGGTAGTTCATAAACACGTACCCCAGTGGCGTCATGGATAGCATTTATCACGGCCATATGAGTGGCGCTCTGATACCCTTCGGAGCATCCAGAAGAGCCGTGCGGGCCTTCCTTACGCGGCGTAATATGGAAAATAAATTCCGCATCATCGGGGATATCGGCAATCTGCGGTATGCCACATTGAAGCATGGAGGCATATTTTTTGAAATCCTGCTTATTAGCAGCGCTATAATACTCTGAAAGAGCAAACCCGATGCTATGACTCATGCCGCCATATGCCTGCCCTTCCACTGCCAATAAATTACCCGGCACACCAATATCTGAAATATTCTTTACGCTTAATACCTGTGTATTACCTGTTTGTAAATCAACTTCTACTTCTGCGAGCACTAACAGGTAATTTGCGGCAGGGTTGGGCTGTCCATGACCTGTATCATAATCGATATTAATACTTCCCTGGACGACATAATATCCAAGATACTTTGTCTTCAAACCTTCAGCTTGCATTTCCGAATAAGACCGATAGCTTCCGTCAGGTTTACGCATGGCATCCATCAATTTAGCTGCTGCGTCCAAAGTAGCCCGCCCAACCATATAATGAGATTTACTACCGGAAGCTGGCCCTGTTACGGGTGTCAGCGCTGTATCATTCATCACCAGCCTAATCTGCTCGGGTCGTACATCCAGAGGGCGTAATGCTTCTATGGCATGCGTCAGTGCGCCGATATCAGCCCCTTGACCTTGTGCTTCCCATGAACTATAATGAGTGAACGTGCCATCTTCATTCAAGCCCATAGCCACCTCAGAATAATCATTTGGTAAACCCACATGATACCCGCCCCATACAATCCCTACTCCTCGTCGTTTGCTCTCGGAGCCATGGTTAGTATTGTATTTTTCTACACGATGCCGAGCCTCCAGATAATATGGCCGCATCATATCCATCATTTCTTCCATGGGATACTCGTAATAGGGGTAGCTGTTAACCGTTAGATCGCCAGGTCGTGCAATATTACGATAACGGAACTCAAAGGGATCCATATTCAATTCCTTGGCCATCATATCCATCAACGCTTCTGAACTTGTGTAGGATTGCGGGGAACCGAAACCGCGGTACATGATGCTAAACGAATTATTGCTAAGTCCGGCACGGATTATACCGCGAATGTTGGGCACTTGATAGGGATTACCAATGAAGCGGATAGATTTATCCATCAATTTGTAGCCTGTTTCCGGATACGCTCCATGTTCCAGTAACATATCATATTCAATGGCAAGTATATGCCCTTCTTCATCACTAGCCATGCGGGCATTGGTATACGAGGGGGCACGCTTACCTGTAAAAGCCTGATGCTCGGCATAACTCATGGTCAAGGTCACTGGGGCATCCACGGCTAATGCCGCTACCGCTACTAAAGCGCAACCGGAAGGATCCATGGCGTAGCCAAAACTAGCGCCGGTGGGGTTTTCGATTATACGCACCATATCGTTGGGCAAGCCAATGCCTGTAGCGATTTGATCCTTATTTGCATGTATATTCTGGCTCTTACAATGAATCGTAATGCAGCCAGTTTCATCGATATAGCACTGGTAGGCTTCTGGTTCAATAGTCAGGTGTGGTTCCCGGCTACTATAGAAGCTACCACTAATCACATGCGGTGCACGGGCGAAGATTTCTGCTGTATCCTCGCCCTTCTCCAGCCTGTTCACACAAAATAGATTGGGTGTATCTTCATGAATCGGCTGGGCGCCAGGCGCCAGCGCTTCTAAGGCAGTTGCATAAACTAGCAATTCCTCATAATCCACTTTAACCGCCTGAGCGGCAGCGCGCGCTTGCTCACGTGTATATGCGGCAACTATTGCGACTACATCTCCATAGCGAAAAATCTTCTTATCACATATAATAGGCTTGAAATCACCATTGCTGCTGGCGCGCGGATGGAACTGCGTAATGGTTGCGCAATTTGTACCTTTAACATCTTGCGCCGTTATAACTCTTACTACACCTGGCATTGCAGCTGCCGTGCTGCTATCGATTTTATTAATCTTAGCATGGCAGGTTGGGGGTTGTACTACAGCCAGGTGCAGTGTGCCAGGGGGCATTTTTAAGCTTATATCATCACCAAAATCACAAAGGCCACATACCTTTTCCAGTGCTGTTGGCTTTGCATAGCGTGTACCGTAAATACTGCCGTTTTCCGGAAGCTGGCAAAGTAAAGATTCCACGCAACATTCACCGCGTAATACCGCTGCGGCTGCCATAACGCAATCAATGAGCGGTTTGTAGCCCGTACAGCGACAGATATTATGATGTTTCTGAAACCACTCGCGCACCTCTTCGCGGCTAGGGTTGGGTTTATTATCCAATAAAGCTTTGGCAGAGACAATGAATCCAGGGGTACAGAAACCGCACTGTACCCCGCCATAAGCA
>JGI24705J35276_12238036_pt1 | contig 15194 bp, 9 predicted proteins | sample TergutNt197P4_FD_35276 | JGI IMG/M metagenome (IMG submission 35276) | reverse complement strand
CAATTGGACGATCTGCATTACATAGCACGGGTATTAAAGGGCGATCTCAATGCCTATACGCCTTTGGTTGAAAAATACCGGCGGTATGTATACGTATTGGTAAAACGTGTTTGCAAAGATTCGGCAGAGGCCGAGGAGTTGGCCCAGGATGTGTTTGTAAAGGCCTACGAGCATTTGGGGGCCTTTAGGGGCAAGTCGGCCTTTTCGACCTGGTTGTACCGAATTGCCTTTAATACGGTGGTAAGCCATGCGCGTAAGAAAAAACGTTATGGAGTATCTTTGGACCAGATAGACCCGCGCACTTTTGCCGTTTCGGATTCGGAAGAGCAAAGTGAGCGGGAAATCCGAATGAGACGGGAGCAGCGTTATGCCTCCTTAGAGCGTCTGCTGGCTAACCTGCCGGCAAACGAGCAACTGTTGATTGCGCTTTACTACACAGAAGAGCTAAAAATGGAAGAGGTAGCCGAGATTGTCGGCCTGAGCCTCACGAATACCAAAGTAAAAATACACAGAATCAGACAAAAACTTACTATGCTTTATAAGGAGGAATAGAACCATGAAAACAACAAATATAACCCAAGACCCTTTAAGCGATTTTTTTGCATTGGAATGGGCGGCTTCTTTGCACGAAGAATTACCGATCTCTCCGGATTTTTCGGCGGCTGTGCTCAAAAAAATTGAGGCAAACAGACGCAAAGAGCGCCTCTTTTATGGAGGCTGCATCGCCATCGCTTTGGTCGGAATTATGGCCGTTGTGGTTTTTGTGTATCCGGGGTACCAACACTTTGACGTAGCAAAAACAGGCGTAAAAGCCTTTGTTGCAGAAATAATCCGCTCTATAAGCCATCTCTTCCGATTCCCATCAACCCCTAACCTGCTGTCTGTTCCCCTTATTACCTACCTCTCTTTGCTTACGGTTGCCTTATTGGGGGTAGATGGATTGATCAGAAAAAATAGAGAGGCCCATACGGTCAGCTAATCCATCAGTTGTTGTTCAACTCAAAAATATCCACCGTATTTCGGTAATCTCCGAGTAAGTAGCGGCTATAGTAGTCGGCCATTCTCCAAAAGAAATATTCGGTCATGTCGCCAAAGGCGTGACGCTGGCCGGGCAGAATCAGCATATCAAAGCGTTTGTTAGCGCGGATCAGGGCGTCTACTACGCGCAGGGTATTGCCGGGGTGGACGTTGTTGTCAATATCGCCGTGAATAAGCAGGAGTCGTCCCTTTAAATTTTTTGCCAATTCGGAGTTCTTTTTGATGTTGTACACAAAGGTGGTGTCGCCCTTATCCGATACATTTTCCAAAACGCCGTGGTGTTTTTCGCTCCACCAACGATTGTAAATGTTGTTCTCGTGGTTGCCGGCGCAGGAGACGGCCACTTTGTAAAAGTCGGGATAGGTAAGGATGGCGGCGGTAGACATAAATCCTCCTCCGGAGTGGCCATGAATGCCTACGCGGCTTATGTCTATATAGGTATGACGGGCAGCGAGGCGTTCGGCAGCAACTTTTTGGTCTTCCAAACCATAGTCGCGAAGGTTGCCGTAACCATAATTATGGTACCATTTGGAGCGGTTAGGATGGCCTCCGCGGTTGCCTACAGTGATGACAATGAATCCCAACTGGGCCACACGGTCCACGCGATCCATGCCCCGCGACCAGGTATAGGTGGTGGCTTCGGTCTGAGGGCCGGGGTATACGTATTCAATAATTGGATAACGCTTGGTAGAGTCAAAATCAAAAGGTTTGTACATGACTCCATAAAGGTCGGTGATTCCGTCTCCAGCCTTTACGGTAAAGGGCTCCGGAAATTTATAACCTGCTTCAAAAAGGAGGCTCAGGTCGGTGGTCTCCATATCGATCATTTTTTTTCCGTTGGCGTCAAAGAGGGAGGTCCGGGGGGCAGTGTTTACACGGGAATAGTTGGCAATAAAATACTTGTTGTTGTCGCTGGGGCTGATGTTAAAGCTATAGTTGCCCGGAGTGAGTAAGGTAATGGCGGATCCGTCCAATTTGGCTTTGTACAGGTGGAAATAGTAGGGATTTTCTCCCTCTTCTCTACCACAGGCGGTAAAATATACAGTGCGGGTGGCTTCGTCTACGCCCATCACGTTTTCTACATGGAAAGGTCCCGAAGTAATGGCATTTTTTAAGGTTCCGTCTCCGTTATAGAGGTAGAGGTGCGCAAAACCGGTACGCTCCGACCACTGAATAAATTCTTTACCTTTATTGATCAGTTGGAGAGGTTTGGTTTCGACGTAGGTATTCAAGCGCTCCTCAACCAATACTTTTACGCTACAGTCGGCCATATCCACGGCACAGATATCGATCCGTTTAAGGTCGCGGCTGGTACGGGTAAGGTAAAAACGGTCGGCCGTTCCCAACCATTTGGAAAAACGTATTTCGTCAAAACGCTCTTTTTCTAAAATGGGTTCGTAGGAGATGGCTATTTCCTGATCTTTAAAGGCGGCTACGTCTACCTCTGTGAATGCGGCTTCTTTGATATTGTATACCAATAAGTGGTTTTGAGGCGACTGCGCTTCGCCGGGCATCTGGTATTTATAGTTTTCCAAGACGGGACGGGGCTGTTTGAGTACGTCAATAACCCAAAGATCTTTTACCTCGCGCTCGTCTCGGCGGATCAAAGCAAAGCCGGATCCGTCGGGAGACCATACCACCCTGGCGGAATAGCGTTTTTCGATATCTGTTTTTTCGGGATACAACGATGTGGGGCCACCTCCGTAACCATAGTCCTTAACGCCATCGGTGGTAATCCGGTGTTCAACGATGGTGCTGTCTTTTTCGTTTTTACGGGCCTTTTCAAAGTTTTCGCGATCCATATAGTAAAGGTCAAAGTTGCGGGAGAAAAGCACCATTTGTCCGTCTGGAGAAAAGTTGGCCCAGCCGGGGATGGGTTTTTCTTTTTCAAATCCTTCTAAGTGGGTGAGTTTATGGTTGCGAATGTCGAAGCTGAAGCCAAAGACCTTTTTCTCTTTTTTGGGTTTGTTGTTTTCGTCCTTAGTCTCGATGTCGAGGGTACTGGTGATCTCAAAAGTCACCGTATTCTCGTCTTTGATTTTAAGGTTTTGAAGAGGTAGATGCTGGGCGTCAAAAGGATCTTTTACGATTTCGGTAATATGGGCGGCAAGGGATATCGGATCAAACAACAGACGTTTGGACCCGGAAGGGGCGTCCACCAAATACCAGTTTGTTCCGGCCGGCGTTTCGTAGGCATAGATAAAACGGTCGGAATTTTTGAACCATACAGGGGTAACAGAGGTAGAAAAGACCATTTTCCCTATTCGTTTTGAAGAAAAACGCGCGGCCAATTCGTAGTTTGCCTTGGCCTCAAATTCGTTGGTCATGTTTTGAGCGTATGCCACACTGCAGAGGAGGATAAGAACGCTCAGTAAAAAAGTAGATTTTCGCATAGTAGTATAAGTTAAGTGAATAATTAAGGATGGCGGGTTTGTTCCCACACTTCGAGTGCAGAAATTTTGCCGGCAAGAATATGAAAACGTACCGCAGTACGAACAGAGTGAATACCGTAATTCCCTGCCGCACCTGGATTTATATGGAGTAATCGGTTGGTTTTATCGTTGATGACTTTCAAGATATGGGAATGGCCGCAGATAAAGAGATTGGGTTGATGGGCCACGATCAGCGCGTACGCCTGATAATCGTAACGACCCGGATAACCTCCAATATGAACCATTAACACCTTTACTTCTTCTACCTCAAAAAACTGCCTCAACGGATAAGCCTGTCTTATTTTATAGTCGTCGCAATTGCCGTAGACGCCCGTTAAGGGTTTAAAGGCGGCTATCGCATCGGCGGTCTCTATATTTCCAAAGTCGCCTGCGTGCCAAATCTGATCTACCTCTTCAAAAAAAGAGCGCAACGGGGCGTCAAAGGTCCCGTGGGTATCGGAAAGGAGGCCAATGAACACTACTAAAGTTTAATAAATATTTTCTTTTTGTGCAACACTACGGCCATCAAGATGAACAGGGCAACATAACAGAGTGCAAAAGAGAGGGAGCCTAACTCTTCCGGACCCAATAGGGGTATGCATACATGCTGATAAAACCAGGGACTCCAGCCCAGCATCCGGCTGCCCAATAATCTGCCTAAAACTCCGGCCATGACAAAGGCAAAGAGCGGGTTCATTCCAAGGGCTTTAAAGGGATAAAAAAGCTTCTCAAAGTTGATTTTTCCGCAATGCCCCGCTACGTCTACCAAATAGATGAAGAAAGCCAGCAACATGGTCGACCATCCGGCGGCGTAAAGTACGTAGGAGCCTGTCCACAAAGGCTTGTTGATCGGCAGCCATGCGCCCCAAACAACGCCTAATCCTATTGATACTAAAGAAAGGGTAAATAATAGCCCCACAGCGTCGATTTTTTGTCGGCTTTTTTGAATCAGGCCTCCGGTCAAATAGCCCAGCAACACAGTGCCGGCGCCGGAAAGCGCCCCTAATATACCCTCGGGATCAAAAGGCAGGCCATATCCCTTATATACGTGGCTTTTTCCGAGCAACCAAATATCTAGGGAACCCGAAATATTCCCCTCTTTGGAGTAGGGGTCGTCTCCGCCAAAGAAATACAATATGGCCCAGTGGAGCAGCAACACGGCCACCACGCCCCAGCCAATCTTTTTGGGTTTCTGTAACCAAAGGGCCAATAGTCCGCCCAATAGGTAGGCCATACCAATACGCTGCAGGACACCAAAAATCCTGAGGTTATGTACATAATTCAAATAATTGGCGCCCCAACTCAAATCGGGATTTGGGTTGAGTGGATAAAAGGGAAAGGCGTTGAGTAGTAAGCCAGTAATGAAAATCAACCCACCCCGTATTACTAATTTTTTTACCGCAACAGAGGCAGACCCCCCGGAAAATTTGGCAAAAGAAAAAGCCATGGCGGCGCCTACGATAAAGAGGAAAAAGGGGAAAACCAAATCGGTAGGGGTGCAGCCGTGCCAGGCGGCGTGGCGGAGGGGAGCATATACATGACTCCAACTTCCGGGATTGTTCACCATCATCATGCCTGCAACGGTCATTCCCCGCAAAATGTCTAAGGCCACATAGCGTTTTGTTTCCATGTTATGAATAGATTAGGGTATTTCTGCACTTCTGGTCGGATCAAGCAGGCCAAATCGTTTAAATACTACGGATTTGTCCGGAATATCCTTACACATGCTCAGCAATTCCTGTCTGGGAATTTTTTTAATATCCAGTACAATATATCCGTCCAAGCAATAGTTAAAGTTGGGATCGACGTTAAAACAGACTAACTTGGTGTTGATTTTCAAATATTTTTTTACCAAAGTGGGCAGTCGGTACTGATTATTGCTCAGACGCATGATATAACGTTCGAACTGTTCGACGCTCCCCATATATTTAGATAGTAAAATTTTATGGTTAATATGTTGATAATCAGGCGTAAATGACGTTCTTGGTCTAATGGTTCCCACAAACTCTTCGGCCATGTGTTGGGTACTGAGGTAATAGGCAATGAGGCTGCGGTAAAACAAAGGATACCATGAGCTGATGCTTACGGGACCGACTAAATAACGGGGACCTTCGTGCCTCAAGACTACATGCATGAGTCCTTTAAGCAGCAGCATGAGGGCTAAAGGGTCTTTTTGGTATTCGGTACATACAAAGGAGCGTCCCAATTCGATGACTTCGTTTAGAAAAGGAATGGCTGTCTCGTCAAATTCAAAGAGGGTAGAGGTATAAAAACCCGAAAGCCCGTCTCGATTGAGGATCTCGTGCCCAATGCCCACGCGGTAGGCGCCTGCCAATCGTTTATGTTGTCGGTCCCACAAAATGAGGTGACGGTAGGTCTTGTCAAACGTGTCTATATCCAACGCTAAGTTGGTGCCTTCTCCAATACTGCGGAACGCTTCTTCCCGTTTACGTCCCAGTTCGAGCATAAGATAGGGGATTTGGGAGTAATCGGCGTAAAAAACGGTAAAATTGCCGGTAGTAAAGAGGGCCTGGTTGCCTTTGCTTAAGCGCTCCACCTCTTTAACAATCCGTTTGCGGTCGGGGGGAGGGGCAATGGGCTCTGCCCTGATTCCTATAATTTTAGCCGGTTTTTTGGAAGGAATATTGGCCTTAAGGGCATAGACACGGGCGCGGAGGTAGTCTCCCAATTCCTGAGGATCGGCAAAATAAGTTTGCTCGGCAGGAGAAATGGCTCTTCCGATCCGCATGGTAATTTTTTTTCCTGTTTTGTTTATTATTTCGGCAGGGAGGCGGGCGGTGCGTAGCATGGGGTGGATGGTACCCAATTCGTGAAAAAGGGTAGAGTTTGTGCCGGAAAAATAGATGGGAACCACAGGAATATTAGCTCTATAAATCATCTTGAGGATGGTGGAACCCCAAGGTTTATCCTCTATATGTCCCTCTTTATTGTAGGTAGAGACCTCGCCGGCCGGGAAAATACCCAGCGGAGATCCTTCTTGCAGATGCTCCTGAGCGCGGCGGATACCCAAAAAACTATTCATGATTCCAGGCTTGGTTTCAAAAGGGTTAACGGCCAAAAAGAATTCCGACAGGTTAGGAATACGGGAGAGGAGGAAATTGGCTAAGGCTTTATAGTCGGGGCGAACAGAAGCCACTGTATTGATCATGACCAAACCGTCCAACCCTCCAAAGGGATGGTTGGATACAGTGATGAAAGCCCCTTCTTTGGGTATATGCTGTAATTCTTCGGGTAAAATATCGGTGGTAACTTGCAGTTCCTGAAGGATGGCTTCTATAAAAATACGACCGCGGTATTGGGAGTTGTGTTCAAATAGATCGTTTATTCTATTGATTTTTAACAAACGCATAAAAAGAGGCGCTACTAAACTTCCAATGGGGCCGGTCAGCTTAATGGCCTGTTTTAAATCATTAGTTGTTATCAGTTGCATCCGTAGAATATTGCATACAAATATAAACTTTTCTCCGATATTGTATACATTTGTTGGGAAATTCGTAAAATGGGGGGTTGACAACATTTTGTAAAACAAATGATTTCTCTTAAAGAAGTTGTTGCGACGCTGCCTCCGCAGAGCGGGGTGTACCGGTTTTTAGATAAAACCGGCACGGTCATTTATGTGGGCAAGGCCAAAAATATCAAAAAAAGAGTAACGCAATATTTTCAATCTGAACGGAATAAAGACGGAAAGACTCGGGTGATGGTGACTAAAATTGCTACTATTGAACATACAGTAGTGGGTTCGGAGGCAGACGCATTGTTGCTGGAAAATAACCTGATCAAAGAGTTACAGCCCCGCTACAACATACTGCTCAAAGACGACAAGAGTTTTCCCTGGATATGCATCAAAAACGAGCCGTTTCCCAGAATATTTTCTACCCGACAGCGGGAAAAGGATGGATCCCAATATTTTGGCCCCTATACTTCAGGCTCCCTGATGCACCTCTTTTTAGACCTTATTCGTCACCTTTTTCCCTTACGCAACTGTACGCGCTTGCTGACTCCGCAAGCCATCGCTTCTCAAAAGTACAAAGTATGCCTGCAATACCACCTTAAAAGATGTAAAGGTCCCTGTACTGGCCTGCAAGCTCAGGAAGATTATGCAGAAGATATAGAGGCTGCCGGAGCAATCCTGAGCGGAAAGAGTCGGCAGGTGGCTTCCTGGATAAATCAGAAAATGCAGCAAGCGTCTTCCGAGCTGAGGTTTGAAGCGGCTCAATATTATAAAAAGCAACTCGCTATGCTGGAGCATTACCAATCGAAGTCGGTAATCGTAAATCAGTCCGTGACCAATGTAGACGTCTTTAGCTTGGAACAGGAAGAGATGGAAAGTTTTGTCAATTATATTCGGGTGGTAGAAGGGGCCGTAGTCCAGTCGTACAATATGGAGTTGAAGCTGGGGATAGAAGAACGTAAAGAGGATCAATTATATTATGCGATTCGGGAGATCGGACGGCTTTTGGGGGCTCCTGCTTCTGAAATCGTGGTTCCTTTTATTCCCGGCCCCGATTTGCCGGGGAGCAAATTCCATATCCCCCAACGCGGCGATAAACTGCGCCTTTTAGCAATGAGCCAAAATAATGCCAAGGCATTCAGGATGGAAAAGGTCAGACGCTTGGAGCAAATTGACCCCGACCGCTCGCTCAATCGGCTGATGCAGGCTGTGCAACACGACCTGGGCATGAGTGGTTACCCCATGCATATAGAGTGTTTTGATAACTCAAACATACAGGGAACCGATCCGGTGGCCGCCTGCGTAGTTTTTAAAAAAGGAAAACCCAGCAAAAAAGATTACCGCAAGTTTCATATAAAGACGGTACGCGGTCCCGACGACTACGCCTCTATGCAGGAGGTGCTGATGCGCCGGTACAGTCGCCTGTTACATGAAAACGCTCCATTGCCTCAACTCATTGTAGTCGACGGAGGAAAAGGTCAGTTGGGCGTGGCGGTAAAAGTGCTGGAAGATTTGGGATTAACGAGCACAATCGCAGTAGTTGCATTAGCCGAGCGTTTAGAAGAGATCTATTTTCCGGGCGATCCCGTTCCGCTTTTCATAGACAAGAACAGTCCCACCCTTCGTCTGTTGATGCAGATGCGGGACGAGGCGCACCGATTTGGCATTACTTTCCATCAGAACCAACGCAGCAAACACCTCACCGACTCGCGCATCCGCCACATCCCCGGTATTGGTCCTGTCCGCGAAGCCAAATTGTTGCGTCGTTTTAAAACCATAAAAGGCATTTGGACCGCCCCCATTGAGGAGTTAGCCAAAGAGGTGGGTAAGGCCGCCGCGCAACGGATCAAGGAAGTACGGGTGGATTAAGTCACTGATATTTCAAACCAAAACCTGCTCCCTTTTCCCTCTTCGCTCTCTATGTGCAAGGTGCTCCCGTGTTTTTCTAAGAGTTCCCGACACACGATTAACCCTAAACCGCTACCCTGTTCGCCTGCCGTTCCGCAGGTAGAGTGAACGCCCTCTAACCGGAAGAGGTTGCGTATTTGTTCCCGGCTCATCCCCACGCCGGTATCGCTAACGGTAAAGAGGCAGGTTCCGTGGGCGGACAGCTCCGTCCTAAAAGTGATCTGCCCCTCTTTGGGGGTGAATTTGACGGCATTACCCAGCAGGTTGCGGAGGACGGTGGCCAGCATATTAGCGTCTCCGGTAACAAGGGCGTCCGCAGGCATTTGAACGATAAAGGAGACGCCTTTGCTCTCTGCCATTTTTTGAATCATAGAGAGGTCCGGAAGAAAAGCCGAAAGGATAATCGTGGCCGGATTATAGATCATGCGGCCGGTTTGGAGTTGCGCCCACCCCAGCAGGTTATAAATGAGCGCTACATTTCCTTCGGAGGATTTTAGCAGTTTGTTGCAATAATCGATCAGAGAATCGACGTCCCATAGACGGGCATTATGCACGAGTAACTGAATGGCGTCTCGTTGGGCGGTAATGGGGTTTTTGAGGTCGTGGGAAATGATGCTGAAAAACTTATCTTTGGTTGCGTTAACCTCGGTAAGGGCAACGTTGCTGCGGGTACGAAGGCGAAGCATATACCACAACAGCACAAGCACCATCAAGCAAAGGATGACTCCTGATGCCAATAACCATCGGTACAGGGTTTGACGTACAATGACGCCTTGCTGCCGTTCAATTTCGAGATCCTTTTTTGCCGTTTCGTATTTGGCTTCCATCTCTTGAGCGGCGCGCAGGGTGGTATTGCGCGCTATTTCATTCTCCACAGATCCAAAGGCTTCCCAATACTCAATATTTTCGCGGTGTCTCCCTTGTGCGGCAGTTATTTCAAACATGAGCAAATAGCAAAATCTTTGTTCTTGCAGCGCGCCATATTCTAAGGCTATCTGAAGCGCCTCTTGGGCATACTCTTCCGATTTGCCGTAACGGCCTTTTAGCTCTTCTATTTTACTCAACACGATAAAATCGGCACAACAGGCAGGGCGTCCAAATGGCATGTCGGCTTCCAACGCAAGATGTGCGTAACTTTCAGCCTGTTCCAAATCAAAAGACATCAAAGCGTCATTTCCTAAATGGCAGTAGATTACCCCCAGCAAAAAGGTGTTATTTTGCGCGTTGCAGATACGCAACGCTTCTTCATAGTATAATTTTGCTTTTTCATACTGCGAGATATCCGAATAGATAGTGGCCAAAGCGATTACAGCAAACGGATCGTCGCTGTTTAGCGCCATGGATTTTTGGGCGTATTCCAGGGCTTGATCCGTGGCAAATATGCCACGATATAACTGAGCCATATTGCCATAGAGCGTTTGAAGTTTTTCCTTGTCTCTCTTCTTTTCAAAGAGAGGTAAGGCGTCCAAATAATAGGTTAGCGCCGTCTCGTACCACTCTTTGGAAGCATAAGCATTGCCTATTTTAAAGGTTATGTCGGCTGTCCACGATTCATCATGTTCCTGCACAGCCAAATCGTGTGCTTCTTGTAATATTACTAACGCCGAGTCTGTTAACCCCTCATCACGGAGGATGTTAGTAAAACCGGCGGCATACAGGTAATATCCTTTTTTCCAGTCCAACTGCTTGCTTAAGTTTGCTGATTCTAAGTAATACGCCTTTGCCTGTTCAAAATCGGAGTGTTCATAGATTTTGCCTATTTGGTGATACAGTTTGGCCAGACCAGTATCCTCCGGAGCGATAGCCGCGGCCTGCAACAGGCTGTCTAAGATTATGTCTCCGGATGGCATACGCATAGAATCGGCCGCAAGGAGGGTTTGGCGTGGAGGATGGCTATTGTTGCCTGTGAAATTACCACATCGGGCAAACATCGGCAGCAGCAGCAGGAAGATCATGAAATTTTTCATCGGATTTTTTAATTTTCGATTCGAATTACTCCGTTTTTCTACGCATACTTTACACATTTTTCGGATGAAAATGTTGCTTATTTTACACATTTTTCGGATGAATAATTAAGTAAGGGTTCACATAAAAAGACAGAAAATAGAGAAATATTTAGTAAAGAACTCTCTGATTTTGTGTTGTTTAATGAAAAACGAATACTTGTCCTGGGAGCATATTTTTCTCGAAACAGTTTCAAACTTTTTGCCTTAACGTTCATCCCGCTTTTAACTTCAATGGGAACAATTTCGGAGGCATATTGCACTACAAAATCGATTTCGCTTGTTTCGCCGCCTGTCCAATAGAAAAGAGTATATTTTGCCAACTGTTGCAGTATAAACTGTTCTGCTACCAAACCGTTAAATTCGTTAAAAATAGCAGTTTTACTGTTTATCACTTCAAAAGGAATTTGGGCAAGGGAACGAAACAGTCCAATATCTACAAAATAGAGTTTGAATGACGATGGATTGACGTATGATTTAAGTGGAATTTTATTGCCGCAAATAACCTGATTTACCCGGCGTACAATACCTGCTCCCGTCAACCATTCGATAGCTGTTTCGTATTCCCTGGCTCTTGCGCCCGATTTTATTGTTCCATAAAGAAATTTGTCATTTTTTTTGGCAAACTGGGCGGGTAAAGTGTCAAAAATCTGACGGATACGAATAGCAGTTGTGTTATCGGTATATTTGCTGAAGTCTTTGCGATAGTTCTCCAATATTTCCCCCTGAATAGCATTAATACTCTCTATATTTTGATTTTCAATCCAATCGGCAACGGCTTCGGGCATACCTCCAATGTATACATACTGTTTGAATAAATCAGATAGAATTTCATTAAAAGTGGTTTCAAAAGGATTTGATTTTAAAAAAGTTATTATATTTTCTCGACGGTTCGCCCACAAAAACTCCTCAAAATCCAGCGGCTCCAACTTCAATGTGTTTACTTTTCCAACAGGGAAAGAAGTCTCTTTGTGTAAAAAAATTCCGAGCAAACTTCCTGCAGACACAATATGATATTCGGGGGCATCCTCGTAGAAATATTTTAGAGAGGTCAGTGCGCGCGGTACTTCCTGCACTTCGTCAAAGATAAGCAAAGTTTTAGAAGGCAATATTTTGATATTCAAATAGAGTTCTAGCATTGTTATGATACGTTTCGGTTCAATAGTACCGTGAAAGAGGTCGATTAGTTCTACGCCCGGATTCTGAAAATTTATATACGCCACGTTGTTGAAATATCTTGCGCCGAAATCTTTGAGCAAATAGGTTTTTCCTACTTGACGCGCGCCCTCCAGCAAAAGCGGTTTTCGACTCCGTTTATTTTTCCATTTTAGTAATTCCGACATTAATTTTCTTTCCATCTCTCTTTGTTTAATTTTCGATTCGGATTACTCCGTTTTTCAACGCATACCGCACCATCTCCATGGTGTTGTTGATGCCGAGTTTTTGAAAAATACTTTTTTTATGGGTATTGACGGTGTTGATGCTTATGCCCAAACGGTCGGCTATCTCTTTGCAGATCAATCCGTCTCGACAAAGACGAATGATTTGTCGTTCCCGTTCGGTAAAATCGGGGGTGATGGCGGCGCTCTTTTTGGCCGCAACGTAGACACCCAACAAAATGGAGGCAATATCGCGGCCGTAGTACTCTATCCCGCCGGCTACTGTGCGGATGGCTTGGGCCAACTCATCGGAGTGGCTTTGTTGTTTGCTGATAAATCCGTCTATGCCCGCTTCGAGCATCTCCTGCACTTTTTGGGCGGAATTTTCGGCCGAAACGGCCAAAATTTTTAGCGCGGGATAGGTAGCGCGGAGGCGGCGGGCGATCTCTGCTCCATCCATATCGGGGAGGTGAAAATCGAGCAATACTAAATCTGCAGGCGTGGAGGGAAGGAGTTCAAAGAGCGCTTTGCCGCAGTCGGCCTCTCCCGAAACGCTGATGTCGGGATAAGCAAAACGAAAGGTCATTATTAACCCTTCTCGAAACAACGGATGATCATCCACTACAATTACCTGTATCATAGGGGGGCAAAAGATTGATTACAGCCACAAATCTACAAAATTAATCGGTATCTTTCTCCCATCGCCATTTTTTGTGGTGTTGGGGTCACCATAATTGGTGATGTGCGTCCCGTTGCAACCCCATAATTTTGCAGCATAAATGAAAAATATGGATAATAGAAGAGAAGAAATGCTCTTTTGTGCAGAAAAATTATTGTATTACAACGATTTGCTGTTGAAACAATGCAGCAGTTGGCTTTCGGAAGAGGAGGGGGTAAAGAATGTGGAAAAAAGGATAAGGAATCGGGATAAAAAGAAGATACGGATTTTTTGCAGGACGAATACTTTATCGAATATAGTATAAACAACTTAAAATAAATTTTTTATGAAAAACTCAACACATTTCAGGCTATTGCTGCTGACGGCAACTTTTGCTTTCCTGGGCCTATTGGCGGGATGCGGCAGTAAAGACGACAAGCCGGTCGTGGAGCCGCAATCGGTAACGTATACCGGTATAGACGGAGGAACTACCTATACCTTAAAGATTACCGAAACCATCCCCACCCGTGCCTACACGCCCCGGGGCGGCGACACCTATATGCTGACTGCCGGTTTAACTTCGAGTTCGGGTAACGTAGTCAGTGTTAGCTCCGAATCATTTACCCTTAAACCTTCCAATTCGGCAGAGACCTTTGTGGCAACGGTTACCGGAGGCGACCTGACTGCCCTGGAGGGCAAAGTAACATGGAGCGATAATACCTTTTACCAGGGGCCGGGTAAATTTGAGCGCATCCAGATCAAGATTGTTACCCAACCGGCAGATACTATAGTTAACGAGGGGTCCATCACCGGCAACCTAAAGGTAGTGGCAAGCGCAATACCCATATCGACAACACTTAGCTACCAATGGTATCAAAATAGTACCAAGAGCTACGACGACACCGCAATCGCCATCGCGGGCGCTACTTCTACAACGTTGCCAATCCCCACCTCTCTACTTTCAGGCGTTCCTGATTATCCGTATACATCGTACTATTTCTACTGCGAAGTCAGCGCTAATGACGCTACGCCAATACGCTCTGATCTTGCCGCGGTCTCGGTGAAAGCTCCTCCTGTGATTACCCTGCAGCCTGTTTCCTGCACGGTTTCTGTGGGAGAGAGCGCCACATTTACCGTTGAGGCTACGTCCGATTATCCGCTGAGTTACCAATGGTATGCTCGTTTGCCGGACAATAATAGCGAATGGGTTGAAATAGAAGATGGAGATAGTGATCTATTTGGCCAAACCGAGGCATGTTTGTCGATTACCAATATTCCGATAAACGGTGATGGCTATCAGTTCCGTTGCATGGTCTCCAATAATCCATCGAGTTACGTTTGGTCTGAAGTTGCCATACTTTCTGTCACACCTGACCTTCCTGTCATCACCATGAATTTCCCGCTGGATAATTTTGATGTTTATGAGGGATTCATTAACACCAGTGTTGGGGCTTTTGCAAGGGTAACAAAAGGGGCTACGCTCAGCTATCAGTGGTACTCAAACACCACCAACAGCAATGTCGGCGGCACACTCATTCCGGACGCCACACACTATTTCTACACCATTCCTTCGACGCTTACCGTAGGCGAATACTACTATTTTTGCGAGGTCGGCGCCACAGGCGGGGCTATTCCGATACGTTCAACGGTATCAACGGTAAGGGTAGTGTTGCCGGAAGGTATTCCGACTATTGTTACCCAGCCAGTTGACGCTACGGTTGTTGAGGGAGGCAGTACAACTTTTTCTGTGACTGCCGAAGGCTCCGATCTTCGTTATGCGTGGAGTGTTGGAAGATATATCGCCGACGAAGGCTTTGTATGGAGCACCATACATAATGACAACATTTACACTTATGCACAAACGGGGGCGCTTAGGTTGAGGGAAGTGCCAATGTCAATAAACGGGTACCAATACGAATGTTACGTTTATAATGCATTGTACGGGGTAAGTACCATTCCCGTAAAGCTTACGGTTACGCCGATAGCCCCCGTGATTACCATTACTTCGCAGCCTTCGGATGTTACAGTAATAGAGGGTTCCATAACGGAAAGCCTTTTGGTGGAAGCCAGCGTAACGCAGGGAGCAACGCTTGAATACCTATGGTCTGTGTGTGATGCGACCGGAAGCCAGTCGGTAATCCTACCCAGGGAAACATCTTGTAATTTCGTAATAACTAAAGAATTATCGGTTGGCGTCTATTACTTTTTCTGTAGAGTGATGGCCGAGGGCGCCACAATGGTGAGATCCAGAGTGGCTACGGTAACGGTACTGCCTGCAGTGCCGGTCATTACGATTACTTCTCA
>JGI24705J35276_12238037_pt1 | contig 15208 bp, 16 predicted proteins | sample TergutNt197P4_FD_35276 | JGI IMG/M metagenome (IMG submission 35276) | reverse complement strand
CACGAGACCTACAACCTCGACGCGGAAGACGGAATCAGCCGCTGGCTGTCGGAGGGGCGCATCGACCTGTTGGCGTTCAATGATCACATGGAATCCATCGCTGCTGTCCTCGATAATCTGCGAAAGCGACAGCGCATGATCGAGCGCACCGGGCTTTCCTGCGAGGCGTTCGACGGCTTGGTCGAGCGCGTCCTCTCCTGCGCAGACGCCGTGCCACACTCGATCGCTCGGCTCACGAAGGCCGCCAGAACAGCCGGGGTCCGAATGCTCTCGCATGACGACGACAGCCCAACGATGCGGAAGGCGTTTCGCGAACAGGGCGTCAGAATCGCTGAATTTCCGGTCAATGAGGAGACCGCGCGCGAGGCCGCAGCCGGCGGTGACGCCATCGTTTTCGGTGCGCCGAATGTCGTGCGTGGCGGCAGCCACACCGGATGGACCAAGGCCTCCGAGATGATCGAAAAGGGGCTCTGTTCAGTGCTCGCCTCCGATTATTACTACCCGGCGCCACTCCTCGCCGCCTTTCGCCTTGCCGCCGATCACGTGCTGCCGCTTGCGCAAGCCTGGGAATTGATTTCTTCCGCTCCGGCTCGTGCCGCGGGCCTTTGTGATCGCGGCATTCTGGAACAAGGGCATCGCGGCGATCTCCTGCTCGTGGATGATGCTGTGCCGCCGCGGCCTCGCGTCGTTGCCGTCATCGCTGCAGGTCAACTGGCTTATCTTGCCGACGCGGACCGCCTCAGCACAGTGTGTACCACTTGCAGCCGAATGACGCGCCTCTATTCTGCTGTCATGACTACATCCCCCCGTTATGCCATCTACTATGCTGCGCCACGCGGCTCCGTGCTCGATCGCTTTGGCGCAGAGCTGTTGGGTTATGACGCCTGGACCGGCGAAGACCTCCCCTTTCCGGAATACGCCACACGCACCGCGCCGAATTGGCGAGAACTGACAGCGGATCCCCGCAAATATGGCTATCACGCCACGCTGAAAGCACCGTTCACGCTGGCGCATGGCAAGACTGAGGCGGAGCTTGCTGCCGCCTGCGCGGCCTTCGCTGATAAACACCGATCGATTCCCGTGATCAGGCCCATTGTCGACTCCATCGGTGGCTTCGTAGCCGTCATACCAACGCAACGCTCGGACGAACTGCAGCAACTCGCGCAGGACTGCGTCACCGCCTTCGATGCATTTCGCGCACCGCTGACGGCAGAAGATCGTGCGCGGCGCAACCCGCACGAACTGACGCCGCGGCAGCGCAATCATCTCGATCACTGGGGCTACCCTTATGTGGCGGAAGAGTACCGCTTCCATATGACGTTGACCGGCCGCTTGAATGCCGCGCAGCGCGAGCCAATGTTGAAGATGCTTCGCGATTGCTTCTCGCTCACGAATATTACAACGCTCGCAATCGACCGGATCGCCCTGCTTCGTCAGGAAGCAACAAGCGATCGCTTCCGGATCATCGGAGACTGGGCATTGCGTCCTGCAAGCCTGAGCGTCCAAATCTGAGGCCTTGCGCCGGAGCTAACTTTCATATAATATCTCAATTAATCTTTAGATATTGAACAAAGGCGCCGCCGTGAACGAAGCCCAGGCCATCAATGCTTTCGCCTCGCTCTCCCAGGAGACGCGGCTGCGGATCGTTCGCTTGCTGGTGACGGCCGGGCCGGACGGGCTTTCGGCCGGTGTGATCGGCAAAGCAATGGACGGCGCGTCATCCTCGCGCATGTCCTTTCATTTGAGCCATCTGGAACATGCCGGCCTGGTCGTGTCGCGCCGTGAGGGACGCTCGATCATCTACAGCGCCGCATTTCCGGTGCTTTCCGGCCTCATCGCATTCCTCATGCGTGATTGCTGCCAGGGGCATCCCGAAGTGTGCAACCCGGCCGTCGCTGCGCTGTCGTCCGGTTGCAGGTCCGCGAAAGGAGCGGCCCATGTCTGATGCAAGCCAACGTGATTTCAGCTGAAACGAGGGATCGGCATTTCCCCGACCGAGCGCAGCGTGAGTGCAATCATGGACATCATCATCTATCACAACCCGAACTGTGGCACATCACGCAACGCGTTGGCGATGATCCGCAACGCGGGCGTCGAGCCACACGTCATCGAGTATATGAAGACACCACCCAGTCGGACGATGCTTGAACAACTTACTGCGCGTATGGGTACTACCATCCGTGCGTTGCTGCGCGAGAAAGGCACGCCTTATGTCGAGTTGGGTCTCGGTGATGCGAGCCTGACCGATGACCAACTCCTCGACGCCATGCTGGCGCACCCGATTCTGATCAACCGACCAATCGTCGTCAGCCCGAAGGGTGTGAAGCTGTGCCGTCCCTCCGAGAAAGTGCTCGATCTGCTTCCGCCACAGCGCGGCGAGTTCGTCAAGGAAGATGGCGAGCGCGTAGTGGATGAACACGGCCGCCGCGTGGCGACGGTATGATGACTTTAGCCTTCAAAGAGGAACATGACATGACGACGACCGACGTGAAAGAAACGGTTCGCCGAACCTATGGCGATGCAGCCCGGCGCGCGACGACTCAAGCGGGTTCCTGCTGTGGACCGTCGAGCTGTTGCGGAAGCTCCGACGTCGCGGCGAAAAATCCAATCACCTCGAATTTGTATGAGACCGCTCAGACCAGTGGTTTGCCGGTTGAGGCCATGCTGGCATCGCTCGGCTGCGGCAATCCGACGGCGCTGGCGGAGCTTGCGCCGGGCGAAATCGTGCTTGATCTTGGCTCTGGCGGCGGCATTGATGTGCTACTGTCAGCCCGGCGCGTGGGTCCGAGTGGCAAGGCTTATGGACTCGACATGACCGACGAGATGTTGGCGCTGGCACGCGAAAACCAGCGTAAGGCAGGCGTTACCAACGTCGAGTTTCTTAGGGGCGAGATCGAGCACATCCCGCTGCCGGACAGCTCAGTGGATGTCGTCATCTCCAACTGCGTCATCAACCTTTCGGCGGACAAGGATCAGGTGCTGCGCGAGGTCTTCCGCGTCCTCAAGCCGGGTGGACGCTTCGCCGTCTCAGATATCGTTGCCCGCGGCGAGATGCCAGAGCAGCTGCGTGGCGATATGCAACTGTGGGCCGGCTGTATTGCAGGCGCGCTACAGGATACCGAATACACGGCCAAACTCGCCGCTGCGGGATTCAAGCAGATCGGCATCGAACCAACGCGCATTTACACCGCCGAAGACGCCCGCGATTTTCTGGAAGCGAAACACGCCGGCCTGGCCGCAATCGGCGAGCAGATCGCGGGCAAATTCATGAGCGCCTTTGTGCGGGCGACCAAGCCATCATCCTCTTGTTGCTGCTCCTGTAACTGAAGCATCCAATATGTCCACGTTCGAACGCTATCTCACCATCTGGGTCGCGCTATGCATCGTCGTGGGCATTGCGGCCGGGCACCTCACGCCGTCGGTCTTCCACGCGGTTGGCGCTGCCGAGATCGCCAAAGTCAATCTGCCGGTCGCCGCCCTGATCTGGCTGATGATTGTGCCCATGCTGACAAAGATCGATTTTGCCGCCCTCGGCAAGGTGCGCGAGCATTGGCGCGGCATCGGCGTGACGTTGTTCATCAATTGGGCGGTTAAACCGTTCTCGATGGCAGCGCTCGCCTGGCTGTTCATCGGCCACCTGTTCAGGTCGTGGCTGCCCGCGAATCAGATCAATTCCTATGTCGCTGGCCTGATTATCCTTGCCGCCGCACCGTGCACCGCCATGGTATTCGTCTGGTCTAATCTGACCAAAGGCGAGCCGCATTTCACGCTGTCTCAGGTTGCGCTCAACGACACCATCATGGTGTTCGCTTTTGCGCCGATTGTTGGCCTGCTCCTTGGCCTCTCCGCGATCACGGTCCCTTGGGATACGCTGGTGCTCTCGGTCGCGCTCTATATCGTGGTGCCGGTGATCGTCGCACAGACAATTCGCCGCCGAACCCTCCTCGGCGGCGGTGAGGCCGCGCTTGCACGCCTCTTGCAGACCATTCAGCCAGTCTCGCTGGTTGCTCTGCTTGCGACTCTCGTGCTGCTGTTCGGCTTCCAGGGCGAGCAGATTCTTGCTCAGCCACTTGTCATCGCGCTGCTTGCCGTGCCGATCCTGATCCAAGTCTATTGCAATGCTGGCATCGCCTATCTGCTCAATCGGCTCGCCGGTGAGCAGCATTGCGTGGCCGGACCCTCCGCACTGATCGGCGCCAGCAACTTCTTCGAGCTGGCGGTCGCCGCCGCGATCAGCCTGTTCGGGTTCAATTCAGGCGCAGCGCTTGCGACGGTCGTCGGCGTTCTTATCGAAGTGCCGGTCATGCTGACCGTCGTCTGGATCGTGAATCGCTCAAAGGGCTGGTATGAACGCGGCGGCGCACGACGACTATTGAAGGGGCGCGCTGATTATCTCAGCCAAAGCAACCGCATCTCGTATTGATATTTTGTTTTGTCGCGGGTTATCGGAGAACCATGAGGCACGCTTCCAAATCTCGCTTTAACGGGTATCCTTGGCGTGGGCGCTCTGGACATTATCGATGAACTGGCGCGCACAGGCGCTCCAACCAAATGTCAGCGCGTGGCCGCGCGCTTTTTCCCTGGGAATCTTGAGCGCGGCGAGCGCCGCTTTGGCGAGATCGTGATCGAGCACGCCGGCGCCACTCTCGCCAAGGACGTCAAGCGGCCCCGCGACCGGAAAGGCCGCGACCGGCACCCCACAAGCCATGGCCTCAAGGAGCACGATGCCGAACGTGTCGGTGAGGCTCGGAAAGACGAAGACGTCCGCGCAGGCGTAAACAGAGGCAAGCGCCTCGCCCTGCAGCAGACCGGTAAAATGAGCCTTGGGAAAGCGCGCCGCGAGCTCCTGGCGAGCCGGGCCGTCTCCGACCACCACCTTCGAACCCGGCAGGTCGAGCGACAGGAAGGCGTCGAGATTTTTCTCGACCGCGAGCCGCCCGCAGGTCAGAAAGATTGGTCTCGGCAAGTCAAGGACGTTCTCTCCGCGCGGACGAAAGAGATCGGGGTCCACTCCTCGCGACCAGCGCATCAGGCGCTTGAAGCCACGCACCGCGAGCTCACGCTCCAAGCTTGCGGTCGCAACCATCACGCCCGCGCCAGCATTGTGGAATCCCCGCATCAAGGCATAGGTCAGACTGGCAGGCGCCAATCTGCGGGCCGCCAGATACTCTGGAAAGCGCGTATGGTAGCTCGTCGTAAAGGCGTGCCCGCTGCGCAGGCAGGCAGCCCGTGCGCAGATGCCGAGTGGCCCCTCAGTCGCGATATGGATGTAGTCCGGGGCCTCCCCTTTGAGGCGCGCGGCGATCGCACCCGGCCGGGTTAGCGCGATGCGCACCTCCCGATAGGTAGGCAGCGGCACTGTACGGAAGGACGCTGGCGTCAGCATCTTGATCTCGACGCCGAAACGGGGAGCCTCGCGCACCACGTTCTCCAGCGACCGCACGACCCCGTTTACCTGAGGTGCCCACGCATCAGTGACGATGAGAATGCGTGTCAACGAGCACCCGTCAGGCTGCTACTTCGAGAACTGGCGTCGTCCTCTGCGCAGACAGCAATGGCTCCACTGGCCTGGCGTCAAGCCAGCGGACAATCTCGAAACGTCCATCAAGATGCTCGACTATTGCGGTGCAACTTTCGACCCAGTCGCCGCTGTTGATATAGTCGATGCCATCATAATGCTCGATGGCGGCATGATGGATATGGCCACAGATGATGCCATCGACGCCTGCGCGCCGCGCCTCCGCTACAAGCACCTCCTCGAAGCGGCCGATATAGTTCACGGCCCCCTTCACTTTGCGCTTGGCCCACGCCGACAACGACCAATAGGTGAAACCGAGACGCCTGCGCACGTCGTTAACATGACGATTGAGCCAGAGCGCCATGTCGTAGAGCACGGATCCGACCGCGGCGAGCCAGACTGCGTGGCGCACCACCATGTCGAACTGGTCGCCGTGCAGGACAAGGAAACGTCGGCCATCGACCGCCGTATGCACGATGCGGTCGACAATCTTCACCCCACCGAATGTAAGGCCGAGGAAGTTGCGCAGGAACTCGTCATGATTGCCTGGGATATAGATGATCTCGGTGCCCTTGCGCGCCTTGCGCAACAGCTTCTGCAGAACGTCATTGTGGCCTTGCGGCCAGTACCAGCCCAAGCGCTTGAGACGCCAGCCGTCGATTACGTCGCCGACGAGATACAGCGTCTTCATGTCGTAAGCCTTGAGAAAATCGACGAAATGCTGATCCTGGCTCGACTTCGTGCCTAGATGCAGATCAGACACGAAGACTGCAGCGACCGTTTTGTTCGAATCGGTATCAGCGTGATTCATCATGGATGCCAATGAAGCCCAAGTACTTATCACTTTGATGACAGATGGGCTGGGATGGGCTGAGCAATCCATATTTCCAGTTGAATAACCGTCGGCTGGCGGTCTCCTGCCCGGGCTCCGACAAATCGAGGTCGGAGAACAGCCGCCAGCTGGCAATGGGCAATCGCGCGCGAGCAGGTTTTCGAGCCTGGAGAATCCGGTGAGCGCGCTTAGCGGACCGCACCATCCAACGCGGCCCGGTCGTGTAGCGAGAAGCGCGGCCCGTCATAGAGGAATGAGCATTGGTGGATGACGATCTGTCCGCCGCTTACCGTTACGTGGGCGTAATCCGGCGCCTCGTGCGAACCCGGAATATGTCCTTCGGTTTCCAGATCGAACGCCACCTGATGCACCAGCGCGCGCTGAATGTGGAACGGGATACCACGCCAGACACCGCCAATCGGCCGGTGCAGATGCCCCATGAACAGGTAGTCTGGCCGCCGCGTGCGGGCAATTATTTCCCATTCGGCTTCCGAATTGGCGAGCCGAATAGTATCCATGTAGCGCAAGCCGGTATCAAACGGTGGATGGTGCTGGAACAACAACAGTGGCCGGTCCTTCGGCGCGCTGGCCAGTCCGTGTTCAAGAAAGGCAAGACGGCGCTCGCAAAGCAGCCCCGCGCCGTCGGGTGCGGCCTCGTTCAGGGTATCCAGCGTCACGATGGTCGCGCCGTCGAACACCTGCATGGTCTGCACAAAGCCGTTACCGTCACGTTCCGTGCCTGGGAAGTGGCGGCTGAAGGCGTCACGTCGGTCGTGATTACCCATCAAGAGAATGATCGGCGTAGCCAGGTCGGCGAGCACGCCAGCGAGATTTTCGTAAGCCGCCTCCTCACCCCAATGGGCGAGATCGCCGGTCACGATCACGAAGGCGATATCGGGATGGTCGCGGTTGATGCAGGCGACCGCCGCGGCGAGGCGCGCTGTTGGATCGAGGCCATAGATCTTGCGGCCGCGCTCCACGAAATGCGTGTCGGTAAGAATAACGAACTTCATCGCACCATGGTCTCTCTGTTCCAGGCCTGATAGTCGGGCGAGCCTTCGATGCGGATCGGACCGGAGTAACCGAACTCCACCATGTGGACGGTGACGTAGTCGGCGCCAAAGAACGCAACGCCATAGGACTCCGGCAACTCCGAGATGCTCAAATTTTCCTTTTCGGAGAACAGCGGGTAGCTCGCATGGTTTGTGCCGCGCAGCGAAGAAACGGGCACACCGGCTACCGATCCACCCAGGGGCATGTGACAATGGCCGAAGAAAATATGCCGAATACGCTCTCGATAGCGACCGACCAGTTGTCGGAAAGCGACGTCATCGAGCAAGCGGATCTGATCGAACGGCGCGAGATGCACCGGCATCGGATTATGATGCATGAAGAGAAGGAACGGCCCGTCATGCTCCGAAAAGCGGCCTGCAAGCCAACCGAGCCGGGCGGCGCAATAATGGCCGGCATGGGTTTCCGGACGTGTCGTGTCGAGGAACAGGCAGCGCCCCGCCGACGTATCGTGAACGCCCTGGGCGAATCCATTCTCATCAACAAGTCCAGGAAACACGCGCAGAAAGGTCGCGCGCCGATCGTGATTGCCGATGCACAACCGGGCCGGAATCGGAAAGGCGACAAGCTGCGCCTTCAGCCATTCGTAGTCCTCGCGATCGCCCCAGTCCGAGAGATCTCCGGTGATCACGATCAGTTCCGCATCATGATGATTCTTCAGAACGTGGGCAAGCGCACGCTCGAAATTGGCGCGCGGATTGCGGCCGCCGATGGTCGCACCCGGTGCCGTCAGGTGGATGTCGCTCAAATGCACCAGCTTCACAGCTTTCCTCCTAGTATCCCGCAGGGCGCGGCCTGCGCGCCCGGCGGGATTTGACAACCTGAGACCGACTCAGCGGGCCGCGCTCGTGGACTTCGGCAGCAGCTTCTGCACGTCGCCGGCCATGTCGGCGAGCACGGCGTCTGGTTCTCTGGCGCGGGCGCCCGACACGATCGAATTCAGATGATCCTTGATCACGTCCGTGATCTTCAGCCCGTTGTCGCCGGGGAACGCGTACCATTTGGTAAGCAGCGGAAGCTGGCTGACCGCGGTATAGTTGTTCGGATTCTTGAGGTAGAAGTCCTTCAGGTAGACTTCGTTGGCGACCTTGTTCGGTGGCATGTAGCCGGTCGTCTCGGCCATGATCGCGGCGCCCTTTGGACCGGTCCAGAACTTCACTACCTCCCAGGCAGCGTCACGCTTCGCCTTGTCCTTGGCGAGGATCATCACCACGTTGCCGCCGGCCGGCAACCGCCCGTTCGGTGACACCACGTCTGGGAATGGCAAAGTCTTCAGCTCGAACTTGCCGCCGATCATCTGCGTCACCTTTGCGAGATCAGAGGTTGAGGTGATATTGAAGCCGGTCTTTCCAGCGGCGAAGGCCGCGCGCATTGCAGGCTGATCCAGATTTGGCATGCCACCTTCGGTGACAAGCCGCGCGAGCATGTCGATCGCGAACTTCCCTTCCGGTCCATCGAACGCCACCTTCGTCTCATCGGCGTTCAGCATGGTCCCGCCGTGGGCAAATACCGGCGCCTGCCACATCCAGTTGCCGGTCATGTCCCAAACATAGGTCACGCCGTTGACGTCGGGACCAAGCGCCTTGATCTTCCTTGCGAGAGCGATCAGCTCGTCCCAGGTCTTCGGCAAGTTGTTGGGGTCACCGCCGGCTTGTTTCACGAGGTCGAGGTTCGCGTAGACGATCGGTAGCGAAATCGCGAAGGGCAGCGCGTAAACCCTTCCGTTCGTGGTGCCGATGTCGTACATCGCCTGATGGAAGCCCTGTTTGTCGAAGTCCTTCTCGGCAGCAATATAGCCGTCAAGCTCTGCGGGGATATTCTTGTCCACCAGCACACGGATGCGGTTCAGCCCTTGAAAGGTCACATCGGGTAACTGATTGGTAACGGCCTCCCGCAGCACCTTCTGGGTGGCGTCCTCATAAGACTCGTAAGGAGCGCGCAACGTCACCTTGATGTCCGGACGGACCTTGGCAAACTCTTCCGCAATGCGCTTATGAGTCTCCGTGAACAACTCCGGATACGGATACTGCATCACGACTTCGGTCTGCGTCTGTGCCAGCGAAGCGCTTGCGGCAAGCGACAACGCAGCCGCTGCGAGGAATGATTTCAGCATTAGAAGATTTCCTGTTTGAGGTAATATAGTCACTTGAGTCCGGTGAGCGTGATGCCTTCGATGAAGCGACGCTGCGCGAACAGGAAGACGATGACGAGCGGCGCGATGATGACCATCGCCGCGGCCATCAGTGGCCCGTAATCAGTACCAGCTTCATGGTTCCGGAAATGCGCGACGGCGAGCGGCGGCGTGCGCAACTGCTCGCTGTTGAGCACGATCAACGGCCAGAAATAGTCGTTCCAGTGGGCGACCACCGAGAATATGCCGAAGGCTGTGATCGCGGGGATCGCAGCCGGCAACATCACGCGCCAGACAATGCCGAATTCGGAGATACCATCCAGACGGGCTGCGTCCACAAGATCGTCAGGAACAGTCTTGAAGAACTGGCGCATCAGGAAGATGCCGAACACGGAAATGGTGAACGGCAGCACCAAAGCGGCGTAGCTGTCGAGCAGGCCGAGCTTGTGCAGGAGCAGGAACACCGGGACAGCCGTTGCCTGCGGCGGGATCAATATCCCAAACAGCACCAGCGCGAACAGAGCATCTCGGCCAAGGAATCGCAGTTTCGCCAATGCATACGCTGCCGGCAACGCGACCATGACCTGCAGAACGAGGATCGAGACGGTCACGATGATGCCATTGACGAGGAACCGTCCAAGATTGGCCTTGGCAAACGCGGTCTGCAGGTTATGCCACAACACGAAATTGTGCGGGATGAGATGCAGCTCGCTGGAAAATATCTCCTCCGGCGGCTTGGACGCAGTCGAGATCATCCAGATGAAGGGAGCAAGCAAAACCAGCGCGCCCGTGATTAACAGTGCATGGCGGGCCACTGACCGGAGCGGAACGACACTCATGTGTAATGCACCCCGCGGTCGGCGAACTTCAATTTGATCAAGGTCAACAGGAGGACGAAGACAAGGAAGACCACGGTCAGCGCGGCAGCGTAGCCGGAACGAAAGAACTCGAATCCTTCCGTGTACATGGTGTGAATCAGCACCTCGGTGGACTTCGACGGTCCGCCCTTGGTGAGGACCTGCACGGTGTCGAACACCTGGAAGGAGCGGATGGCACTGATCACGACCACAAAAGTCGTCACAGGCCCCAGCATCGGCCAGGTGACCAGACGAAAGCGAGCCGACGCGCTGAGTGCGCCATCCATTTCGGCGGCTTCGTAGAGTTGCTTCGGAATTGAAACAAGGCCCGCGAGGAACAGCACCATGTTGAAGCCGACCGCTTGCCAAATGCCGATCGCGCACAACGAATAGAGCGCCGTACCGCGATCCTGCAACCAACTCATTGCCGGCAGACCAGCGCCGCGCAACAGCCCGTTCACCAGCCCGAATTGCGGGTGCAGCATGAACTCCCACACCACGGCCATGGCGATGAGTGTCGCCATCACAGGCAAGAAATAGATGGTGCGGTAGAGGCTGCGCAGGCTGGTCCCGCTCTGGATCAGGAGCGCGATCCCAAGCCCGAGAACGACGGATCCGGGCACGACAATCACGACATAGGTCACGGTGTTGCGCAATGACGTCCAGAACACCTTGTCCGCAACCATGTCCTGGTAGTTGGCATAGCCTATCCAGGAAAAGGTCGGTGCACCGAGTTGGTAGTCCGTGAAGGACAGCGTGATAACGCCAACCAGCGGGCCGAACAGCATCAATAGCATCAGCGCCACTGCCGGCGTAACCAACCCATAGGCAGTGAGTGCTCGATAATCATGGCGCCACCGCGCCGGCGTATGAACGGGGCGAGTGCGAGCAACAGCCCTGTCGACGACAGATACAGCGTCAGGCAAAGGCACGCTCCCGTATGCGCCTGGGTTGCTCGATCGTTACATCGACGCGCTTTCCAGCTGCATCGAATACCCGGACCGCCTCGGGAGAGAAGCCGAAGGTCACTTTGCTTGACATCGCCGGCAAACGCCGCGGATCTGCGATGCGCGCGACCAAACGGGCATCAACGCCATCGACGCCAAGGTGCACGAAAGCCTCCGCGCCCAGATTCTCAAGATGGATTACCGTTCCGGAAAACGGACCGGCGCCAAGATCGATTCGCTCGGGACGGACGCCGATGCTGCAATCACCGCCCTGCCCGGCCGAGCCCCCTATCTTCAAGGCAACGCCGAGCACCTCGACCCCGCCATCCTTCCGGATCCGGCCTGGCAGGAAGTTGATCTTCGGACTGCCGACAAACTCAGCGACGCGAATGTCGCGTGGGTTGTCGTAGATCTCCGCAGGCGCAGCGACCTGCACCAATTCGCCGCCGATCATGACAGCGATCCGGCTGGACATCGTCATCGCCTCAGCTTGGTCGTGGGTGACATAGACGAAGGTGGTTTTCAGGCGGCGATGCAGTTCGGCCAGTTCCGCCCGCATATGGACGCGCAGCTTTGCGTCCAGATTTGACAAGGGTTCGTCGAACAGAAAGGCGACTGGCTGACGAACGATGGCGCGGCCGACAGCGACCCGCTGTCGTTGTCCGCCCGACAATTGTCCGGGCTTGCGTCGCAGGAGCTGTGAGATTTCGAGCTGCTCGGCGACCTTCGCGATGTCTTCGGCGATGCCGCGTTCCTTACGATGGCGGCTGGGCAAGACGGCGCCGAGCAGCGGCAACCGCTCCAGCGTCGAGAGGCGCCGCATGCGCAGGGGGACTGCGATATTGTCGAAAGTACTCAAATGCGGGTAGAGCGCATAGGATTGAAAGACCATCGCAAGGTTGCGTGCGCTGGGACGAACTCCGTCGACCACAGCCCCGTTGATGTGAACTTGGCCTGCGTTCTGGGCCTCTAGCCCTGCGATCACACGCAGCAGCGTAGATTTGCCACAACCAGAAGGACCAACCAGCGAGATGAACTCGCCATCGTTGATCCGCAGACTGACACCCTTCAGCACCTCGGTGGTATCGAAGGACTTGCGGATTGCAGAGAGTTCGATTTGCGCCATTCGTCCGTGCTCAGCTTCCTATTGCGCACGAGCGTTTAAGGGACGCGTCTGACAGTCATATAACGGTCAAAGGCGTTGCTTATGGTTGTCCCAGGCTTTGCTTTTGACGGGCTCTTCGCATGCGCTACGACGGACTTCGACATTGGCTTTGACGTGGTCGCGCTTACGGGCAGTGAACGCGGCGTTTGAAACCGGGAGTTTTGCAGCCGCGGCGCGCCGGCTCGGCGTTTCGCAGCCCGCCGTGGCTCAGCTCGTCCGTGATCTTGAAGCGGAATTCACGGTGACTTTGTTCGACCGGCGCGGTCAGAGCCTGATCGCGACCCCGCTATGCCACAGGCTCCATGCGGCAACGAGCCGCATCCAGGCTATGGAAACGGAGGCACTCGCTATCCTGAAGCAACGCGACGAGCTCTTGGGCGGTGAGATCAGGATCGGACTCGGCAATGCGATGCCGGGGATGGCCTTGATCGCGTCGTTCCGAGAGCTCTACCCGAACATCCAGATCAACGTCGAGATCGGGAGCTGGTCGGCCATCGTCGCGGCAGTGGTGGAGCAGCGCGTCGACGTGGCGATGTTGCCGCACGTACCCGAGGACAACCGCTTTCGTCGTGAACCCTGCATCCAGCAGCGAGTGGTAGCGGTCTGCCATCCGGTCCATCCCCTGGGCCGCCACGGACGAATATCAATCTCAGAGTTGATGCACCATCCGCTGGTGTTCCGCACCCGGGACTCCTCAACTCAGCGCGTTGTCGACAAGGCGTTTCGGAGCGCGAACCTGCGCCCAACACCGGCAATAACCGTCAACACGCGCGAAGGGATGCTGGAGGCCGTTGCCAACAACCTCGGCATCGGCTTCGTCTGGGAACACGGCTCGAGCCTGATCGATCGGATCGCGAAGGTGGCAATTACGGAAATGGATGTCGAGTCGCCGGAATATATCTTCTCGCTGGCGGGGAAGCGCGGAAAGCTCGTCGAGCTGTTCTATCTCGCCCGAAGTCTCACACACGGCGGCGAAGCTGCTGATACTGTGCGTCAAGAGATCAAGTATCGGCCATCCTGATGACGAAGGTCACGCTCGGCGCGCACCCCTCCTCGACGGCCTCATCGCAAGGCGGTAGGCGACAACCTTTGTTCCGTTGAACCGCTCTACGACTGTCTCGCAGATGGGGCAGCAGTATTCACCATTAGTCGGCCGTACTGACACTACATTCAGTTCCAACCGCTGAAAGGCGGCTCTACATTTAGAGCACGTCACGTCACTCTTTGTCATATTTCCCCAAAATAGGCGGTGAGTTCCTATTCAAAACGTGGGAATGAGTAGTTAGTTCCAAGGGATACGCCATCCCCGGAGTCACGGGTCGTAGGATGCCGATCGCTTGCTTGATCATTGTCGTTGCTCTGCCGGTTGCCCGGAAACGCAATGGCCTTCAAGTCGCAACCTGACCTTCTCGGACGCCGGGGCTTCATTCGCGACGGCTCGCTCTCGAACAAAAAGCCAACACCTCGCACGCTCTTGGTTGGATTCTTTCCGTAGCGGAATCCGATCGCGCGGCGCAGTCGGGCAACCTCGGCAGCGACTGTCCCATCCTCGACGGATGACGATGGGCCCCACACCGCCTCCTTTAGCTCCCCAAACGAAATCGGCTTATCTGGCTGCTGCATAAAGACGTCGAGGAGCTGGAATTGTCGCATCGAGAGCTGCAGTGGCTTGTCCTTTCTCCAGACACGGATCGTCTCGCGATCCAGCAAGAATTCGCCGACGACGGTCTGTCTTGACAGATCTTTTGGCCAAGATGCCATGAAGTCCCCCCCTCGAGCTTTCAGAGTATCAGGTTTGCTCCACCTTTGCGAAACGATCGTCCAGCGCATAGCCTGCACCGCGCACCGTGCGGATCGGATCCTGCTCACGACCAAAACTGAGCAATTTGCGCAGCCGACCGATATGGACGTCGACGGTACGCTCGTCGATATAGATGTCGCGACCCCAGACGCTATCGAGCAATTGCTCGCGGCTGAACACCCGCCCCGGATGCTCCAGCAAGAATTCCAGCAGCCGATATTCGGTCGGACTAAGATCAATCGGCCGCCCCGAACGTGCGACGCGACACTTCTCACGGTCGAGCTCAATGTCGCCAAAGGCAAGTACGCTGGCCAGCCGCTCCGGTGCCGCGCGCCGCAACAGGCCCTTCACGCGGGCGAGCAGCTCCGGCACTGAAAATGGCTTGACGATGTAATCGTCGGCCCCGGTCGCAAGTCCCCTCACCCGCTCGCTTTCCTCGCCGCGCGCCGTCAGCATGATGATCGGCAGCTGCCTCGTCTCCTGCTGCGCACGCAGGCGACGGCATAATTCGATGCCGGATAGTCCCGGCAACATCCAGTCGAGTACGACGAGATCGGGAAGGCGTTCCTTCAGTCGCATATCGGCATCGTCGCCGCGCGCCACCGTCTCGACCTCGTGGCCTTCGGCCTCCAGGTTGTAGCGCAGCAGTTCGGTCAGCGCCTCCTCATCCTCAACCACCATAATGCGCGCGCCCATAGCGTCGTCTCTCTCAGATATTTGGCACTGTGGGCGCGAAGGCCGTCATGTCGCCTTTCGGGCGCTTGTTTGCCATCTGCTGCCCTTCAACTATGTAGAACACGGTTTCCGCGATATTGGTCGCGTGATCGCCGATCCGCTCGATGTTCTTGGCGCAGAACATCAGCTGGATGCAGTACGAGATGTTATG
>JGI24705J35276_12238039_pt1 | contig 15231 bp, 11 predicted proteins | sample TergutNt197P4_FD_35276 | JGI IMG/M metagenome (IMG submission 35276) | reverse complement strand
TAGATATAAAAATATAATGAATAAAAATATATTGGGGTTTTACGATTTATTACAAAAAGAAACAATATATTTTAATAACGATAAAGATTCTTATTATGATGATAATTTAGATTTATACTTAATAAATCCTTTACACCATCAAAGAACACAAATAAATAATATAAATTTCAAAAATATTAATTATGTAGGGGATTTTAAAAATACTAATTGCTATCGCGGTAAATCACTTGATAGAAACGATACTCTAAGGGAAATAGAAACTCCAGTTATTTTAATAGCAGGTGTTGGAACAGACTGCGGCAAATTTAATGTTCAATTGGAATTAAAAAAACAAATGACTGAGAATAAATTACCTAATTATTGTATTACATATAATCCTTTAGGATACATTTTTGATATGGATTTTCTTGAATATCCGGAAAATGCTTCATTTCAAAATTTAATATATTCATTAAACGGTTATTTAAAGAATATCGAAAACGAGTCTGATTATGAGAGTATAATAATTGATGTAGCGGGGGGAATGTTTCCATTAAGCAGAATTAATACTAATAATTTTGGTATGTTATATCACGCATACTTAAATGCCATATCTGTAGATTACATAATAATATGCACAAATTCTATTATTAACATAACAGTAATTGAACATGAAATAAAAAAATTAAATTTATTAGGACATACAGATATTGCTATTGTTGTTTCAAATTTATCTTATAATATTATGGGCTTAGAAAATTCTTTCGGAAATATCCCGTATATTGAAGAAGATGAAAAAATTAAAAACTGCGTGACTGAATATAAAAATTATTTTTCCGATATACCTGTTTTCAATCTTAATAAAATATCAGACGGTTTATTATATAAAAAGATAATAGATACAATGTCAAATTAATTGATAAAAACTGAGATATTACACACGACATAAATTACTTTACGAAAGTTGTAACCATAAATAATAAATAAAAGTAGATTTAATAGATTGTTAGAAAGGCAGTTTTTATTATGGTAAAATACGATTTGCACGAAAAAGGGTTTTCTGTCGAGGAACGAGCGGCGAAACAATCGAGAGTAACTATAATATGGGCAGTCTCAACGGTGGTCATGGTAGTCGGAACTCTTTTTGCCGTGTATCTCATCGGCAGAGTGGGAGATAAGATTTTTGCCCCGAGTCTGCTATCTCCTGACGCTATTCCGCTGGCGCTCCAATACCTGACGGAGATTGTTGAACAATACGGCGTGATAGGGTATATTGGGTTGTTGATTGTGCTGCTGTTTCTGTACCTGGCACTAAAACTCATCGTGACAATACTGTTTTGCCGCAACAGGCAACACAGCATAAAACTGACTGTTCTTGCGGACAAGGCAATGCCCGTATGCTTTTGCAGGGAAGCGTTCAAAGTGTGGCAGACTGTTCTGATATATCTCATACCTGCCGTCCTGCTGTACTCGATGCTGTTTGCCCTGTGTGCATTCACTTTGGGAGAAGGAGGGTATATACTGGTGATTTTGTTTCTCATATTCATCATATCTTTCGATGTGACGCTTGTAATATATTTGCCGTACATCAAAATAAAATACGGAGCGGATTATATATCAATAGACCATCACATATATGTGTACACTCTGTTCAACAAACCGTACATCAAGGTAAATAAAAAAGTGAAAAAACTGCCCAGACTTAAACCCGAAAAAGTAAATTAATCAGTGCGATAATCAACATACTTAAAAATAGTGATTGTAACAAATCTCTAGTCGTCTACGCACTACTTTCTAATTTTATTTTTTTAGCTTTTCTAAAATATTTTGAATATCACTATCTAACCCATACATTTTTCCTATAAAATACGCTTTATCTAAAAGAATATCAGTTGCAGTTATTATTTCGTTTAATAATTTTTTTGCTTCTTTATCATTGATAATTTCAAAATCTAATTCTAATATTTTATTTAGTTTTTTTATAGATTTTATCATATCTTTTCCGCTTTTTGCCGAATCATCTGAATCTTTATTTTCCCGTCCATCAAAGTCCTCACGGTGAGGACTTTCTGAAACGCTTTTACTTTTATATTCATCTATTATATTTTTTACTTTTTCTCGTGATAACTCAACTTCACTGTCAATAGATCCTCTTAATATTTCAAATATATCCTGCTGTTCTTCCTGACTCAAAACAGCCATAGGCAAAATGTTTGACATGCCGACACTGCCCTCCCGAACTAAATCCCAAACAGGCAGTATAATTTTATTCATCTGATTATACCTATCGGCTTGCTGAACGCTTATACCGAGCCGCTTTGCTATTTCTTCACGCACAGACCCTTGAAAATTTACAGATTTTAAATGCTGCTCATGAAATTTATATCGTTTACAATATAACAATGGATCTTTTTCGCTGTCTCTTTGAATGTTAGCAAGCAAAACATAATTTTGCACATCTGATTCATTTTCAAAAGATTTTATAATACACGGAAATAAAGTCATCCCACATTTTACTCCCGCCGCCCTGCGTCTGTGTCCGCTTAAAATCATATATTGTCCGTCTGGCATTTTATAATCCGTAACTTCTATTGGATCAATAAAACCCAATTCGTTAATACTATTTTCAAGGTCAGCTGTATAAAATATATCTTCACCGTTATTCGGATAATCTATTAACGATGATTTTTCAATCAATTTAATAGCAGTAATATTTGTATTCGCTGTAGTCTTCGCTACTTCGTCAAATCGCTTTGCCGCGGGTGATTTTCCAAAATTTTTTGCCATAAATCCCTCTCAAAAAAGTCCTCACGGTGAGGACTTTAATTTTTAATCCCCTTTTAATTTCTTAATTTAAATAATTTCTAAAGTCCTCACCGTGAGGACTTTTTTATTTTACGGACTTCATACGCCTAATTATTTCACGAACAAGGTTTTCATATGCCCTGCAACTATTAGAAAATTCCTTATAATAACTTATAGGTCTGCCGTAAAAAACGGCTTCCCTAATATCGGAGGCAAGAGGTATCTGCACGTCGATAAAATCATTTTTATTTAAATTTTTATCTGAAAACCTTTCTGATAATTCATCTTTTATATACTTATCCAATGCGCAGTTATTCATATACCGCGCGAGATAAACCCCTAAACTATGAAGATTTTCATTTGCATTTCTTGCGTTTTTAATTGTCTGGGATATACTATCATAACCATCAAGGCTAAACATATCTGATGAAAATGGAATAATAACAAAATCTACTATGTAAGAAAAACAAATGTCATTCAAAATCATATTAGACGGCGGCATATCAACTAAAACCCAGTCATATCCTTGCTCCTTTATAAATTTATCAAGATCAATGCCTAAAATCTTACCGTCTGCTTTTTTCAAAAGAGCTTCATTTTCAAGCCTGACATCTGAAACCATACAATCAACACCATAATATTTAGGCGATGCATTTCCTCTTCGCTGAAATAAAGCTTTCCCTGTTGCTTCTTGCGTATCTGTTTTACCCTGTAAAAAATCGAAAACAGTTTTGGTTGGAAAATCTTTTTCATTTACGTTCATCATCAGCGTAGACGTTGTATTTCTTTGTTTATCCAAATCAATTACAAGCACTTTCTTCCCCAATTTTGATAAAACGCCTGATACATGAAATATAGACGTCGTTTTTCCGCATCCGCCCTTACTGTTTATAAAAGCTATTTTATTAGCCATTTTTCGTCTCCTGTTTAATTTTATCTTTTTCAGTCCTCACGGTGAGGACTTTGATTAATTATTTTCCGCACATTCTTTTGTATAAATTATATCATATTTTATTTAAATTATCAAATTTATAATAAACAAAACCAAAAAATGGCGGCGCGCCCAAAATTCCAAGGCTTTATTAAAAACCAAGATAATTCTTACCCAATGTCTAAAACTTAAATGATACACCCCGCCTCAAAACTATTGAAAATGCGGAAAAGTCCGTAAAATAGACTTATTTTTCTACGTTATATCCGACTTTCCCACAATTCCAACAGTTTTTTCGTCTTCTCCGCAAATTATCCGCTGACGCGGTTTCTCCCTTAATTTTAAGATTTTTTATCCAACAACAATGTTAAAATTTTATTTTTTCGGGAAACCGACAAATTTTTACAGAAATAAAATTTATGCAGAACTGCTACGCAGTTCATATACAATAGTAGCGGAAAAAATTTTTGACTACTTTTTATCACCATTTTATCTTGACTTTTTTGATTTGATTCAAAATATCATTACTTGAATTTGCTTTTGCAGATAGTTCTTTTATATTTTCAAAGGTTTCTTTTATTATATCTTTTATACTGCTTGTTATTTTATTAGCTGTTCTTTTAACCTCCATAATTGTTTTTGCGGCACGTTTCACTAAGCCCTGCGTTATTATAACGATCCTGTCGTTATAATATGTTTGCCGGGATATTTTTAATTCTCTGCAAATTTCCTTTTCTTTCTTACTTTCCTTCAGCATCTCCGCTATTTTCTCACGGCGCAGTCTTATTTCTTCTTTTTTTGTATTCTTCCCGGCTTCATCTAAACGTTTTTCATATGATTTTCTTTTGCGTATGCTTTCCCTTTCTTTTTTAGTCAGATTATTTAAATATCTTAAATTTTTCATTTCATCTTCGGTTATGTCCAGCAGCTCTAATATGTTTTTCTTCGTGTACCTATATGTATTCCCGCGTTTTATTATATCTTCCGCACTCTTAGTATGTGAGCGCACATAGCTGTCTGTGAACGGCTTATCTAACTTTTTATTTAATTCAAGCGTCGATTTTAAAGCCATATCATAATCGCGTGTAGTTTCACATACCCACAAACGGTTCAGGAACAGGCATAATTCTCTTCTGCAATCTTCGCCTTTACGTAAAACAGTAATAAGCATTTCTATATCTCTTCGCCAATAGTCAAGGAACGATTTTATTTCATAGGGCTTTTTATTGCTATGTTTAGCAATAAAATCGCCGGTCGCATTGAAATCGCTGAAATCAGGCAATTCAAGCTTTTTTTCTCTTGCTATTTTTGCCGCGTAATTTTTTTGTTTATCCGTTGCGCTTTTATCGCTTCTGAACCTGCGTTCGGCATACCTGCCTATAAATTCAAATGTCTCATCGAAATTTTTAAAATTGGGCAGCGATAAATTTTGTTCGTTTGAAATTTCTGTCGCACATTCTATTTGCCTCTCCGTAGCCTCTCCCCAACGATGTCCGTTCACAAAAAATTTACTTTTGCCAATGTCGATATTATGTTCTTTCGCGATCTCATAAAGCGTATATTGCACATCGTCAAAATCCATAATTTCGACTTTTTTCCCTGCCGTGGAATTTATAGTTCCCGGCACTCTCAATACCCGCGCCGCGTCGATTGCCGTTCTGTCCGCCCCAAAAACGCTCAATTTGTCGCATAAATACTGCTGAATCTTATTCCATGCGGGCAGAGCTTTCCTGTCGTCGCCTTTATATATTTTCCATATCAGATATAACCCGCGTCCGCTTTTTATTCTAAACGTCGGGCATGGGATAATTTTGCCGAAATATTCCCGTTCAAGCTCAAAATTAACCTGTTCAGGCGTTAATTCTAACTTGTAGCAGTCTATGTCTATATACAGCGCGTTAAAACGCTTTATATTATTAATTTCCCGCGATTTGCCTGTCATAAACGTGTTCATTGACGTATATATATCTGGCAAATTATTATATGTATTCTCAGAGATTAATTTATCCCGTTTGTATAATTTTTGAGGATTTTTATCTGAAAAGTCACAGCAACGGGCGATGAATCCCTCTGTTTTGCCATACATATATTCTAAATAATCTTTATAACTTTCAAAATCAATTTTTGATTTATATTTAGTTTCTCCCCATTTTCCGAGCAATTCATCGCCCCCTTTCCTTCTTATTTATCTTGATTTTTATTTTTTATTTTAAATTTTATATTTAAACAAAAAAGCCCTGTATATCGCCCCAAACCCGATACACAAGACTTAAAATTTTTATTACCCTCTTGACAAAAATCGTTTTATATGTTAGAATTATATTCAACAATGAAAATTGTTAAATATGTCTTATGGTAATTGTCTTGTGACGATTGTCTGGGGACGATTATTTTAATAAAAAGTTTGGTTTGGTGGGTTCTTAAGCAGATTCATTATACCAAATTTTTTATTGGTTTACAAGAGGAAATTTGAATTTTTGTATAAAAATTCTATTTTTTTACTAAAAGTAAAAAGTCCTCATGGTGAGGACTTTCATTTTTAAAATAAAGGTGTTTTTATGGAGAAAAAAGCAGCTACGGAAAAACAAATAAAATATGCAACAGATATAGCTGAATTGACCAAACTTGATCCGCCGGATTTTTCTGATATGAAAGCAACTTCAGATTTTATAGCTAAAAATAGAAAAACATATTATGTAATAAAAAATACTATAGTCAACATACTTGAAAATAGTGATTTTTTCAAATAACCGTTCATCAAACTGACAAACTTCTTACCGACATAAGTGACTGACAGACCTAAAATCATTCACTATTCTTAAGTAGTTTCACTATACTTGTTATAATTGTCAATTTTCTTATTACGTTGAGAGAGGAGTATATGTTTGTGAATTTATATCCCAAACTGCATCTAATTTAGTTGTATTTAATGATGAGCCTACGGAATTTTATTTATGGTGCAAAGGTCCTAATAGACAAAAAATCATAGATAAGAGAATAGCCGCAGAAAAAGTGCTTGACGAAGAATTAGAAAATGATGAATATGATAACGACGAAGAACAAGTATAGAAAGAAATCCTCACCGTGAGGACTTCTTTCTATTATACGATTATATCACATTTCGATGTTACATTCTATTACATTTTGTTTCATTTTGTTGTTTTTCTTGAAATAATATCTATTGAAGTCTAAATCGAACTAATATAACAACTGCTCTTTGGCAATTTTAACTGTAAAGGTACTGACAAATTTCGATTATAACTGACATTGTCGATATTGCTGATTTTCGTCAATATCGGCAAAACACTGTAAAGGGTATGGCAAATTACGACAGCAAACGCAAGGTGTAAATATTTCTGCTTGCAGAAAGTAAATCATAATAAAAAAAGAACTTAAATAAACGAAATTCATTTTGAATTTCAAAAATAGAAGTCCTCACGGTGAGGACTTCTTCAATCTTTATAATAGAACCTGTCTTCAGTGTTGGGGGAAGGTTAAAATTTGCAGAATATTTTCAAAAGTAAATATCACATAAATATCCTATCATTCATATCACTTGTGCCATTTTATGCGTTTAATCAGAAGTTTGAGCTTTTTTTATAATGACATAAGTGATATGAGATATTTCCCCGATTAAAAGAAACTAAATGCCGTCACTTGTATCACCTGGGTAAAATCTCAAAGTATAGGCAGAACTGTATAAATGCTATGGTGATACGAGTGACGGCAAGATTTACGTAGTTATTTTTTACGCGAAGTCCACGCCCAAAACTTCGTTTCCGCGCTTACCGTCACGCCTTATATCATATCTGCGTCGTAATTCCCGTATGAAATCCTTTATATTCATCGGTTTATAGCCATTTTCTTTCGACCATACGGAATATTTTTTGTATATAGCTGATGTTTTTATGCGTTTTCCATCTGATTCTATAAGGTTTTCACTCAGAAAGTCGCCAGTGGTGTCGCTTTCTAATCTGTAGTTAATTATAGCCTGTTCAACTCTCGGCGGTACTTCAAGTCCATCGGCAGATAACAGACGATAACCATTTATCAACCAATTTAAGATTCCGCTTATATTGTCTTCCTCCCGAAATAGCTTTTTTAATCCAACATCTTGTTCTTCAGGCTCGAAATGACGGTCGAACGGTATCAGCTTAACTCTGCCACTTGAAAATATTGTATCGTCATTGGTTTTTGGCAGATGATTTGTATTTATAAATATTTTGAATTCCGGAGTGAATTCCACAGGATTTTCGTGAAGAAACCGCCCTGTATAAGCGTCACCGCCTGTGAGCTGCTTAATAATCGCGGCGTTCAATTCCAATCCCTGAGTTGGTTCGGGAGTACTGACAAATCTCGAACCTTTAAGCCTCGCTATATCCGGAGACGGTGCTGATCCGTTACTCGAACGCTTGCCTATCGTCTCAGGCTGTGCAGTTCTCGCATATTCATTTAATATATACGATATAGTTTCGCAAGCTGTACTCTTGCCGTTTCGCGTAGTGCTGCCATATAAGATAAAGAAGCACTCAAGTGAAGTATCTCCTGACAAACAATATCCAAACGCCTTTTGCAAAAATCGTATCGTCCCATCATCACCGCACATTATTTCGCTGACGAACTTTTCCCACCGTTCGCACAATACGTCCGCCTTGTATTTCACATTTGATGTTTTGGTTATATAATCATTCGGATTGTGTTGCTGAAATGTCATTGTCGCAAGATTATATGTGCCGTTCAGACAATTAAATAAATGCTTATCTTTATCAAATGCAGATAAGCTTAACGGATAAACTGATTTAGCATCGTTCAGTATGGTCTCTCGTTTCTTGCGGGTATTTATATTTTTAATATATTTTTCACAGTCATCATCAAAATAACGATATTCAGACAAATAACCTCTGTAATCCTGTACAAATTCTTTGCACATTTCCATGACCGCGAATCCGCCGTTATCTTTACTCCAACGGTGACCGTCGTAAACATACCACGTTTTCGCTTCAATAACATAACAGATTTGTTCTCTGTGTATATCAGCGAATAATTTTGCAGCTCCTATATCGTCATACGGATAACCTGCTTCAGTATTATGCAAACCTAATTCAATAAATTTCGTTATATATCTCAATTATAAAACCTCCTCGTGCGATATAGATTTTTTTCGTTGCTGTACCTGTTCCGGCTCTATTTTTTCAGGCAGTCTGCGCAATATGTCGGATAGAAATTCCATTACACGGCGCGGAGCGTGTTTCAACGCTTCCAAAAACATCCTTACTTTTTCAAATAGCGCATTATAACGAGATTTCCAAGTATCACGCTCTTGTTCCACAACTTTAACTTTTTTATGCAATTCATCTATTTCTATACGAGAAACTGCGCCTTCATGAGCAAAAGCTTTTACATAATCCAATTCATCAGGGGTTACTACAATCTGTCCGAAAATGTTTTTATTTTTACCGATTTTATTAAATTCAGAAATAAACGCTTCAGCATAATTACGGTCTTCAATTTTTTTATTGAGTGCAACAATTTGTTTTGTTTTTCTCTCCGCCGTTTTATCTAAAGATGAAATAGTATTTTCTTTATTTTCTATTTCTTTATCAAAATTCAACAACGAATTTTCTTTCGCTTCTACTACTGCTGAAATCTCTGCGACCCTCTCAGTTTCCATTTTAGTTTTATATTCTAAGTCTGAAAGATGCTGTATCGTACTTCCTCGTTTGCCTCGTTCAAATCCGTCGTACCCTGCAACTCGCATATGCTCAAAAAATCTGTCTTGCAAAAGCGAATATGAATTTATTAAAACTGCCTTGCCAGTTTTGCTCCGAACAGTTTCGCCATGTTCGTCTATTTGAGTTTCTCGCGGCCACTTTTTACTGTGGCTTACCTGATGAATGACCTCTTTCAGTTTGCCTGTCAACTCAGGATTTTTATTATTCTTTTTGAAATATACTTCTTTTTCAACGACCGGGATATATACGACGTGCAAATGATAATGATATACGTCGTGTCCAAGCTGTTCGGAAATTGAGATATTCTTCTCGTCGGCGTGCATCACGGCAGACAGAATATATTTTTCGTTGCCAATTTCTTTTACTGCCAACCTATATGCTTCTTCGTAAAATTTTTTTGCGTAATCATATCCGCCGCGAAGTTCAAAATATTCTGTATTCACATCAAATATAAACTCATCAACAATATGAGCATCCGATTTTAAACCCCGCGTACTTATAATTCCATCGTCGATAAGTTTATCAAAAGTTTGCTCGTATGTTCCGTCACATTTTTTAAAATATACATTTAATTCTGACCGTTCGGAAATAATATCTGCGTTAAAATAGTTTTCATTTTTTCTCTCATTATGTCGTTCCCGAACATTGAGCGAACTTCTTCGATAGGTTTCATTTCGTACTACAGTTTTGTTTGTTTTGGCTATAAATATCAGCTCCTTGTCTAACTAAATTTTTTACAAAATAACGTTGAATCTCCCGCTGATATTGTGCTATACTTTCTATATTGAAAAAAGAAAATAGAGCGAACGGCGGGGGTTTTGCACATACTTTAATAAAAGTATGTGACCCACTCTGACACTTTCCGGCTATGCCGGCAAAGTGTCGCGTGGGCGCTCCCGCGGGGGACTACGGTTTCGTAACCGAGCAAAGCTCGGTATGAAACCGTGCGCGTACATCGGCAAAAACTGCGATGCCTGCCAGCGTCGCAAATTTGCCTCGTCCGCGCAAAACAGTGCCGCTTTCACGGGCGTTGCCCGTATGCGTGGCACTGTTCCAGTTGCGGCGTAAACGCCGCTTTGAGCGCAATAAAATTGCGCCGAATAATAATCCATTTAGAAACTCCTTTCTGCTTTTTTACGGCTCTGAGCATAGTTCGCCGTACCTATTATCATAACACATTTTTTTACCCCGTGCCGTATATCTCATAATTGATAAAAACATTTTTTTCTACAATTTTTTTCATATATGAAAAAAATAAATCCGCATATTTTTCTGCGGATTATTTTATAAAAAAATTAAAACAAAGGATAATAAAATTTATGAAACTTGAAATTCAAGAAAAGCTCCGCGACCTTCGTGAAGAGAAAAAACTTATACTTGAAAAGTTATCTGAAGCCACAAAAATTTCCGTTCCCACTTTGCAGAGAATGGAGAATAATGACGACTATCACGCAAGCTATCAAGATATAAAAACGCTTGCCGATTTCTACGGAGTATCAACAGATTATCTCGTCGGGAAAACAGAGAACAGGGAATACGGAACGGCAAGAATCGACGAATTAAATTTAACTACTGAGGCTATAAATATTTTGAAAAGCGGTAAGCTAAATAATTATTTAGTCAGCGAATTATTATCTCATCCGGATTTTCAGCAACTGTTGACTGCAATTGAAATATATATCGACAGAAAAGTATTGCCGCAAATGAGTACCGTCAATGCAATGTATAAGTTTGCAGAAAAAACGATAACCGAAAATTTTAAAGTCTCAACCCGGGATGAAGTGATTGCTTTTCTGCAACAGTCTGTTATCGATGAGGATGAATATTTACTTTATCGCATTTCTGAACGTTTCAATGTTATATTAAAAAATTTATTTGACAAACATGAAAAAAATACGCTCCCTGCTAGTAATCCCGTAATCTCTCAATTGGAAAAAGATATGCAATATTATCTTGACAACAAAGATAATCCTGCAAGAGCTAAATTTACTATTCTCGCAAAACAGATAGGATTGAATGTTTCTAAGCTTACAGAAGAGCAAATTCACATTTTAATGCAGGCTCTCGAAACGTCTGATTTATATAAAAAAGCCACAAGAAGAAAATAACAGCACAGAGGATAAAAATTATGTATATTGGAAACAAAAACCGTATAAACATATCGTCAAGCCAATTTGCCGATTTTATTGATAACGGCAATTTATATGTAGACAAAACTATGTTTATAGAACACGTACTGCAAGATGCCAGTGATGTTCTGCTGTTCACAAGACCGAGGCGCATGGGTAAATCTCTCAATATGAATACACTGGCAACGTTTTTGGATTGCAAGAAAGAAACGGCGCACTTATTCAAAGGGCTGTATATAGAAAACAGCCCGATATTCTATCAAATAAATAAAACCCCTGTAATATATTTGAGTTTCCGGGAATTAGATATACCGGATTACAAATGGCGTTTTAAACATAATCTTATGGAAATCACAAACCGTTATTTAAAAGAAGAACAGTATATTCCCACATTATCAGAATATTTCAATAATAACGAAAACAATAACACAGGAGCACTGTTAGATTTGACAAAAAATCTCTATTCCGTTTATGGGGTAAAACCTTATATAATTATAGACGAGTATGACAAGCCGATGATGGATAATATACATTCGCCTGATATTTCAGAGCTGAAAAAATGGATTACAAATATATTCGGGCTGGCGCTGAAAGATAATCCGTCACTTGGAAAGGCAGTATTAACCGGAGTTACCCGGATAGCCAAAGAAAATATGTTCAGCGGACTGAACAATCTTAAAGTTTATGATTTATTGCACGCAAGCGTATATGATACGGATTTTTCACTTACGGAAAGTGAACTGACGGAGCTTCTCCCAAAAGAAAAAATAGAGGGAGCGCGTAAATGGTATAACAATATGCGTGTAGGCAAGGAATTACTCTATAATATATATTCCGTGATGAACTATTTGAGCGATATTGAGGCGGGTTTGAAAGGGTATTGGTCGATGACAGGCGGAGAACACCTGCTGGCGTCTTTACTGACCGATTCACGGGCGGAAACTATTACCCGAATGTTGGACAGAGGCAAATATTACTACGATACGAAATTAGATTATCAGATTAATATGGAATATTTGAAGAACATCGCGCAATGCAATGATATTTTATTTTATACTTTGGCTGTACAAGCTGGGTATCTGTCATTTCAGCAGACTGACCCCGACGGATTCAAAGTATTTATACCTAACGAAGAAGCCCGCCGGGTATGGGCGCGGTTAGTGCTTGACATTCAATATAACAGCGCGGATAACAGGCTGTATAATATATTTGCCGGAATAGACGATGTCGACACATTCAGCAGACAGCTTACGGATTTTACAAGCATGGTATTGTCATATAACGATTTTAAAGCTCAGGACGAATGGGTATATCATGTATTTTTCATGGGGCTGGTATATTCTCTTGGGTATGAGTGCAAATCAAATATAGAAGCAGGATTAGGGCGTTTTGATATTATGATTCAGTCACGTAAATTTTGCGCAATAATAGAATTTAAAACATCAAAATCTCCTGATAATGCCGCATTGGAAAAAGAAGTCGAAGAAGCAATCAAACAAATAGACGATAAAGAATATTGGTACGAATTAAAAAATTCGCCGCTTCCGCTGTATAAGATAGGGATAGCATGTCACGGCAAAAAGTGTTTGGTAAAAAATATTTTACACAATCAAAAAAACAAACAAAAAATCCACCGGCGAAGCCGGTGGTATTTCATATGCGGGCAAAGCCCTATTTTACTGGCAACGCCTTAAGGCGTATATGACGACCACCGCCCGCAAAGGAACTGTCCCGCTTTGACTTTGACTGAATTTGTATCTCTTTTACCCACACAGGTTTTTTCCTGTCTTGATTTACATTGTGCTGTATTTACTTGCCATTTCCTTTTGTATGTGCTAAAATAATATCATCATTCTTTTGAATGGTCTCCTTTGGTTTTATTGCAGTTGGCAGACCGCTATATCACCGAGGGAGTTCTTTTCCAATTACGCTAAAGCTTTCACCCCCAGCATTACTGGGGGTTTTCGGCAATACAATAATTCGTATTAATAGGGTGGACTCTATTAATACGAATACAATCAGTTCGCAAATGTGCCATATAAATATATAAGTAAATTCTAAAACGTGTTAATATATTTTATAATTATATTGACACGCTTTTGTTTTTGCAGTATAATAAAAATAAAAAACGTATTGGAGATTACTATGATATTTGCATATGCAAGAGTCTCAGCGAAAGACCAAAATATTGACCGCCAGCTGCAAGCCATACAAGACTACTCTAAGCTCAAAAATATAACCGTAGACCGCGTATTTGAGGAGAAAGCAAGCGGAAAAGATTTCAACCGTCCTGTATATCAGGCAATGAAAATGATGTTTCGGCAGGGCGATACGCTCATAATAAAAGAGCTTGACAGATTAGGACGACATATGGAGCAGATAAAAGACGAATGGCGCGAGCTTCAAAAAAACGGCGTCGATATTATCGTAATAGATAACGAATTACTAAACACAGCAAATAAAACTGATTTAGAAAGAAGCCTTATAAGTAATATAGTCTTTGAACTGTTATCGTATATAGCACAAAAAGAACGGGAAAAGTTACGGATGCGCCAGGCTGAGGGAATAGCGATAGCCAAGGAGAAAGGTAAATACAGAGGGCGCAAACCTATACAGCGCAGCAATTTCGAGGATATATACCAAAAATGGAAAAACGATGAGATAACGGCAGTAAGAGCGTTTAATTTACTAAGCCTATCTAAATCCACGTTTTATCGGAAGGTCAGAGAGAGCGAAAAAAATAAATAAATCAAGCCTAATTATATGAGAACAAAATATCAGTTTTATAATTCTGATTATTGGTTAATTTGGGAGGTTAATATGAAAATCGCAGTATGCGAAGACGAAGAAGTCTTTTCAGAACAAATTGTAGAGTATATAAACGAATGGGCAAAAGAAAAGTCCATTTTTATAGAAACTTTTACTTATATTACAGCAGAAAAATTTTTAGACGAGTGGGGAGACAGTGAAGATTATGACATTATATTTATAGATATTAAAATGGGAAAAATGAACGGAATGGAGCTGGCGAAATTTATTCGTAAAACAAACAATGAAATTCCGCTTGTTTTTGCAACCAGTATGAAGGAATATATACTAAAAGGTTATACAGTTTCAGCAATGCAATATTTATTGAAACCTGTAAAAAAAGAGGATTGTTTTAATTGCCTTAATAGAGTTCTTCAAACCAATAAAATAAAAAAATATTATTTATTTACTGATACAGACAAAACAGTGCGGATTCCGATAACAGAAATTATATACATAAAGATGTTTTCGCATACTGCGACGATAGTAACGCTAAAGAAAGAATATGAAGTAAGAAAAACTATCTCACAGCTGTTAGAAGAATTAGACGATAATTTATTTATAAAGTGCCATAAATCGTTTATAATAAATATCCGCCATATTGAATCTGTTTCTAAAAGCTACGCAACGATGTCAAATGACGAAGAAATTCCATTGAGCAAAGACGTTGTAACCCAAATAAATGATATGTTTATAAAATACAACAAGAATAAGATATAGAAACGAAGCGAACAAAAAATGTCAGCCGAATGGATTGCCGGTTATGAAAAAAATTTAGTGTAAACGGAATAATCAACCAAAAATATGATAATACTTTTAATACGGCATAAGAGTGGCAACGCTGAGG
>JGI24705J35276_12238040_pt1 | contig 15236 bp, 10 predicted proteins | sample TergutNt197P4_FD_35276 | JGI IMG/M metagenome (IMG submission 35276) | reverse complement strand
TTCGCTATGCTGATCGGGAACGAGCTTTCGGCGTTGTAGGAAGTGGGGTTGCCGCTGGCGCCGGTCCCGCCATTAAGTACATAGGTGATGGTGAAGTTGTCAGGCTCTGTCGTTTCGCTGCGCCACTGGGCGAAAACCTCGATGTCGTTGTCGACGGTCGTCGCGGAAGAAAAGGCCGTGCCTGTGCCGTCCGGCATCGTGTTCCATCCCAGAAATACATGCCCGCCCCAATTCGGGTCCCCCGGCATGTTGGCGCCGAGTGACGCTCCGGCAGTAAGCGTTCGCGCTGCGTTCTCCGGTGCTACCGTGCCTCCGTTGCCGTTGAACGTTACAGTCACGTCGTGCAATCCCGCCCCGTATTTGTAGCTTATATCGTAGTTGTTGTAGCCCTGCGTGAGGGGAACGGTCCAGCGCGTGCATTTTATCTGCGTTTCGTAAAGCAGATCGTCAGCCGGGTTCCTAGCGTAAGATTTAACTGCGCTGTTGGTTGAAAACTCCGCAGCCGCACTGACGCTTACCCGATTCAGGTAATTGTAGTCGACCCATATCCCACCGCCGTCGTTGCTCGCTATGTTGTCGTAAAATTTGCCGTTGTTGACGATTACGCTGCCGTTAGTGTAGACGCCGCCGCCGTCGATAGCCGTGTTGCCGCAAACCTCTCCGCCGTTCATCGTAAAGACTGCATCAAGCGCTTCGCCGGGGCGCAGATTGTAGACGCCGCCGCCATAGCTGCCCTTGTTGTTTGCAATCCTGCCCGCAGACATCGTAAATGTGCTGTTTGTGTAGACGCCGCCGCCGCTGGTAGCTTCGTTGCTTGAAATCTCCCCGCCGGTCATAGTAAAGACTGCAGGGAAATCGATGCCGGTCCTGTAATTGTGTACGCCGCCGCCTTGAAGAGCCTTGTTGCCTGCGATTTCGCCGTCTGACATGGTGAATGTGGCGTTGCCTATGTTGTATACACCGCCGCCGCGGCTGAACGCAGTGTCACCGGTGACAATATTGCCAGAAATGACAGGTCTTGCATTTGAAGCTCCTGCTTTCATTTCGAATACTCCGTTGTTTATGACCCCTGCGCCGTTGTCAAAGGCCGTGTTGCCGGATATCTCGCCTCCGGACAAAATGAACGTGCTGGTCCCCCCGTTGTAGACGCCGCCACCGACCTGGGTGACGTTGTTGTTTTTAACGAAGCCCCCTTCCATTTTGAACGAGGTGCTGCCGACGTTGTAGACGCCGCCGCCCTGCGGGGCATCGTTGCCGGAGATGTTCCCTGCTTTAAGCGTAAAATCGGTGTTCCCGCTGTTGTACACGCCGCCGCCAAACAAAACCCCATGGTTGCCGGAAATGCTGCCGCCGGACATGGTGAAAGCGCCGTCGTTCCTCACGCCGCCTGAGCTGCCCGTGTTGCCCTTAATCTCTCCGCCGGATAAATTGAAAGTGCCTCTGGCAGTGTTGTAGACGCCGCCGCCGCCGCCCGGGGTCACATTGTCCTTGATGACGCCGTTTTCCATCGTGAAGGAACCGCCGTTGACATAAACGCCGCCGCCGGACCCGCCGCCGCTCGGCCCCGAGCCAGTGGACTCGTTGCCTGATATCTCGCCGCCGGTCATCCTCAGTGTGCCGTTGTTGTTGATGTAGACGCCGCCGCCGAAGCTCCCGGACCTGTTCATTGCAATTTTGCCGCCGTTTACTATGACGTTGCCTTCAGTGTAGACGCCGCCGCCGAAAAAGGCGTTGTTGTTGCCGGATATCTCGCCGCTTGCCAATGTAAGCGTGCCGCCGTAGGATACGTTTACCCCTCCGCCGTTGTCAGCGCTGCCGCCGCCGTGGGTTACAATTATGCCGTCTATCGTCAGTTTTGCGCTACCCGGGACAGTGATGACATCATGGTCGTCCTCGCCTGTCAACTCGATAGGTCCTGTATTGCCGCTAACCAGCGTAATATCTGTGTTTGGACTGATGTACAAGGAATTGCCTGTCAGGGTTATGGAATTTGTCAATGATATTGTGATGGGCACACCGCTGGACGCACTGCCCACGGCGGTGCGAAGCTCGGCTTCGGTTGATACTTCGTTATCGGCAGCGCTGGAAGCTGTCAACCCCAATAACTCAGGTTCCTGCTCAAGGAACCATTCGCCGCCTTCCTCCGTCAGGTATTGGCCGTCACAGTTTTCTGCATCTTGCTCAGCACTGGCTGCCGCTTCAATCGACGGGTCATCCCCGTCAGCAGCAATGTCATCTGCTAGCGCACTGATTGGTATCAGTGACAGCAAAAGCGCCAGTGCCATAAAAACGCAAAACAACTGCATCATTTTTTGCTTTTTAATCTTGAAACATTTCTTTTCCACAAACAATCTACTCCTTTCACTTTCACGTTCACTTTCGCTTTCAATCAAAGGTCAAAGGTGCGTTGGCGCCGACGGCGCGTCCAATCCTGCTCGGGCAAGCGAAAATGAATAACTAATTTAACAAACGCTTATAAATTCTAACGCGGGCTGTCGCCCTCGAAACGTGTGTACGCAGCGCTTTATATTTTATCAAACGAAATCTTCAATGCGGCAAACCATGCGAATTTTAGTGTCGAGCAAACAAATAGAAATAACAATCCCCCCCCTTTTTTCCCCTGTGAAGTCAAGCGGTAAAGCGGGCAGAGCGCCGAAATTTCACGCTGTGTGCGGCATTTAGCCAACTTGACGATAATAATCAATTATGATATGAGACTAAAGTATCACAAAGATGCTGTGTTGTCAAGAGGTTTGGGCGAATTATCATGAATTGTTACAAATATTTTGACAGTGTTAACAAGGAAATATTGAGTTTCCTGAAAATCGGCGTTGCCTTGCAAAGACAAAAATGATACAATAATTTTTAACCCTGATATTAGCGATTTAGTTACTAACCACCGCGTGCTTACGCGGTGCGCGGGCAGAGCCCGCCAACTACAAACTACAAACTACCAACTACAAACTACCAACTACAAACTACAAACTACCAACTACAAACTACAAACTACCAACTACCAACTACCAACTACTAACTACAAACTACCCACTACCACCGCGCATATGCGCGGTGCGCGGGCAGAGCCCGCGTTAAATAGGTGAAAGATTATGAACAAGAAAAAATTCAAAAACAGCTTGTACCCGGTGCGCCCAATCGCGGACCTGCGGGAACTGATCAACAGCAGCGCTTCGCTTTTCGCGACCAAGCCGGCGTTTTACGTAAAGGACGCCCCGGGCGGCGAGTACAGGCCGATCACTTACAAGAAATTCAAGGAGGACATAGATTCGCTTGGCACGGCTTTTGTCGACATGGGCTTCAAAGGCAAAAAAATCGCGCTTATCGGAGAAAACAGCTACGAATGGGTAGTTACGTACTGCGCGGTGGCAAACGGCACTGGGGTCATAGTCCCGCTGGACAAGGAGCTCCACCCATTGGAGATAGGCAACCTGCTGGAGCGGGCAAAAGCAGCAGCCGTGATCTGCTCGAAGAAAATGGCTGGCGCCGTAAAGGATGCGGCAGCAGGCATCGACCACATCAAAGAGACAATAGTCATGACAGACCTCCATAGCCTGATCAAAAAAGGCAGGGATCTGATTACGGAAGGCGACGACAGGTTCACAAACGCGGAAATCGACCGGGAGGCGCTGTGCTCGCTGCTGTTCACCTCCGGAACCATGGGGCTTGCCAAAGGCGTCATGCTTTCCCACAGAAACCTCGCGTCAAATGTTTTCCACATGTCGAAATACGTGAAAATAAGAGAAGACGGGGTAGGCCTGTCCGTCTTGCCCATGCACCACTCGTATGAAATGACCTGCGACGTGTTCACCGGGCTTTACCAAGGGATGGCGATAGCAATCTGCGAGGGGCTGAAGCACATCGCGAAGAACATGGCCGAAGTGAAAGCCACCGTAATGCTAAGCGTGCCGCTGGTGTACGAGTCGATGCACAAAAAGATATGGAAGCAGGCAGAAGCCGCAGGCAAAGCCGGGAAAATGCGCAAGGCGATAGCTATTTCCAGGATGTTCAAGCTGTACAACAATTTCCCCGGCATCGTCAAGAAACTGTTCAAGGACATCCATGCCTTTACGGGCGGGCGGATGGAGCTGTTCGTTGCAGGGGGCGCTGCGATAAACCCCAAGGTGATCGAAGACTTTGAAGCCATGGGCATCACCATGATGCAGGGCTACGGGATGACCGAATGCTCCCCCATCATCGCCACGAACACCGACAGGTACAGCAAGGCGTCAGCTGCGGGCTTTATCATTTCCGGAACCGAAGCCAGGATTGACAACCCTGACGAAACAGGCATCGGCGAGCTTGTCTGCAGGAGCCAGTCGGTGATGATGGGCTACTACGACGACCCGGTGGAAACAGCAAAAGTGCTAAATGACGGGTGGTTAAGCACGGGGGACTACGGATACATCGACAAAGACGGCATGCTGCACATATCCGGGAGGAAGAAAAACGTGATAGTGACAAAAAACGGCAAAAACATTTTCCCGGAAGAGCTGGAATACTACTTGACGCAGGGGCCGTACATCTTAGAGGCTCTGGCATATGGGGTTGAAGACGAAAAAAGCGGCGACACTGTCATAAAAGCCGGCATATTCCCAGACTACGATGGTTTGGCGGCAGAAAAAGGCGAGCTGTCCGAAGAAGAAATAAGAGAGCTCATTAAAATCGAAATAGACAGCGCAAACGAGCTCATGCCCGCATACAAAAGAGTGAAACGGTTCGATATAAGGAAAACCGAGTTTTCCAAGACCACAACAAAAAAAATCAAGCGCTATTCAGCAGAAAACTACAACTAGCGACTTGGGGCAGAGCCCCATCGGAGCTGCGGGCGACAGCCCGCGCGAGCAACATTAATGGAGGGTGAACGATGCTAAGCAAAGAGGAGTACCAGGCGCGCAGGGCCAGCGACATGGAGTCGGTCCTCGCGAAGATAAAGAGGATTAAGGAGAGCAAAGACCCGCTGGTTGGCAACAGGAACGTTAGGCCGATCCTCGACGTCAAGCACATGCTTGAAACCAGCACCGAATTATATGGGGAAAAGCCCGCGTTTTGGACAAAAAAAGGCAGGGACGCCCCCTACACCAGCATTTCATACCGTGAAGCCCTTGATGACGTCAACGGCCTTGGGACTTCCCTGATCGAGGGAGGCATGAAGGGCAAAAGAATCGCGGTCATCGGTGAAAACTCCTATGAATGGGCGGTTTCATACCTTGCAGCTGTTTGCGGGACAGGCGTGGTCGTACCCCTCGACAAAGAGCTGCCGGCAGCGGAACTGAAGCAGCTTGTAGTTGCGTCAGGGTGCAGCTGCGTTATTTTCGGGAACAAATTTGAAAGCGTTTTCAAGAATATCGGTGAAAGCGGGGACACAAAGCTAGAAATATTCGTCAACATGGAAACCGAAAAAAGCAGAGACGGCATACTGTCGCTGCGCGAACTGATTGAAGCCGGCAAGAACCTAGTGGCAGGCGGCAACTGCAAATTTACAGAAGCCCAGATAGACAGGGAAGAGATGAGCGTCATACTGTTCACGTCAGGGACGACGGGCTTTTCAAAAGGGGTAATGCTTTCCCACAAAAACCTCGCTGAAGAGATGATGCTGGCACCGACGGTCATCAGGATAGACGCCCGCGACAAGTTCTTTTCTGTCCTTCCGGTGCACCACACCTACGAATGCACGGCGGGCTTCCTGGTCCCGCTATACGCAGGCGCGTCCATCGCCTATTGCGAGGGCCTCAAATACATCGCAAAAAACCTCCAAGAGGCAAAGCCGACGATATTCCTGGGAGTACCGGTGCTGTTTGAGAACCTGTACAGCAAGATTTGGCAGAACGCCCGAAAGAAAGGCAAAAAGGACACGCTCAAAAAGATGATCGCCCTGAACAAGAAAACCAAAAAAATCGGCATCGACATAGGGCCGCTGTTCCTAAAGGACATCAAGGCAGTGTTCGGCGGCAGGATGAGGCTGCTCATCTGCGGCGGCGCAGCGATAAACCCAGAGGTGCTGCAGGGCCTTCGGGATTTCGGCGTCTTGGCGGTGCAGGGCTACGGCCTTACCGAAAGCGCACCCATCGGGGCGCTCAACCCCGAAACGGCGCCGGTGAACGAATCAGCCGGGCGCGCGCTCCCGGAGACAATGATAAGGATAGAAAACCCGGACCCCGAAACGGGCATAGGCGAAATATGCCTCTCGGGCGACAACATCATGCTGGGCTACTACGACAACCCGGAAGCTACGGCAGAAGCGCTAAAGGACGGCTGGTACTACTCCGGGGACCTTGGCAAGCTTGACGAGAAAGGCTACCTTTACATAACCGGCAGGAAGAAGAATGTAATAATTACCAAAAATGGGAAAAACGTATTCCCCGAGGAGCTGGAATACCATTTAAGCCTCATACCTTACGTCGCAGAATGCATGGTGTGGGGCAAGGACGCGGAATACGGCGAGGACACAGTGATCATAGCCACCATCCTGCCCGACGCTGAAGCTGCGGAAGAAAAACTGGGGAAGGGCTACTCTGATGAAAGCATAGAAAAACTGCTGTGGGAGGAGATCGACAAGATAAACAGCGAGCAGCCGTTCTTCAAGCGCATCAAAAAAATAAAGATACGGAAAGATGAGTTTGAAAAGAACACATCAAAAAAGATAAAGAGGTATTTGGAATCCAACAAAGAGTGAAGGAGGTAGGAAGCATGGGCAGAAGTACGTACCCGCAACTTGAAATCAACTTGAAGAAACTCGAATCCAACGTGAGAGAAATACTGGCGCGCTGCGGCAGCCAAGGAGTAGAGGTGGCAGGCGTCATAAAAGGCTTCAACGGCATACTTGAATGCGCAGAGGTTTTTGCGTCGGCAGGGTGCAATTTCATCGCGTCGTCCAGGCTGGAGCAGCTTGAGGCAGTAAAGGACGCGGGGTTTGACATCCCCCTGATGCTGATAAGGGTCCCTATGCTGACAGAAGCCGCCGAAGCTGTGAGGCTTGCAGACATCAGCCTGAACAGTGAAAAGGAAGTCCTGCGCGCGCTAAACGAAGAAGCCGAAAAGCAAGGCAAGGTGCATGAAGTCATGCTTATGGTGGACCTAGGCGACCTGCGCGAAGGGTTTTGGGAAAAAGAAGAGCTGCTTGACGCAGCGCTTATGTGCGAAAACGAGCTCAAGGGGATTGCGCTTTCCGGAATCGGGACGAATCTCGGCTGTTACGGCTCAGTTTCGGCCACTGTTGAAAAGATGGAAGAGCTGATTTCATGCGCAGAAATGATCGAAGCCAAGATAGGCAGGGAGCTCAGGTACATAAGCGGAGGCGCGACCACGTCGCTGATACGCATCGTCGACGGCGACATGCCGGCAAGGATAAACCATCTCAGGGTTGGAGAAGGGATCATACTCGGCAGGGACCTTCAGGAACTGTGGGGCTACGACATGAGCTACCTGCATACGGACGTTTTCACGCTGAAAGCGGAAGTAATAGAAGTGCGGGACAAACCGAGCCACCCGGTTGGCGAGATAATGTTCGACGCATTTGGCAACAGGCCCGTTTACGAGGACAGGGGCATAAGAAGAAAAGCGCTGCTCGGGGTCGGCAAGCTGGATTACGCGTTCCCTGACAAAATCTATCCCCGCGACAAAGGGATAGAGGTGCTCGGCGCCTCAAGCGACCATACGATACTAGACATCGAGGAGGCCGAAAAGGACATAAAAATCGGGGACGTCCTTGAGTTCGACGTCTGCTATGCTTCGCTAATCTACGCGACAAGCTCAGCAAATGTCAAAATAGTGATGACCAGCGATTGACAAAAATGGCAGATAGCTTTATAATATTACGATATTACTATATGTCACAGCAAAGGAGAAAAAACCAACAATGTCAGACGAAATACTGTTAACCAAAGTGGGGTACGACAGAGTCGTTGCAGAACTCGAAAACCTTGTTACGGTTAGGAGGAAGGAAGTTGCCGAAAGAATTAAGGAAGCGATTTCATACGGCGACATTTCCGAAAATTCCGAATACGATTCGGCGAAGAACGAGCAGGCGGAACTGGAAGACCGCATCAACAGGCTCGAAAACATGCTGCGCAAAGCCAAAATAATCAATGAAAGCGAAATATCCAACGACCGCGTCAGCGTTGGGCTTAAGGTCTTGGTGAGGGATGAAACCAGCGGTGAGGAGGTGGAATACATCATCGTGGGTTCGACTGAAGCAGACCCGTTTGAAGGCAAAATATCCAACGAGTCATCTTTGGGCGCAGCGCTTCTCGGCAAGAAAAAGAACGACCAGATCGAAATTCAGGTACCTGATGGAATGTTCAAATATGTTATTGTAGATATCTACAAGTAAGGAGAAACGATGAACACTGAAGAAAAGAAGGATGTCAATCCCCAGACCGAACCATTCGAGGAACTATCTGAAGAAAAGATAAACGAACAGCGGCAGATCAGGAGGGACAAACTCAAAGCGCTTCAGGAAGCCGGGCGCAACCCGTTCCTTGTGGAGACATGGGACGTAACTGCGCACAGCATGGACATTAAGGGCAATTTCGAAGAAATGGAAGGCAAAACCGTATCCTGCGCAGGAAGGATAATGGCGAACCGGCACATGGGCAAGGCGTCCTTCATCGACATTCAGGACAAACAGGGAAGGATACAGTGCTATGTCAGGCAGGACGCGATAACGCCGGAGGAATACGCAGTGTTCGTTACGTACGACATCGGCGACATAGTAGGCGTCGTTGGCGAAGTGTTCAAGACGAAGCACGGCGAGATATCAATCAAAGCGCACGAACTGAAGCTGCTTTCCAAATCCCTCTGGGTGCTTCCCAACAAATTCCAAGGGCTCAAGGACATGGACATCAGGTACAGGCAGAGGTACATAGACCTTGTCATGAACCCCGAGGTAAAAGACACTTTTATCATGCGAGCCAAAATAATCAAGGAAATCAAGCGGTTCCTCGAAGAGGACCGGGGCTTTCTCGAGGTCGACACGCCTGTGCTTACGACGATAGCAGGCGGTGCCAACGCGAGGCCTTTTTCAACCCACCACAACACCCTTAACATCGAAATGAAGCTCCGCATATCAAACGAGCTCTACCTCAAGCGCCTGATAGTCGGAGGGCTGGACAGGGTGTACGAAATGGGCAAGATGTTCAGGAACGAGGGGATGGACAGGAACCACAACCCCGAGTTCACGTCCATGGAAGTGTACCAAGCCTACGGCAACATGGAAGACATGATCGACATCACGGAAAACGTAGTGTCCAAGGCCGCCCTTGCAGCTACAGGCAGCATGGTGATCGAGTACCAGGGGAAGACCTTTGACTTGACGCCCCCTTGGGAAAAGATGACGATGCAGGACGCGGTGAAAAAATGGGCAGGCGTTGATTTTGACGAAATACAGACAGACGAGGAAGCGCGCAGGGCTGCCATCAAGTGTGGCATCCCAAGGAGCGAAGCGAAGAAAATGACCCGCGGCCACATTATCGCTGAGCTGTTCGAGGCGCATTGCGAGGACCACCTGGACGGCCCGATATTCATAATAGGCCACCCGGTGGAAGTGTCGCCGCTTGCCAAGAGGGACCCGGTAGACCCGAGGATCACGAGAAGGTTTGAAGCGTACATCAACCGCTGGGAAGTAGCAAACGCCTTTTCCGAGCTGAACGACCCGATTGACCAGTACCAGAGGTTCAAGGAACAGCAGGCTCAGCTTGAGGCGGGCGATGACGAGGCGCACCCCATGGACGAGGACTACGTCAACGCCCTTGAAGTCGGGTTGCCCCCCACAGGCGGCCTGGGGATCGGTATCGACAGGGTCATCATGCTGATAACAAATGCCGCTTCGATAAGGGACATAATACTGTTCCCGACCATGAAGCCGCTATAGTAAGGGCACTTGTACATTTGCGTTTTATTTTAGAGGTGCTTTTTAGTACGCTTTTAACATCCAAATCATAAAAACAACTTTAATCGCTGGCGTGGCAGAAAATCCTGCCACGCTTTTATTGCCGCCTGTGGTATAAATATAGTAGAAACGCTTTACACGATGGAACATATTTTGGGCATCGGTGGCCAGACTGAAATATGAAATGAATGACATACCAACATGCTATAATATATAGCGATAAAACAACAAACACAGAGAACAAGGCTGTAAAAAAGAAAAAAAGAGGCGGCGACATGGAAAAAGAAAAAAAGAGTACACATCCTCCCAACCAATCAAAAAAATTAACAATTCTAATGATCCTTGAAATCCTGAAAAAACACTCGGACGAAAGCCACAAGCTCACTCAGTTGGAAATAGCGGAGCTCATAGAGCAGGAATATTCAGTCAGTATTGACCGCCATACGATCAAAGACAACCTGCTTCACTTAATTGATTTTGACTGCGGCGTCGGATACAAGGAAAAAACGCGCATACAAAAAAATGGTAAAAAAGAAACCATTTACTACGACTGGTATGTGGAGCACGAATTCACCGACGCGGAGCTGCATCTTCTGATCAACGTTCTGCGGTTCTCAAAATATTTGCCGTATAGCCAGTGCAAAATGCTCATTGAGAAGCTGGTAACATTGTCAAGCAAAAATTTTCTTTACAAGAACAATTTGCCTGAGAACCATCCTGAGAACAAGCAGCTCCTGTTGACAATCGAAGAATTAGTAGAGGCCATAGATAAAGATGAATGGGTGGTGTTCCACTACCGTCTTGACTACATAAGTGACATCGAGATTTTAAAGGGCCAGCGGCGACGGCTAATTAGTACGCTGCCGGATCATCGACTGGTTCGGAAAAGAAGTCATGTTGAAAGATGACGACGGAGGTTCGGTCTTGGTGACCGTAAAGGTCAGCAAACAGGCGATGCTCTTCTGGGCTCTGCAATACGGCCAGTCAGTGGAGATTCTTGAACCGAAAAGCTTACGGGAAGAAATACGTGATGCTGTGGCGTCGATGTGGGAGAAATATAAATGAACTATGTAATTTCCGATATACACGGCTGTTACAGGCAATACATGAAAATGCTGGGGAAAATCGGATTTGCCGACGATGACAAGCTGTACGTTCTCGGCGACGTTGTAGATCGCGGCCCAGAGCCTATAGAAGTGCTTATGGACATGAGCGTGAGGGCCAACGTCATCCCTATCATGGGTAATCACGAATACATAGCATATTTCATACTGAAACAGCTTTTGCTTGAATTTACCGACAAAAACCTCGTACAACATTTTGTCGGCGGCATTGCGGATTTTTACCAAAAAATCGGGGCTTGGGTAAAAATCGGAGGCAAATCTACTTTGGAGGGGTTTGGCAAATTGCCGCAGGACGACAGGGAAGCCGTCGTGGACTACTTGTCTGAGTTCTCGCTATATGAAATAGTGGAGGTAAACGGCAAGAACTTTATATTGACGCACTCAGGTCCGCCGAGGATGACTGAAAACATTGACCGGCTCGATGCGTTTGATTTTGCCACATCCAAAACGGATTATGACAAGGTATATTTCAAAGATGCGTTTACAGTGACGGGGCATATACCGACTTTTAGGATAGACGAAACATGCCGCGGTCGTATATACCGCAAAAACAACCATATAGCGATAGATACGGGAGCGCCGTTCATCAAGGCGGGCGGGGCGTTAAGCTGTATCTGCCTTGATACGGACGAGGAGTTTTATGTATGAGTGAGGTTGCAGGAGGTGATGATATCTGATATTTATGACTGGCGACACACAGTAATTTTGATCGCCTGAGAGCATTGAAACTTACAAAGAAAGCGGTGCCTAAAGCGTGGACAAGTTAGGCGGGGTTGATAGCCCAGAAAGGAGAGATTATGAATTCGGAAAAGTTTTTAGGGTTGGAAACCCCAGAGAAATATGATTTCAAATTTGAAGTCATGGCATGGTATGATGAGAATATTAAAGAGAATAAACGGGTTAAGGAAGAAAAAAGAAAATCAATTCGCTCCCATGTCGAGCAAATATTCAACCAAAAGGAAGATTCCATAAGTAGGTTTATTCTTTATAGGCTGTTTGATGATATCAAATTTGACTGCGACAGTTCGAATGGAAGCTGTAGTCTGACAAATGAAATTTATCGCACACTTTGGGGTTGGAGTGAAGATCGGTTTACTGGATTTGGCGGTGATACGATGAATTCATTCTGGATGATACTTAGCAAGGTTATAGAGAAATGCTATCCAACCTTATATGGAGAATATAAGCGTGAGAGATCACAGTGGCTGGACGCAAAAAGATTTTTTAATGTGGATAATATTGGAAACGATAAGAACTATAAAGCATTCATTGAAGCTATTGACATTGCGAATACTAATGATAATGAGCTAAAGGCCATTTACGCATTACTAAAGGAATTTGCAACTCTTACCCATACAATTGGCAATTTTGTGCTTGTCCCAACCGGATTTAATGGCTTTAGAGGAAGGCGTCTGAATGATCGTTGGGATTATTCACTTGAGTATCTGAGAGATGAGTTTGGCAGGATTTGTTTTCACAATTATATTAGAGACTTTGATCTTATTGATTATGTCGGAGCTGATAACAGGATAATAGACTTGTCCAAACAAAGCGGTAGTAATATAATACCGCTCGAAAAAAGTCAGTTACCGAACAACCAAGAAAGCCTAAAATGCTTTTTGGAAAATGTCAACGATATGATTAAGGCCCGTGGCACAAGAATGGTGAATGAATTAAAAAAATTGAAAGAGCGGCAATAAAAATTATAAAGACCCCTTCACAAGGCCAATAAACGTAGAATAAGATGGAGTAAATTACGACCTGGATTCATCACCGGAGGCTTGGGCGTATTATGAAAACTTATATGAGGCTTGCTATGGCATTTTGGGAAAAGAAATTGATAATTCATAGATTGGTTGCAATGCGGATATTGTCAGCGCACTCCATGCTATGTTAGGGAATCTTGATATTGATGAACAGTACGTGCTTTTGAAAACATTTGTTGTTTGCGATTTTAGTCCGTAAGTAACTATTTGATCAGAGGGCTGGCTTGCCCGACGCAGTACAGGTTGAGCCTGTGAAGCGCCCTCGTGCAAGCGACGTACAGGAATTTTTTGTCGTCTTCGTTGCTGTAATTTTTGCTGTCTGCGTCGCATATCAGCACAGCGTCGAATTCAAGGCCCTTTGACAAATACACTGGAATAACGAAAATGCCCAGCAGATTTGTATGGCCCCCGTTTTTTACCAGCTGGACGCTGACATGGCCCTTAAGGAGCCTGAACAGGGCAAGCGCGTTTTTTTCAGTCTTGCAGACGAGCCCTATTGATTGGTAGCCTTGTTTCAGGCATAACGCTGCTTCTTGGGCGATCATTTCGCAGAGGCCTTGCTGGTCCTCTGCAACGTGAATTTCCGGTTCTGGTCCTTTTCGGCTGAAGCTCTCAATTTCTATCCCCGCAGGGATGAACTTTGAGCTGAAATCCAGGATTTCGTTGGTGCAGCGGTAGCTTTTGCTCATTGTGACAAGGGTTTTCTTCTTTTTGTTCAAAATCTCGCCTATCTGCCCGTACAGCGACAAGTCTGCCGACTTTTCCAAAGTCTGGCTGACATCCCCCAAAACCGTGTATTTGGCACCCGGGAACAGCTTGCGGAATATTTCATAGTGGAGGGGGTAGTAGTCCTGAGCCTCGTCGATGACGACCTGCTTGATGTTTTTGTATTCTTCGTCAGCCCCCAGCCGCAGCCTCAAAAAAGCCAGGGCGGCAGCGTCGTCGTAATAGATGGCGCCGGTAGCTAGGTTCTCTCGGGTAAATTGCAAAATCTCACTGGTGCAGTCTGGAAGGGCAAAGCCGTAAGTCAAACTTTGGAAATAATCTTCGTCGTCAAACAGCTTTTTGTAAAGGGAGAACGCATCGAGTTCCGTAAATTTCTTGACATCCCCCTTTATACGCGAATACTCCTGCTTGTCTGCATGATGCTTGTGAAATTCCTTTGCTGACTCAAGTACGTAATCTTCGAGCATGTTAAGCTTGAGCCCAAGCGGTGTGCTTTTCCTCCCGGTCAGGATTTTGTCTTTCAGGTGCTCTTTGCCAAAGACAAGCTGGCTGCCATAGTAGACGTCGTCAAAATCGATCCACTTTCTGGGCAAGTCTTCAACGAAACGGTCGAGTATTTCCATAAACTGCGTCGAAGCCTTGAACTCGATGCTGCGCTTCATGATGTCTTTGTACCTGCGGTTCGTACACATTATTTCAAGAAACTGGTTTCTTGTCTGGATACGCTTGTTTTGCAGAATGTCGGCGAGAATTTCCTCAAACACCTTTGAAACGACGTTTTCCTCGCCGAGCTCGGGCAGTACGCCGGATATGTACTGCGCAAACAGGGTATTTGGCGATATGATTATAATGTTGCCCGGCACCAAGCTATTTGCAAGCCCTTGGTACATCAGGTACGCCGCTCTGTGCAGGGCAATAGAGGATTTTCCGCTCCCGGCAACCCCCTGCACCATCATTAGCTCGTTTTCCATGTCCCTGATGACGATGTCCTGCTCCTTTTGTATCGTTTCTACTATTGTTTTCATCTTCGGGGAAGTGTTTTGGGACAGCAGTTTTCTCAGGAATTCGTCGATGATCTGGATGTCCGCGTCAAAAAAATACTCGAGCTTGCTGTTTTTTATTTCGTACTGCCTTTTCAGGCTGATTTCCCCCGTCACTCTGCCAGAAGGCGCGTCGTAAAAAGCCGGCCCTGCCCCGAAGCGGTAAAACATGCTTGCGACCGGAGCTCTCCAGTCGTACACGAATATTTCGTCCAGTTCGTCATCCCACAGGGAAGACCGACCTACGTATATTTTTTCGTGCAATTCTTCGCCGTCAAACCTGAAGTCGATTCGGGCAAAGTAGGGCGAGTCGATAAGCCTTTCCAGCATCGCAGCCCTTCTCTCCACCGACTCGCAAGCCGAGGCTTTTTGCTCTATTTGAAAGGTGTACTGGCTCAGCGCCACTAGGTCTTCGAAATTCTGGCTGTCCCAGAGGTTTGAAACCGAATGTGAAGCGTTGTCGCGCATTTCCTCCTGCAAAGCAGCGATCTCATTGCTGCTGCGCTCTCCATCGAGCTTGGCTTGCTCAAGCTGGCGCCTAGCTAGGGAAACCGTCTGCCTCAGCCGCTGGCGTTCAAATTCTATATCAATTGACTTGTCGTCCACGCTAACACCTCCATCCAACTACCAACTCAATCCAACTATCCCCCAACTCCCAGCTACCAACTACCAACTC
>JGI24705J35276_12238041_pt1 | contig 15239 bp, 8 predicted proteins | sample TergutNt197P4_FD_35276 | JGI IMG/M metagenome (IMG submission 35276) | reverse complement strand
TGTACGGTGTGAGTTTTACATTTAGGACAGTACGTGTTGATTTCTTTAGGAACGTTCACGCTAATTCACTACCAGCTTCCCAATAAGGGAACACTCTTATTCTTATACTTTATGACCTGTCTTTTGCGCTAATGCATCTTTTTACTTATCAAAAGCCTAAGTGTTAGATGATTTACAGACTGAAAACTCTTTTAGACAGAACACCAAAGTTATCTACAAGCCGGGGTGGCGGAGTGGTTATCGCGCCAGCCTCGAGATCAAACAAATGAGGGCAAGAGCCAGAAATGGCAAGACAGCTGGTGGGCTTCGCGCCCGCAGGGGTTCGAGTCCCTTCCCCGGCGCCACCATTCTATCCAACAACAAAAATTGCAACGTACCTTTCGCTTGCTTAGTATTATTTCTCAGCCTTAGTTTTCTCAATTCTGTTCTTCCCAACCGATGCAAACTATAACTTAAACGGCTCCGTCTTAGGCGAAGGAATAAGACATTTTCAACTGTCCGATTTTTTCGTACAGTTCACTTTCCAAGAATGTAAAATTTAAGAAGCAACGGTAACTCCACTTATTAGTGGCGATTATCTGTTGGTGATACTTCTAATGCATAGTTGATTATGCTATGATAGCGCTTTTATAACAATTAGACTGTTGTAGTTTGATCGATAAGTGTCAATTAGCTACGTTTGCAGGAAATGCAAAAAGAATTACTCAAAAGCAGAATATGTTCAAAGTAGGTTCTGCACGGTCTGTGGTTCTTTTCTGTTGGCGACTTTCAATAAAGAAACGCCAGGTTTACAACCAACTATGCAGGGGGAAATTCAAAGTGAGAGGATACCTAAGGAAAGAATGGCGCTGTTTAGAGTAGCTGAGAGTCTGCGGAAAAGGGTCGAGCAGGCAAGAGAATTTGAGGTTGTGTCTGAAAAAGAAATAAAACCACAAAAATCACAGTTATTTGAGAGCTGGATGTGGAGCTCGGAATATGAGCAGGCATTGAAATTTGAGAAACAACTCCTCAAACAGTACCGAGGCAAATCTCTTGAGGAAGCATTACCCGGTAAGATAGTTTCAAATGAGCAAGGACAATGCTATGAGATATCTTCATCCTGCTGTGCTAAATTCAAAACGGTGACCTATGAGCAAAGTCGCCAAGTTATGATTGCTGATCTCAAAGTACTGCCAGGTATAGGGCCTGCAAATGAGCAATTACTAAAAAAACAAGGTTACAAAACAGTAGAGGACTTGGAGCGTCATCCCCGCTGGAAGATGCAAGCAGTTGAGTATATGAAATTGATTGACAAAAAAGAGGTGGATTTAGCCCAGAAGTGGCTATGGCAACGTCTTCCAAAATCCCATCCATTGTTACACTATTTAGCGGGGTTCTGCCCAGACCAGGGCTTTGCCATTGTAGATATTGAAACCTTAGGATTATCAGAACGGCCGATAATTTTGCTGGGTATAGCTAAACCAACAAAGAACCACATTTGCACAACCCAATTTCTTCTAAGAGACATCCCCGACGAACCCAGTGCCATATATGCCTTAATCGCTCAACTCGATCCAAACCTATCGCTTATCACCTATAATGGAAAAAGTTTTGATATTCCCTACATTAAGCAAAGATTAGCCTACTATGGGTTGGATGGTTACATAGATAACACAAATTTTGACATACTGCATTTTACAAGACGCGCATTAAAACCCAAACTCACCGATTGCAAACTAGAAACAGTAGAAAGATACCTGGGAATAAAAAGAGACATCAACATTCCGGGAGCTTTGGTTCCTCACTTCTATGATACCTATCTGAGAACAAAAAATGCGGGACCGCTTGTACCAATAGTTGAGCATAACCGGCAAGATTTACTAACCCTTGGAACTTTGTTCTCCAAGCTTTATGAGGAATGGGCTTGATAGAGGAATTTATTAGAGGCATCAAGCAATCGCGTTCTTATAAAAAACAAATTGTACACCTAGAAGAGTTACCAGCACACACCGCCATCTTGGGTGAACTTGAAAAGCCGCTACCGGAGAATTTGCAGAAGGTTTTGTTAAATCGAAAAATTCAACTTTATTCACACCAAGCGCAAGCGATTAATGCGGCTAGATCTGGAAAAAATGTAGTTATAGCAACCCCCACAGCTTCGGGTAAGACCTTAGCATTCAATATACCAGTCTTTGAAGCCCTAACAAGGGATAGAAAAGCAACGGCACTCTACATCTACCCTGCAAAGGCATTAACAAATGACCAACTAAAGGTCCTAAAAGAACTAGAAAAAGAGAGCCAAATAAAAGCAGACCCAAATATCTATGATGGAGATACCCCCAAGTATCAGCGAGCAAATATAAGAGAAAACTCGCGAATCATCCTAACCAACCCCTATGGCCTGCATCAATATCTTCCCTGGCATTATAAATGGCGTAATTTTTTTCAAAATCTCAAATTCATTGTAATGGATGAGGCACACATTTACCGCGGAGTGTTTGGTTCAAATGTAGCTATGGTAATTAGACGATTGCTAAGAATCTGCAATCATTATCATGCAACGCCTCAAATTATTCTTTCCTCGGCAACCATTGCCAATCCAGAAGAACACGCCCAACGGCTCACTGGAAAAGATTTTGAGGTGGTATCAAATGATGGCTCGCCCAGAGGAAAGAAATCATTTGTTTTTTGGAATCCACCCTTTGAAGATTCAACCAACACCCTTCGAAGGTCAACTCATCAAGAGACCAAAGACCTCTTGACACTTAGCGTGTTACAAAATTTGCAAACACTTTGTTTCACAACCTCAAGACAGCTGGCAGAACTAATTACCCGATGGACCAAAACAGAACTAACCGCAAAGTCCAAGTCAGCTAATGTCGTTACGGCATATCGAGCAGGTTATCTGCCTCAAGAACGGCGAGACATAGAAAACAGGCTGAAAAACAAAAATTTAATTGGAGTAGTCTCAACCAATGCACTGGAATTGGGTATAGACATAGGCTCACTTGACTCAGTTATAATCTCTGGCTACCCTGGGACGGTTATTTCAACTTGGCAACAAGCAGGCCGAGCAGGCAGAAGCAACATGGATTCTCTTGTGATGCTTGTTGCCTATCAAAATCCACTGGATCAATATTTTATGAAGCATCCAAGTGACTTCTTTGGCAGGCCGCATGAACAAGCAATCATTGGCTTGCACAACCACTACATCACCACAGGTCATATCATGTGTGCCGCCAGCGAGTTACCGATAAATGAGTGTGATAAACAATTTTTTCCCGAATTATTCTCAGGAAGCATTCAAGCACTAGAACAAGGAAAACTAGTCAAAAAAACTCCACATGGCTGGGTCTACTCAGGAACCGCACGAACCACCGAGATGGTGAGTCTAGGAAATATTTCTGATAAAACCGTCACTGCTTTTTGCAATGGAAATCTGCTTGAAACTCTAACTTTAAACAAAGCCTATGAAGAAGCACACACCGGCGCAGTTTTACTCCATCAAGGTGAAACCTACATCTGTGAAAGTTTAGACCTTAACCACTTAGTAGCCAAAGTAAAGCAGGAAAACGTCAACTACCATACAGAAGCCCTAAAAGATGTTGAGGTAACAATCAATAAAACACAAGAAAAAAGCAACAAGGGTACAAAGATAGGATTAGGCGAAGTATCAATCACCGAAACATACCATACCTACGTCACCAAAATATATGATACCGTTAACAAGAGAAGCCCGCTTGATTTACCGCCGCTGACGTTCTCAACGATTGGAGTATGGTTTAGCATTCCAGACAAAGTTAGAGAACTCATAGAGAGCCAAAACCTTGATTTTGCTGGCGGCCTTCACGCAGTTGAACATGCAATGATATCGATCGCGCCAATCTTTGCAATGTGTGATCGCTGGGATATTGGAGGAGTATCAACCCCGCTGCACCCAGATACAAAAGAGCCTACAATTTTTATCTACGATGGCTTTGAAGGAGGCATTGGCATCTCAGAAGCACTCTATGCAAAAATAAAGCCGCTCTGGGAAAAAACCTTAGACCTCATAGATAACTGTGAATGTAGAGAAGGTTGTCCCTCATGTATATATTCACCAAAATGCGGTAATGAAAATGAACCTTTAGATAAAAAAGCAGCCAGCATCATACTAAAAGAGATGCTAAAAGTCTGTGCCATCGACAAAAATAGCAAAGAGCAAAAGTTTGATGCCGCTAAGCGATATCAAAAAACATTGAAGTAGAATGCCAATTCTGTAACAACATACAAAAACCACTCTGACAAACAACCACCAATCTATACAAGCTGATTTTGCTAAACATATAGGATTGTAAATGTAGTAAGCAAGTTAACAAAAAAGTACTAAAAAGGTCAACAATCGACAAAGAAAATCAAGTTTTTGGAAATATTGAGGGTGCATAGGGGAATTTCTTTTAAGCGGGACTTTGCATATTTAGCACATGCCCTACAAATTTACGTTCGACTTATCTAACGTTCCAAGGTTTTTCTTCACCGAGCTCGCAACGATTAGTTGCCAAAAGGGCATGCATACAACCATTTTAAAGACCTCTAGTGATATTATTACAAAATTTAAAATTGAAGAACTCACAGGGCTCAATATCAACGATGCCCTAGTTTTAATGCATGATTTAATTGATATGCAAGTAGCAAATCTAAATGAGCAAAACAAATTTTTAGAAAGCAAAAAAAGGGCCCTTTTGCTTCCACATTGTTCAAGGAAATATTTAGATAACCGGTGTCAAGCAAGGTTTGATAGCGACATCCCAAGCTACATTTGTGCACATTGCGCTGAGGATTGTCTCATAAATAAAGCAGATAAGATAGCCAAAGAAAAAGGCTATGACGTATATGTTTTAGCAGGAGGCAGCTGTATCCCCAAGATTTTTAATAACACAAAATATGAAGGCGTTGTAGGTGTGGCATGCGGTGAAGAAGCAAAAATGCTACGCTCACCATTAAGCAACAAAGGCCTAGCAGTACAAGCCATACCATTAATTAAAAACGGCTGTGCAAACACAGTTTTTAACATAGAAACACTCGCAGAAATACTCTAACATCAACCAAAGAGACAACAGTTTTTAAGCCGCCAAAAACATGGCAAGCACATAGCATACGATAGTAACTTGTCGATTTAAAACATATCCAAGTTATCAGTCAAATAAATTATAAACCTAGAAAGTGAACTTGGAACTGGTTAGGGGATTTCGGTCATATTGTCACGCAGTGCTAACCAGCGCTTAAACTCTAAGCCGGTACATTTACCTCGTCCCAACCAGTTATCGCCATATTTGAGTTTCAATTTCTCATTATAAGATGCAAAAGTCTCTGCTTCGCTTATCTCTATACTGTCTTTCTTTGGCACTATAGGGCCTCATGATGGTATAGACTCACTTTAAATTAAATCTTGGCCAAAATTAAGACCCAATCAGCAACAAATCAACTAAGAAAGATCGGCCCATCAGGATAATCGGCTTAACTTAGTTTTTATGTTACTTTGTTACGGCTTAAGCTCTGTTGACAGTAACGGTGATATCGTGGAGTTCATCTATGCGCATGTTTGTAAGCTGTTTTTTTGTGACTTGCCACTGCCAGTTGTCTTTGGGGTGACTGGGATTGTTCATACGTGTTTGAGAGCCTAACCCCAAAACATCTTGAAGGGGAAGGATACACAAATCAGCTAAAGATGAGCTGACAAGTTTGATAGCTTCAAAACTGATATCATTTTTAGAAATTGGATGGCCAATTAGTTTGAGAAGAGCTTGGCGTTGTTTAGCTGTTGCTTCTGTTGTAAACCAGCCGTAGACCGGGTTGGTGTCATGGGTACTGGTGTAGGCAACTGAGTTTTTAGTATAGTTTTTTGGAGCATGAGGATTGGTTTTAGTGTCATCTAAGCCAAAGAGCAGTACCCGCATACCAGAGATCCCCAGCTGTTTGAGGGTTTGTTTGACTGGGTTGTCGATGTGGCCTAAATCTTCGGCTATGAAGGGCAAGGAGGGAAAAGTCTGCGTTAGGGTTTCAAAAAATGCGTTGGTGGGTGTTTTTATCCATTGTCCGCTTTGGGCGGTTTTTGCTTTTGCTGGCACCTGCCAGTAGGCTACAAATCCGCGGAAGTGATCCAGCCGCAATCTGTCACAGAGGGTTAGGGTGTGTTTTATGCGCTCTGTCCACCATTCAAAGTTTGTTGTTTGGTGGTTTTGCCAATTATAGACAGGGGTACCCCACAGCTGTCCCGAGGAACTAAAGTAGTCGGGGGGTACGCCTCCAACGTATTTGGATTTGCCGTTTTGGTAGAGGCTAAAGAGTTCAGGATGTGCCCAAATATCGGCGCTGTCATGTGCAATATAGAAGGGTAAGTCGCCAAGGATGTTTATCTGGCGTGTTTTGCAGTATTTTTTTAGGCGGTGCCATTGGGTAGAGAAGAGGTATTGGAAGAATTTTTCAGCTTCAATTTCTTCTTTTAGTTGTTGTTGTTTGTGGGCGATTGTTTGAGGTTCTCGTTTTTTAATAGATGTGGGCCAGCTATACCAGGGGGTGCCGGTTTTTTGTCTTAGTGCAGTATAGAGGGCATAGTCACATAGCCAAGGGTTATTTTGGCTGCAGAAAGTTTCAAACTCGGAGGTGTTGAGTTTTGATTTTTTGAAGGTTTGGTATGCTACTTTGAGCAGGAGTTGTTTTTTAGGATAGATAGCGGTAAAATTTACTTCGGATTTAGATGTTGAGGTTTGTTTGGGGTTTAGTTTAGGTAGAAAGCCTTCTTTGGTGAGTATTTGTGGGCTGATTAGGAGGGTGTTTCCGGCGAAGGCGGAGCTTGTTTGGTAGGGTGAATTGTTGTCTTCGAGCCGGGTTGGTGATAATGGCAGGATACTCCAATAGTGCTGTTTGCTACTAGCAAGTAAATCAGCAAATTGATAGCTCTCAGGGCCCAAGTCGCCGATGCCAAACATTGAAGGAAGGGAGGTTATGTGAAGCAAAAGCCCGCTGGCTCGCTGGTGTTTAGTTATGCTTATCACCATAGAGCAGGGCAATGGGAAAATCGTTGAGAATCATATGTAGGGGCAGTAGTTGTTCGCAGTTAGAGGACAGTTTTTTTTCAGTGAAGATATTGGTCCATCTGGAGGGCAGGGTTTTGGGGAGACAGAGGCAGGTATCGGCCCAGCTATTATCGTGCCAAATTTGGGGATTAGCCGTTTTGGATTTGCTCAACTCTAAAGAGAAGAGCCCAGCCGCAAATCGGGGTGTAATAATCAGCACATAGTCACGGTTGTTGTTTGTTCGGCAAAACGCTAGGGCATGATTAGATTTTGTGCCTTTGAGGGTTATTGGCAGGTATTTGCCTTTCTCAAAGAGCAGGGGGTATCTTTTTCGGAATTGTAGTGTTTTGTAGATTGTGTAGAGCTTAGCTTTTCCATCGTTTGGAGTAGCCAAAAGTGTCCTGATTTTCTTTGGGTTTAGGGTTGCAACTTTGGATAGGAGGTTTTGTCTTAGCATAAAATCTATGGGGCGACGGTTGTCGGGGTCGACAAGGGTTAGGTCCCACAATTCGGTGCCCCAGTAAAAGTCAGGAATACCGGGACAGGTCATTTTTAGCAGGGTTTGGGTAAGTGAATTGAGCAGGCCATAGACAGCGACTTTTCGCTGGAGAGGCAAAAATGCGTCTATAAACTTGGCATCAGATAGGATGGATAGAACAAAAGCGGCTACGGTCTCTTCATAGGGCAGGTTGGGTTTAATCCAGCAGGAATGCACCTTGGCCTCCCGTAGGGCCTTAATCATGTGCTGAGCTATGCGATTGGGGAACTCTTTTTGGTCTATATCATTCCATGGATAAGCGCCTAGGAGTGTTTGGTAGAGATAATAGGTTTCAGTGTTATCTGGGACGGTGGCACCGTTGATCTGCTTCTTTTTTGAGAAGACCAAATTTTGCCATTGTATGATGGTAGTTTGGAATTCTTGGGGGATTTGGCTCAATACGTTAAGTCTTGCTCGTGTGTCCTCTCCGCGTTTGGTGTCATGGGTACTTGTGGCGTTGAGGGTCAGCGGCCAGTTCTGGTGGCGTAACTGGTTAAATTCATGGAACTGATTAAGGGATATGCCAAATTGTGCGGGGCTTGAACCGACTTCGTTTAGCGAGATTAATCGGGTATATCGGTAGAATAGGGTGTCCTCAAAGCCTTTAGCCATAACAGCCCCTGTGAACTGCTGAAATCGCCTCAGCGCAAACAATACAGTCGGTGAGGTTGGGTGGTTGTTTAACAAATTGGTTAGAGCGGTGAGCTGGGGGGTAAGTTTGGGATTTTGTGTCTGGGCTAATTCAATGGCGGTTCTAAACGCCGAATCATCATCGCAGTTTGACCCATCAAGGTAGGTTCGATAAATAGGAAAACAAGCCAGCAATTCCACAACCATCATCAGAATTGGTTGGTCAAGCAACTTATCAAACACCATCGATTCAGACAGGGCATTGGCAAATAATCGTGCCAAGTTTTGTGCGTCTCCCAAAAAATAGGTCATCACAACGGCTTTCTTTGCTTGATATAGCAGGTTATCAAAGGTTTGGGTGTTAGCGGTGAAATTTTGGTAGAGGGCACTAAATGCTGATTCATTAGCACTTTGTATTAAGAGTTTGTTGACATAGTTGAGAAAGTCATAGCCTGTGGTGCCCTCTATGGGCCAAGTTTTGGGCAGCTGCTCCTCACCTGTGAGAATTTTCTCCACCAATAGATAAGCGTCGGGACAGTTTGCACGCAATTCTTTGAGGTATGTTTGGGGATCATAGAGACCATCGATATGATCGACCCTCAAACCGTTGATTGTGTCAAGTTGCATCAACTCAAAGATGAGCTGATGCCACTTCGCAAAGGCGGAGGAGGTTTCCATACATGTGCCAATTAAGCCGTTGATGTCAAAAAAACGGCGATAATTTATGTAGCTATATGCAGTTTGCCAATGAGCCAGGCGATAGTATTGTTTGGTTAGCAGTGTGTTGAAGAGTTGGGGATTGTTATTATATTTGTCAAGTACCTGCTGAATTGAACCCTCTTTGTTTAGTTGTTGCTGGGTAGTGTTGTTGAGGGGAAATGTGAGATTATTATAGACTATTTGGAAACTGGCACTATGGGCTAGGCGTATTTGGCCTTTTTTTATGCATTGGGTTGGGTGCTCTGTGAGGAGGGATAATAACAGTTTTCCAGATAGCGACTTTGAGGGATAATTCCAGTCTATGTCAAAAAAGCTGGCGCAGGTTGAGTTGAAACCATTGGTTAAAACGTCGTAGAGTTGTTTGTTTTGGGGACTACAGGCGGCGTGATTGGGAACGATGTCTTGCAACCAACCCAATCCGTAAGTGTTGAGCTCATGTAGGAGATCTTTGAGGTCTGCTTTGGTGCCAAGTTCGGGGTTTATGGTGGTGGGGTCAGTTATGTTGTAGCCATGGAGACTTCCGGGTTGAGCTTGAAAAATTGGTGAGGCATAGATGTGGGATATACCGAGTTTGCTTAGGTAGGGTACAATAGCTCGTAGGCTACTAAAGGGGAAGGTGTGGTTTAGTTGTATGCGATAGGTTGCTGTGGGTGCCTTCAAGATTAGGCCAGCCGTATTCCGATTAATTCACACAAGTTGACAAATGCTCTAACCCAAGCCTGTGAGGTTGGATCGGCTTTGGTTTTTAGGGTTTGATATTGGTTTTGTGCGATTTTAAAGAGAATGTTTTGGGATTGCCAAAGATCAAGGGGTAGAGAAAGCTCATGGATTAGGCGGATTAGGGTGGTTAGGTTGTTTAGGGTTTTGAGGCTGGGGGGTGTTTGGGCGAGTTTGGTGAATTCTTGGGTGATTTTTTGGCTAGCTTGGAACCCTAGGAGCTGAGAGTCCAAGGTGAGGGTGAGGTATTTGGAGTCGTTGATGAGTTTTTGTAGTTTTTCTAAATCTATGGTTTGGGAGCAGAGTAACTGTTCTATCTCCATGTTGATGACGACTTCTGCGGCTGATTGGAGGGGTTTGGGTGGAAGAATGCGGTTTTCTTTCATGAATCGGAGTATCGCCGAGTTATCATGATAGATGAGGTTGTTGAGTTCTTGGGCTTTTTTTAAGCCCTCAGCCACTATGTAGTCAAGGATGTAGTGTTGATCGTCTTTGAAGAGATCATTTAGGGAATAGGTTTGGCCAAAATATTTGGATATATCTATGAGTAGTTCGTTGATTTGTCCTTTTTCAAAGGTGTCAATTAGCTTGGCAGATAGGGTGAGGTATTGGTTTTTGGGCATGTTGGATTGGGTTCCGCAGGTGACATTGTGGCCGCCTAGCCAAAGGGCAGCGCAGCTAAAGTTTTGTTCATCAAGGGTTATGGAGGAGAAAACTGTGGAACGGTTGAGGGTGAGACGGAAATTGCCATCGTCGTGTTTTTCAATGTTTTCCAGTTTTATGCTAAAACAGTTATTGGGTATTTGGGAGGGGTTGGAGGGGGGTTCTATGTTGTCAGCAAAGAGTTCGCGCATGGTGTTTTGGGCGCTTATCTTGGCGAAGTCTACGATGGCGGGTTTTACAAATATGTCATAGATTTTGGCGCCATTGCTAAATTCGGGTATATTGCTGGGTGCGCTTTCAAGTATTTTGAGGTATTTGGTCTCTAGATCAAGGTCGAAGAGTTCTTTGGCTAGCTGCATTACCCGTGCGGCATACATCAGGACCTGTACTGTTTCAATACCGCTGATTTCGTCAAAGAACCAGCCGCAACTTGTGTACATAAGCATGGCGTGTCGTTGCATCTCTAAGAGTTTGATAACGTGGCGCTTTTCAGGCTCATTTAGTGGTTGTTTTGCGTGGCTTGAGAGAAAGGTTTCAATGTTTTCTCTTGAGCGGTCTAGGACTACTGTGAGGTAGTCGTTTCGGCTAACCCAGGGGTCAGTTAGATACTGGGCAGCGGCTTGTTCAAATTGGGGTATTAGAGTGTCTCGTAGCCAGTCCATGGCTTCTCGGAGGGGTTTGCGCCAAGCTTGCCGCCAGCCGGCTCTACCCATGTTGTCACCACAATCAGCTCTCCAGCGCTCAATGCCGTGGCTGCAACTCCAAGATGTGTTTTGGGCTATCTGTACTTCATGTATGGGGGGATACTTTTCGAGGAACTCGCCATAGTTTGTGAGTTTAGCTGTTTCGTTGGAAACGAGATAGTAGAGGCAGTATGCTAGAGTCATATCCCCATGCGGGTGATGATGTCCATAGAGTTCGCCATCACTTGCGACACTCTCAAGGGGCACCGTACCATCTTTGACCTTTAGAGTGTCAAGGAGGCGTTTGGCGAAGGCTTCACCGTTTTCTAGTAGATGCCCAAAAGAGATATCAGCGGCTGTGCGTCGGTCAAAGAAAAACAATACAATCGTTTTGCCCGAGGGCAGAGAGCACAAGTAGGGATAGCGGGGGTCGATTTTACCATCGGAAACATCCACCCAGTTTTCCTCACCGAGTTTACGGATCTTTAGGGCTTGATGGGAGGAGAGGATAGTGAATTTAATGTTATTCTCAGCCAAAATCTCAAGGGACTCTAAATCTACCGCTGTCTCAGACAACCACATACCCTCAGGAAATCGTCCAAAGCGTAGCTCAAAATCGCAAATAGCCCACTTTACCTGTGTTTCTTTGTCGCGGCGATTAGCCAGCGGCATAATTATGTGATTATAGATCTGCGCTATAGCTGATCCATGGCCGCCAAAATTAGTCATGCTTTCTTTGTCAGCATCAAGGATGGATTGGTAGACGGAGGGGTTGTGTTTAGCTAGCCAATAGAGCAGAGTGGGGCCAAAGTTGAAGCTTATGCGACTGTAATTGTTAATTAAGCCAATAATGCGCCACTCTGAGTCCATGACCCGACTAACAGCATTGGGAGCATAACACTCAGCGGTGATGCGCTCATTCCAATCATGGTAGGGCTGAGCAGAGTCTTGGAATTCGACTTCTTCAAGCCAGGGGTTTTCACGGGGAGGCTGATAGAAGTGCCCATGGATACAGATATAGCGCTCACTCAACTAAACCAGCCCCAAGGGTTGTTTGAGAAATACTGCCAAATTAAAGGCGCCTATGTTGTGAGTGTCGCCGCTATTGGCTAGAGTTGGAAGCAAGGTGCCTAAACCAGCATAAGCAAGATCCGCTGAATCGAGCACTTTCACATATGAACCCCCTTCAAAGGGAAAAGTATAGCGTGTGGGCGTGTTTGCACAATTTGCGATTATAGCGGCTTCGGCAGTCTCGGTTTGCTTATGCATAAATAAAACAGTTTTTTTTGTGTATAGGTGTTTTATTTGCCGCTTGGGCTGGGGCTGAAAAAGAGCATGTTTTCTTCGCAACTCAATTAATGCATGATAATAGGAGAGGACTTTTTGTCCCTGTTCAGTGTTGCGGGTTTGCCAGTTAAGCATGGAACGTTCAAAGGTTTGGGGGCTCTGGGGGTCAGGTGCCTCACCTTGCCAATTAAAAGAGGCGAACTCTTTTTTTCGGCCTACACAAACCGCCTCAGAGAGTGCTTGGTTTTGATAGTCAACAAAAAACTGAAAGGGCGCCGTCTCGCCATACTCTTCGCCCATAAACAGTAAGGGGACATAGGGTGAGAGTAATACAATACCCGCTGAGAGTTTGGCTACTTCAAGACCAGCTAAGGTTGTTAAGCGCTCGCCTAAGAGGCGATTACCCACGTGGTCATGGTTTTGGCTAAAGACGATGAATTGATCAGCATCTAACCAGCGGTAGGATTCATCGGAACGTCTGCGTTTGTAGTTGGATTCATCGCCGACAAAGACAAAGCCCTCAGTTAAAGTCTCAGCTAGATCTTCGATATGGCCATAGTCGCCGTAGTAGCCTTTGCGTTCGCCTGTGAGAAGGGCAAAAACGGCATGCTGGAAATCATCGAGCCACTGTGCATCAAAGCCAAAGCCGCCCTTGTCTATGGAGGTGAGAACTTGGGGTATGTTGTAGCTGCTTTCGGCAATGAGATACGTTTTTCGGCTCGCTGTTTTGGCGTATGTATGGTTTTTTTCGTTGAGTTCACCTAAAAAGTGGCGGGGACTTTTATCGTGCATCGAGAGAACCGCGTCAAGGCGTATGCCATCAATGTGGTAGTGGTTTAGCCAGTGAAGCAGGTTTTCAAGAAAGTAGTTACGCACCCCCTCGCTTTGGGGGCCGTCAAGATTTATGCGTGCCCCCCAGTGGCCTATTTGGGTGCTGGGAAAGTAGGGTCCGTAACTGTTTAGGCAACTGCCTTCCGGGCCTAGATGATTGTATACACAATCCAAAAACAGTGCGACGCCTTGGTTGTGACACTCATTGACTAAGGCCTTTAGGTCATCGGGTTCACCGTAGCTGTTATGCACCGCATAGGGAAAGACACTGTCATAGCCCCAGTTGTGTTTGCCGCTAAACTGCATAATAGGCATGAGTTCCACCGCATTTATGCCCAATTCATGAAGCGGTTTGATGCGGTTTTGAACGGCTCGAAGCGTACCCTCTTGAGTAAAGGTGCCCACGTGTAATTCATAGAATATCAAATCTTTGAGGTCTAAGCCACGCCAATGCTGATCACTCCAGCAAAAAACATCATGATCAACAACCTGAGAGGCTCCAAAAACGCCCTCGGGCTGGTAGTGGGAGGCTGGATCGGGTTTTTTGGTTTTGTTGTCTAGCTCGTAGAGGTAGCGGGTGCCTGCTTCAAGGCCCTCTAGGGTATGGGTCCAATAGCCCCCTGAGGATTTATCCATGGGGAAATACTGATTTTCTTTGGGCAACACAAGTGTAAGGCGGCTTTGGTTTGGAGCCCAGACTATAAAACGACAATTTCCATCTTGAAAATCCGCTCCAACATACAATGCTTTATCCCCAAAATACGGTTAACCGCGGCAATCGGCATCTTGTAAAACTAACAGGTTTAGCCGTTAAAACTCTATCAGAATTATTTAGGGGAGACGACTAAATAATAATATTGCTATTTTTTAGAGAGGACTTTTAAAAAGAAGACAAAAGAGGGGATGGAGTATTCCAAAGAGGGCCCTTGGAGTGTTTGTTAGGCTGATTAGAGGCTGTCGCCAAAATCAGCTTTGAATTTAGCTACCAGTTTTTCCTGCCAGTCAGATACTGGGGCTAATTTACCCATAAAGAAGCGTAAAACTTTGGGTTCTTCCACAAATTTCAATCCGCCGATGAGTTGGCGGTTGTCGTAGAGCCAAACGATACGGTCGATGGCATATTTAATTTGTGAGAGGGTAAAGACTCTTCGAGGAACGGCTAAGCGTAAAAGCTCCATGTTGGAATAATGCTCAGAGCCATCAGCCTCGCGATCCTCAGAGAGGGTCCCGCGTTCCATACCGCGGATGCCGCCGGCAATAAATAGTGCCGCACCCAGCGCGCCTGAGGGGTATTCTGATTGAGGAATATGGGAAACAAACTCCATCGCATTTAGATGACAACCTAAACCGCCGGCTGGTGTGACAACAGGTACACCGCGTTGTTTTAGCTCATTTACCATATATTCAATAAACAATGGTCCTTGACTTATCATATCGTAATCCATTGTTTCATCTAAACCAACAGTGATTGCTTCCATCTCGCGAACACTCATGCCTCCATAGGTTAAGAAGCCTTCAAAGAGTGGAACTAGTTCGCGCATTTTCATATATAATTCGTGATTGTTTGTGCAAATGCCGCCGCCGCGAGCATGGCCTAATTTTCGGGCTGAGAAATAAATAATGTCAGCATGGTCAGCGATTTCGCGGGCAATTTTTCGGATATCTACAGCCTGATAGGCGGGTTCGCGCACTTTGATGAAGTACAAGTTATCTGCTAGGAGGCTTGCGTCAAGTACTAAGAGGAGGTTGTGTTGTTTGCAGATATTATAAATTTCTTTTAGGTTGGCAAGCGAGAAAGGTTGGCCGCCGATTAGGTTTGTACCGGCTTCTAGGCGTACAAATGAGATTCGCTCTGCGCCGTAGTCGGCAATGGTTTTTTTTAGAAGCTCAGGAGACATGTTACCTTTGAAGGGGTTGGTGCTTTCAACGATTAATGCTTCAGGGTGGTGAATTTCTAAAACGGTACCGCCTTGGAGGCATATGTGTGCTTTTGTGGTTGTGAAGTGGTAATTTGTGGGTACTATATCGCCTTTTTTTACAAACACTCGGGAGATTATGTGTTCGCATGCACGGCCTTGGTGTGCAGGTAGGACATATTTTGTTCCAAAAATTTCACAGAGTTTACTTTCCAGTTTA
>JGI24705J35276_12238042_pt1 | contig 15242 bp, 15 predicted proteins | sample TergutNt197P4_FD_35276 | JGI IMG/M metagenome (IMG submission 35276) | reverse complement strand
AACTAATCGAGTTTGAAGAACAAATCAAGGCTGAACAACAATGAGAGAAACCAAAACCACCAACCCCCAATTAATCGAACTTATCAGTACACTACGTAAAACAAGCAGAGAACAAGAAGCTCCAATCTGGCTTGACGTAGCAGACTATTTGGCTAAAACACGAAGCAACCGCGTTGCTGTAAACCTAAGCAACATCAACAGACACACAGAAAAAGCCGATGTAGTGATTGTCCCAGGCAAAATCCTCGCATCCGGAACACTCAACCACTCTATAACAGTTGCCTGCTTTGAAGCTTCTAACGCTGCAAAAGCCAAATTGGCCGCCTCAAATTCTACATACATCACAATTCAAGAGCTTATGGCAAAAAACCCCACAGGCTCAAAAGTAAAAATCATCCGGTGAACAAGAAATGTCCCAAACAATAGCTAAACGCGTAAAAGCACCCAAAGTCACATACGTGAATGCTGACGGCCAAATCGTAGGCCGCATGGGTAGCAAAGTCGCCAAGTTACTCATAAACGGAGAAGAAGTTGTCATTCTAAACGCTGAAAAAGCAATTTTTAGCGGCAAGAAAAAAAGCAAAGTCGCTGAAGGCCACCTCTTCCTAGAAGTCGGCGCACCAGCACGCGGTCCCTTCCACTACCGTAGACCCGACCGTTTTCTGCGCAAAACTCTCCGCGGTATGTTACCCTTCAAACAACCCAAAGGTCAAAGCGCTTACAAACGTCTCAAAGTCTTCATGGGTGTCCCAGCAGAGTACAAAGACAAACAAATGGTGTCTTTTGTCGATGCACAAGCAAGTGATCTAAAGGGCCCCCGTTTCACCCTTGGCGAGTTCGCAAGCGAAATCGGATGGAGAAACAGGATGGAATAATATGCCAACAACTAAAAAAGTCCTCGTAGTAAGTGGAAAACGAAAAACTGCAGTTGCCCGCGCCATCATAAAACAAGGCGTCGGTAAAGTCCGCATAAACCTAACCCCAGTTGAAATTTACGAACCTGACATCGCCAAAGCTAAAATCATGGAGCCCCTCCTACAAGCAGGCGGCGAAATCTGGCAACAGGTCGATATGGACGTTAAAACAAGCGGCGGAGGCTACATGGGTCAAGCAGAAGCGGCCCGTATGGCTATAGCTAACGGTTTGCTCAAATGGACCAAAAGCACTCATCTACGCACAGTCTTTAGTGAATACGACCGCACCATGGTCGCTGGAGACAGTCGTGGTAAAGAAACCAAAAAGTTCGGCGGAGCAGGCGCACGTTCCAAGGAACAGAAGAGCTACAGATAAGGAGACAAAGCAACGTGATTATCCCAGTAAGATGCTTCACCTGCGGCAAGTTGGTTGGAGACCGATGGGACGAATTCACACGCAGAACCAAAACCGGCGAAAATGTAATCGAGGTCCTTGACAGCCTCGGTCTCAAACGCTACTGTTGCAGACGCATGCTGCTCTCAAACGTCGAAATCATCGACGAAGTCCTACGCTTCTACGAAGAAGCTGAAAAACGCAAAGAAGCTCGTAGCTTCTACTAACTTTTCTTTTATTTCTGCCAATCAAAAACATATATTCCCCAAAATTATAACCAACTTAAAGCATACTTCTAATACTCTCTGATGTGTTCTCCCCAATTATCTGCTCAAGAAATACTCAAATAAAACTCAAAAAAGCTATCGCCATAAGGCATATAACATGTAAAATGAGCCTAACCCAAAGAAGTAGTGGCTATGTTAAATACTCTGTCAATCAGGCGATCATAGTATGTATGACATTCTCTTTATCACTTTTGGCAGTGTATCAGTGCTGTTTGTTATTTTGGCTCTATTTCTTTTGAATGGAAAAGGGTTCTTTTTTGATATCGGGATATAATACCTTAAGCAAAGATCAAAGAGCAAAATACAATGAAAAAGCCCTTTGCCGTTTTATAGGCTGGTTATTAATTGTAATAGCCCTTTGTATGTTATTTTTCCCTGTCGGGCTTTATCTTGACATGATTTGGCTCGCATATTGCGGAATTGGGTTTACTCTTATATCCGTTTTTGGCGCGATTATTTATCTAAACACAGGTAATCGGTTCCATAAACAATAATGCCCAAGTATCTTTTAATGATTAATCTCTAACTGCGTAAAAACAAGATTTTTTATCGCATCGTCGAGACGTTTTGGTACTATGACTTCGTGTTCGTTGTTAAAACCTTGTTTGTAGCGCATGATGCTATCATCTCTGGCCATTTTAGTTTGTACTGTATTTAACATACTACAAACCACAATGCGGCATATCATTACACATTGCACAACTTACACAGTCTGGGCTATCAATGTAAAAACATTATTACGAATGGGTTAATATTGCTCTGCCAATCGATTACGAAAAATTTGTAGCGCGAGATAGAATGACAAACATAATTGAAACCGAAAGACTCATACTTCGTCCGCTCACCCTCGCTGACGCGGATACAGCTTATTATGGCTGGACTGGTGACCCGGAAGTGGCGAAGTATGTTAGTTGGCTTCCTCATCATTCCATTGACAACACGATAGAGTGGCTAAAGGAGATCGAATGGAAACAGGATGGCGCGGGAAATATCATCCCGAACAACAATTACATCTGGGGCTTTGTGTTGAAAGAAACCAATGAGCTGTTTGGTTCTGGTGGGCTGATTTGGGAAGAAAACTGGCAACTGTTTCAAGTTGGATACAACATTAAAAAAACACACTGGAATCGCGGATATACCACCGAAGCGATGAGAAATATTCTCAAATTTGCCGCCGAAAAACTTGCCATAAAAAAAGTCGCCGGAGGCCACGCGAAAGAGAATTTCGCATCTGCCAAAGTGCTTGAGAAACTGGGCTTTATTTATGACCGAGACGACATTACACCCCATGTTGATGGCATCAGGTTCTTTGATAGCCGGGAATATTTTTTAGATTTAGAGATGTGAGAGGCAGTTTGCTAAATAAGATGTAGCAGAGGAACAGAAACATTTGTTGTATGTTTTATGTTGATAGAGAAAACTAACGTATAGCAGGCTTAACAAAGCAACAGTTGTGATTAAAATTTAAAGTTGATTATTGTTGCATTATGGTGCTGAAAAAGTACTTTGTGTTGGTGTGTTTTGTGGAGCTGTTTGTATTTTTCCTCTTCTCTTTTTGAAATACAAAAATACGCATACAACCCCAATCCATGTCACCAAAATCGATAAACCTGCTGTAATCACCCAATAACTCAAAATATTTGCTTCAACTTGGTTATCTGATGTATAGCTTATGTCATAGTTGTTATACCCTTGAGTAAACGGGGTGGTCCACGTAACCCTGTTACCTATTTGTGAGCGATACACCGAATCATGCATAGAGTCTCGATCGTATGCCCCCGAAGCATGATTGCTTGAAAATATTACCCCATTAGAAACAAATAGCTGATCTAATTTTTCGTTGTCAACCCAAATTCCGCCACCATCGTGTGTTGCAGTATTTTTTGAAATTTCACCACCCGACAGCTTGAAAATACCATTCCCAAGATACACTCCACCCCCATTAGATGCAATATTACCCGAAATCATCCCGCCGCTCATATTGAAATCTCCATCAATACACACACCACCACCCAATTCAGCGGTATTATCCGAAATCACACCACTACCCATCAGACTAACTATGCTGTAAAAAAAATTATACACTCCACCGCCTTTCTCAGCGGTGTTAGCTGAAATTTCACCTCCCGACATTTCAAAATTACCACTAACGATAGTTTGACCATTGCTCACGCCACCCCCACTTCCTGTAGCAGTGTTATCTGAAATCACACCCCCGCTCATGATAAAAACACCCTGATTCTCAACACCACCACCCCGCCCTGCGGTGTTACCCGAGATTACCCCACCTGATAAAGTAAAACTACCACTATATTGGTTGCCATACCCCCCAAATTCTTTTGTGTTACTTGATGTATATTTGTACTCTATTGAAGTGGCACCGCCCCAGTTGTATATTCCACCCCCTGTAGCAGCGGTGTTGTCTGAAATTTCGCCTCCCAACATTTCAAAAGTATCCTCATTGTATACCCCTCCACCTTGATTCCATGCATTATTGCCTGAGATTTTGCCACCCAACATAGTAAACGTGCCCCTATTGAACACGCCGCCACCCTCGATGGCGCTGTTGCCTGAAATCTCACCATCATACATCAAAAAAACACCATTATTGGATATACCGCCAATGTCACTTGAGATTAACCCACTATGCATGATAAGTTGTCCCTTCTCAGTAACACCCACTACATAGCCCCTATAATCACAGGCATGGGTTACACCTATGCCATCAAGCTCCAATATGGCATCGTCATTAACAGTAATAGTACTCACACTAAACTCCCCAACCATAAACTGTACTGTTCCATGTGCAGTACCAATAAGCTTGTAGTAGTTTGTTGCTTTGTTGCTTGTGAGTATGATGTTTTTGTTAGCCGGAATGATAAGCGTGGTATCTGTTAGGGTGATGTCATTGTTTAGAGCAATGATGAATGGTTTTTTAGTTGGCGCATTGTTGATTGCCTCTCTAAGCTCAGTTTCATTACTAACAATTTTATCAGGATTCCCTGAGGTAAATTGAGATGCACTATTAACTGTAGAAATAAAACAAGAAAAAACTAGAACTATTGCCAATAGTAGTAAAACAGCAAATATTAACTCATGTCTACTATAAAAACGTCCTAACTTAAACTTGAGCTTCATACTCATACAGATTTCCTTTTATAATTTATGTTTTCACTATTTATTTTATTTTTTTTGACAAAATAAACAAGCAATACAACTATTATCATGCAAGCTACTGTCAATACAATGATGATTAATGTCATCGGGAAGATGGTTGCAGGTTCCTCTGGTTTGTTGTCGGAAGTATTTGTATTCTCCAAGATGTTTGTTGCCCATTTGGGCAGTTCTATGGTAATGCTTTTGATATCAAAAGGTGTCATTAGTGGATAGTGATCTGTGCCTTGGGTGGTTTCTGCATAGTAGCTTACTGCTTCGGCTAATCTGTAGGGTGAATCACCTATGCCGTCAAAGTTCCAGTCGTGACCTGTGTAGTCGCTCCAGTAGTTGCCTTCTTTATTATTGCTCCACTGGTTGGTGTTCAGCCAATTCCAATCCTGAGCTTGTTGGTTATTATTGATAAAATTATTATGGAACACGGTGTTGTTGACTGTGTTTGACCCGCTACATTCTCGGGCTATGTCAGTTTGGTCATATCCAAGTCTAATTCCGCAGGTATTGTTTTCCAGTTGGTTTCCTAAAAAAACATTGTTCTCTCCCATATCTACCGTAATGCCCATATCATTTTTTATTATGTTGCCGCTGATGATTGAGTTTGAAGCGTTCTGTATATATAATCCTGAATTTTCAATGATATTTTTAGCAATTATGACTTCGTCTACATCAAGTCTAAGTGTTATTCCAGGCCAGCCGTCAGCGTTTATATAATTATCATAAATGATATTTGAAGTGGCTTCAATTCGAACTAGACCATCTACTCCTGAGTTTGTGATGGTGTTGCCTGCTATGATGCTGTAGGTGGCGCGGCTGTGAATGCCGTTTAGGGTGTTGTTTAAAATCCCTTGGTGCGAGCCAGAGAGAACAACGCTGTATTGGAATGGGGTATTCAAGGTGTTGTTTGAAATTTTAATGTACTTTCCATTGACTGATAACTTGGTGTTGATGATGTTGTTTGTTATTTCGATTGATTGACTTTCAACAAGTATTGGTCCACCTGGTGTTTTTAGGGTTAGTCCGGTAATTTTGACATTGTTGGCTTGTATTTTTAGTGGTTCAGCGTAACCCATGTAGGTGAATGTAAAGATTGACATAGGTACCAATGGAGGATTGAGATTTATTGTGGTGTTTTCTGGGTTTTCGCCTTGAAGTGTTATTGATTTGTTTATTACAAGGGTTTGATTTGTTGGGCTTTCATATGTGCCGTTTTTGATAAGTACGGTATCGCCGTCTTTGGCGTTTTCAATGGCCAAATACCATGTTGGATAATCGTCTGGAACAATAATTGTTTTACCTTCTGCTCTAACCAGAAATGTGGTGTGAACACTTGATGCAACCAATAATACAATAACGAGTAGCAAAGCGAGGCGTTTAACCATTTACTACCACGCATAATTACGTCTCTTGGATGCGATATTAAGTTTCCGTGAACTAAACAGCCCGCGTTATACGCATATAAGGTGAAAGTTCCGAAAGCGGCTTTCTGTTTGAGTTTTGCTTGATTAAGTGCATACGTTATGCTTCATAAGCTAGTCCTGCGTTGTTACACCATTCTTTTGCGATTGCTATGTACTCTTTGTGTTTAAATTTCTCCCAAGCTTCGTTTAGTCCAGTATTGAGGCAAATATCTCTAAATCGTCTAAACGCTCCTTTACCACTCAAGGCAACTACTAACTTGTGTTGTAGCTGTGCATCAGCGATTTGTTTAGTAAAGTCGGTCATAATTTCATATTCATTGATATCTTGGGCCGTTGGCGAAGCTACCCAAACATCTGATTCATACTTTTTTACATCTACCGTATCGCCAAAATTCTCGTTATAATACTCGAATTCTCCGGTTTCCTTATTATAAAACAAGCGCGATTCGGCCGTTATATCTTTAAATTCTTCAGCAACTTCCTTCAGAGATAATTTTTTCATGGCTCTACTCTCTTCTGATATCTGCTGTACTTCTTTATTTTTTAAAGGTTTGAAAGGGTTTCGTTTGGACTTTCCGTTTTACATTGTTTCTCTGTGTTTTTCACCCTAATGATTATTGACTTTTAACAAATTTTCTTTCAATGCTCTGAAAATTTAACCTCAGATCCAAAATTTTATTCAGATTTGTGTGCCTCAAGATACACAAGCGGAAAAGCTGCACGTAGCACTTGCCATCGCTCCACCCAAAAACCGTTCTGCTCAATAAAGGTAATGTACTCAGTTGGGCTCCATTTTGAATAGGTTTCAAACCCGATAAACTTTAGTATTTTTGCATTTAAGTTCCAATTTGAATCACGTAAATGACCCTGTGAATAAGTAGGTGCGATAAGTAGCCCTTTTGGTTTTAACACCCTTGAAATATCGCTAAGCACCTTAACCGGATCAGGTACAATATGGAGTGCATTTGAGATTATGACTGCATCAAAGGTATTATCCTCAAAAGAAAGTCCAGTCGCATCCTCTATTGAAAACCGTACATTGCCCGGCGCTTTTTTCTTTCTTGCAACTTCAACCATTTTAGGAGAAAAATCAACCGCTTCCACTGAACGTACACCTGAAGCTATGTTTATAGCAATCAATCCCGTTCCTGTTGCAACCTCCAAAACATCCATAGCAGGCAATAACGAACTTGACATTAGCTGATACATTTCTAAGTAGGCTCTATGGTTGAACCGTTTAATCTCAAAGTCATAGAACTTTGCATAACGATTCCAAAACCCTTTGTTATTATGTCTTTCACCCAATACCTATCCTTCCAACAGCAACATGTCATGCTCAAGCAACAAATTGTTGAACCCACCTATCTTACTTTTGGCAGGTGAAAGTTTTGATAACTCCATCAAAAACTAAAGCGAGTGCATTTCAAATTACCCGTCTCATCACGTGAAGACATCATTATTTTTCGAATTAATACTTTTTTTAACAGAAAAAAGATGCACTTTAACGCTTTTTTGGTTACTAAAAGAATAAACCTTTTCAGCAAGAGTATTTGTGCAACTTGGCTGAAATTTTATTTTTGTGGGATGTAGTGTAATATCTGCCATATTACACCGAACTTATCCTTGACCATGCCGTACCACTCGCTGAAAAAGGCTTTTTGAAGCTCCATATAGACCTCACCGCCCTCTTTTAACTCGTTAAACAACCTCGTAACTTCATCTTTATTATCAGTACTGATGGTTGGTGTTATATTATCTCCCTTAGTAAGCGGTGAACCGGAGGGCATATCCATAAACATTACCGTCATGCCGCCAATTGGTATTCCAGCATACATTATTCTGTTGCGGTCCACTTCTTTCAAAGGATAATTTGGATCAGGTGGCGCGTCTGCATAAGTCATAAGGTTTCCAATCTCGGATTTGAATACTTTTGCATAAAACTCTACCGCTTCACGGCAGTTACCGTCAAAATTGATAAACATTTCAAGTTGCATGGTAATGCTCTCATTATTCTTTATTTACGACTTTTCGTCGCAAGTAAATTCTGACGTGCAACCTTATAAAATCTATCCCAAACGGGTCTGTCACCTTATAGTGGGATTTGGGCTTACGTTAACACTTGTGAGATAAATGTATTGTAGAGGGGTCTTTGGCTGATATAGAAAGTAATTAGAAGACACCTCAGCGGTTATTGGTGGCTTTAGCGGGTCTGTTTTGCTTGTAACTTGGTTGTATATTTCAAAATTTAATGGTAAAATTGCTTAGGTGAAGCTTGTCAGGGTCAGATTTTCAGATGGTGACTCAGCAGTGCCCAATATGTATGTTGGGTGTTTCTCTAGATTTAATTCTGCAGTGTAGGGCGTCTTGTAGTAGGACAGTATGGTGTTTGCTTTGCGCTGGGTTATTTCTTTGAGTGCGGTGTTTTTGATGTTGTTTTCATGATTGGGCTGTGTTGCAAGAACTATGATTTGATTTTTCTTGGCAAAGCTAATCAGATAGTCTATAATTTGTCCGTAGACTTTTTGTGCTTCTTCTCTTGAAATTGTGCTGTTCAAGAATAGGTTAGTTATGTCGGAGATGACTACAAGTTTTGCGTTATAGGCTTTTACTTTTTCTTCGAGTTTATCTATTATAAGTGAGGATAGCTGATAGGCTGTGAATGCTGCAAAGTTGATAATACGTTTACGTGCGGTTATGGGGTTTAGGTGGTTTATTTGAGCCAATCGGGCGATGCTGTCTTGTGTAAATGTGTTTGCACAGTCGATGTATATGATGTTGCTCTCCAATCCGCCCAGCTGAATTGGGAGTTGGGCTCTAATGCAGAGCAGAGCTGTAAGCGAGGTAACGGAGGCTGAACCATAAATAAGAGCAAATTCGCCTAGTGTAAATCCTGAAAAAAGCTCATCGATTTCAGGTGTGTTGAAAGCAAGTTTCTGTTGGACTGCCTGAGGTTTAACGATTACGTTTTGCAACATCTTTTTGCGCTCCGTTGTCACAAAACAGCATTCGACTGAGGTTTCTTTTTAAATCATCCCTGAAACGACCCTGCCCAAGAGGGGAGAGGTCACTGAAACTGAACCTATTATGCCTGTTTAAGTTGGTTTTCGCGTAGCTCTTTTTGTAGCCTAAGCATAGCTGAAGCCAAGGTTGATAGAAAAACAATCGCAATAGCAAACACGACAATGCCCACTTTGTACATGAACTCTATATCCACATAGATAACAACAAACATAGTCACCAGCATCAGAACTAAAATTAGCCCTTCTTGAATTCCATGGAAGACTCTGAGGTTCCCAAAACTCACTTAAGCACCTTCTGCTGTTTGCAGAGCACAGCAGACACATATTAATTTTCTGTCCCAGAGTTCCATAGTTACCTTCTACATTATTGACTGTGCCCGAAGATGTTTTATGATGCTTCTTGTATTGTGTTCATTGGCATCTAGTGAGGTTGTAACTGGAGCAAAGAAGTGGGGTTGATGTAGTGTGAGGCGTGTATGTAGTGTAGTGGGTTTGGTTTTTGTGTGCTTGTTGATTTGTTGTTTGTTTGCTGGTTGTTCTGTTTTGGGGGAGTTTGTGTCCCCGCCGGAGGAGGATGTTTGGGTTAGGCTTGCATCGCTGCAGCAAGCACGATGCGAGTTGGGTGCTACGGTAGTGGATGGTAAAATCTATGCTATGGGCGGTACGGTGATTACTATCCCAAGTCCTTGGCGTGTTGAGCGTGAAGTGGTGGCTACAAATGAGATGTATGATCCCGTAACTAACCGATGGTCCTATCAAACGCCAATGCCGGCTCCTAGCAATAATTTTGCAGTTGCTGTTTTTGAAGATAAAATTTACTGCATAGGCGGTGATGGGTCAAGTGCGTTTAACTGGGTTTATGATCCTGTATTAGATACTTGGGCGAGTAGAGCGGTTATGCCGTTTTCTCAAGAGGGGGCACAGGCAAATGTTGTGGGTGGGAAAATATATGTGCTTGGAGGATCTTTGGATGGTTCGTTTAATTGGGTTTATGATCCCCTGGCGGATAGTTGGTCTCAGGGTACTTTGATGCCTGAGGGATTTAGGGGTGTTTCTACGGTTTATGGTGATAAAATTTATGTGATTGGTGCTTACGCCAATCCAAGCTATTGGGACGGTGGTGCTGATTTTAACGTTACCAGTGAGGTAACAACTTTGGTCCAAGTTTATGACCCAGAAAAAGATGCATGGAATGTGGTTGCAACGGGTGGTCCTTGGTGTGAGCGTCTTTTTACCATATCGACTTCAGGGGTTTATGCTCCGCCAAAAATCTATTGCCTTGCCCACTCGCAGAAGAATCTAGGTGTCTATACTGGTGTGGGGTCTGTTGTTTATGCGGAGCATATGGCTTTTGATTTGGAGACTAAGAGTTGGGAGCATGTTGCATGGTTGCCGGTGACGCGTGCGGAATTTGCTTTGGTTGTTGTGGATGATTTAATATATGTTATTGGCGGTTATACGCCTGTTTCTTATTATGGTAATCCCCGGTATCCTATGCGTGTTGTGTCGGGGGTTGTTGAGCGGTATACTCCGTTGGGTTATGGGCGGGTTGCGCCTGAGGTTTGTGTTTTGTCTCTTGAAGATATGGGTATGTATGGTCCTGAGGAGGTGTCTTTGGTTTTTGGTTTGAATCGTCCTGTGGTTTGGGTGGGCTATAGTCTTGATGGGCAAGCTAACGTGACAATTGAGGGTAATGTTACTTTGCCGGGATTATCCACTGGGCGTCATAGTGTTAGGGTGTTTGCGCAGGATGAGTATGGAAACATGGGCGTTTCTGAAGCTATAACTTTCTCTGTTATTGATGAGGCGCATATCTCCATGTTTTTTATCATTGCTGTGGTGGTTGTTGTGGTGGTTGTTGCTGTTGTTGTTTGTGGGGGTTTGTTGTTGTTTTTAAGAAAAAGCAGGCGTACGTAATACACTTCGAAATCACACTATAACCTTGTGGGATATTCACTAGATATAGCTGTTTTATCTCGGAGGGTTTTCTGTTTTTCTATATTTGGTGCTGGTCTTGGGTAAAATCAGTGGATTGCTTGTTTATTTAAACAGATTTGTAGCAATAGTCTAAACCCCTAAGAGATAACATAAGCTTTTATACGTATGGTGATGAATGTTTTAGCTGAGTAACCGACAAGAGGGGAAAGGACTAAGTGCCGTACATCAAAAAAATCGAGTTAAAAGGCTTTAAGTCTTTTGGCCCCCAAACAGTCAAGGTTAACCTTGATAAGGGCTTCACAGCCATAACTGGGCCAAATGGAAGCGGCAAAACCAATATCATGGATGCTCTTCTTTTCTCGTTGGGTGAACTCAGTACTAAACGTCTTCGCGCAGAAAACAGCGCAAAACTAATTTTTCACGGTTCTGAGAGAGGCGGCTTAGACAAAGCCAAGATGGCCAAAGTTGTGGTGCAATTTGACAACACCGATGGGGTCATGCCTGTAGAAACAACCACGGTTACCATCTCACGCGAGGTATATCGTAACGGGCAGAGTGTTTATCGGCTAAACGGACGCCGCATGAGCCGCACCCATATAACCGAAACCCTCTCAGTGGCAGCCATCTCAAGCATGAGCCAAAACATCATCCCCCAAGGCACCATCACCCGCCTAACCGATCTCACCGCTCCTGAGCGGCGCAAAATTATCGAGGATCTCATAGGTATTGCGCAATACGATGAAGAAAAAACCGAAGCCGAAGAAAAACTTCGAGCCGCCGACATCTCTATTCGCACCGCTATGGGCCGAATCGATGAAGTCCAAAAACGTCTCGATGACCTAGAGCGCGAACGCAACCAACTGTTGCGCTACAGCTTTATCCAAACCGAAACCCGCAAATTCCAAGCCGTAAAAGTCTCAAGCGACATCGAGCATCAAAACCAAAAAGTCATCGAAAACACCACCCAAACCCAAAAAGTACAAGAACGCGTCGACAAACTCAAAGAACAACGCGACCTGCGACGCAGCAAACGCCACGAAATTGAAGGCGAGTGGCGTAAACTCAGCGGAGAGGGCCTAGAACAAGGCGGCAGCGAAGTGCTGCGGGTACAAATAAAAATCGGCGAATTAAAATCCAAACTAACTGAGCTTAACTCCAAAATCAATTCCGGCCAATCAAGCATTGATAGCTTCAAACGGATACGAGAAAACAACGAAGCCCAACACGAAACCCTCCAAAAAGAAATTCATGAGAACCGTCTAAAAATCCGACAGTACCGAAGCGAACTCGAAAAACTCAAAACCCAGCTCAGCGAAAAACAAGCCCAACATGAAACAATGGCCAAAGAAACCGCCCAACTCTGGGGCGGTCTAGATGATAACAACCAACAAATACACAAACTAAACGGCGAAATCGAGGGCTATGTGAAACGCTTAGCCTTTCTGCGCTCAGAATACAAACAAGACAAAGCCGCCCTGCGTCTCTGTAGAGGCCGAATCAAAAACCTAAATGTGCGAAAAGAAAAATTCATCCAAAGCCACACAGAAATCGAAAAATCCCTCTCAGAACTCGAACAAGTACAAAAAGACCAAAAAAACCAACTCAAAAACCTCGAACAAACCATCGAGCGCAAAAACCTCCAAAGAGACACCGTATCCAAAGAAATCTTGGATGCAGAAAAAATCGCCAGCTCCGCCAAAGACGCCGTTATCGAGTTCGCAACTCAGCGAAGCATAGCTGCAACTATTGCAGCCGAAGAAAAAGCCCTGCGCAGTATTGAGGAAATGGGCAAAGTAGGCGCCATTAATGGTATCCATGGCCGGCTCCGTGAACTGGTCAAAATAGACAAAACCTACAAAAAAGCAATCGATGCCGCTGCCACAGGCTGGATGGAAGCCCTTATCGTCAAAGATATCGACACTGCCTTTACATGCACCGAAACCCTTCGACGCATGAAACTGGGCCGAATCAAACTCATCCCCCTGCAAGGTGCTATCAACCCCAAAAACAAACCCGCACCCAAACGCGATGGCATATTGGGCCCCCTGAGCAGTTTTATAAAATATGGCTCAAACATTGATTTTGCCATAAACTATGTGTTTGGCGACACCCTAGTGGCCTCCAACGACAAAACCGCATTTGCCCTATCAAATGAAGGTTTTCGTGCAGTCACCCTAAATGGTGATCTCTACGAACCCGGCGCATTTGAAAGCGGCTACTACCGAGCGCCTATAGACTTCTCCACCATAATCCCAAGTGAGAACGCCCTAAAAAGCCTCGACGAAGCCGTTAGAGCCCTTCAAGCCCATCTCACCCAGCGAAGCACCGACATCATAGATATTGAAGAAGAACTCGAACACGCCAAAACCGATATGATTCGCCTAACAGAAGGTATCGCAACCCTAGAGCGCGAAATTATTAGAGTTCGCCGCGGTGTTAAACGCACCCAATTCAACATCCGCTATATCGACAAATATGGCGGCAAACTCGAACGTGAAGCAGCCGCCTTCAAAGGCCGCATGCTGGTCTATCGTAACGAACGCACCAACATCCAAACCCATCTCAAACGTATCCACACCGAAATTTCTGCACTGCGCCTAAAAACCGACGTAGAACACATAAAAGAACTAGAAGTCCAACGAGAAAAATTCGGTGAAGAAGCCAACACCCTGCGTCAACGCATCGGTTCACTACAAACCGAAATCAACACCAACCAATCCCAATTCGACCACGTTTTACGTATAGGCTACAAAAACACCAAAATCCAACTAACCAAACTAGATCAACAACAAGAAAAACTCCAAAAAGAAGTCACCGACGCCATCATAGAGCGCGACCAAGCAAAAACAGAAGTCGATGAACTCGAAAAAAACCGGATTGATCTCTCCAATGCTTTGCTCTCCGCACGAGAAGAAGCCCAAAAATTCACCTCCCAAATAGACACCATAGACGCAGAATTACGCGTCTTTGATGTAGAGTACGAACAAGCCGATCGACTGCGAAACCAACTCCAACTCGGCATGGAAACCGCCCAGTTGCGTCTCCAACAACTCCAAACCCAGCTCAAACAATACGGATATGACCAACCCCTCGAGGTTAATGAACGCCAACTACAAGACGCCGAAACAACTATCCGTATGATGCAATTTGAGATGGACCGTATTGGTGCTGTTAACCAACTCGCCGCCCAGCACTACGCCGACCAAATCAGCCGCTACCGCGAGCTCTCGGTGCGTCTAAACGAGCTCGAACGAGAAAAACAAGCCATCGTCGCATTTATGGATGAGATCGAAGCAAAGAAACGCAAAGTTTTCATGACCGCGTTTGAAAAAATTAACGCCAGTTTAACTGTTTACTTTAGCAAAATGACCGGCGGCGGCGAAGCCACCCTCAAACTAGAAAATCCTGAAGAGCCCTTTAGTGGTGGTATTGATATGGTCGTTCAGTTTCCCAACAAACCCTCCATTGTTGTCAGCGGTGCCAGCGGTGGTGAACGCTCCATATCAGCAGTTGCCTTTATATTCTCACTCAAAGAATTCTCCCCCGCGGCATTCTATGTTCTAGACGAAGTCGATGCACACCTAGACGCTTTTCACACAACCAAACTTGCCGAAACCCTGCTCGAAGAAGCAGGTAAAACGCAATTCATAATTATCAGCCTACGCCCCGAAATGGTCAACAAAGCCCAAAAAGTATATGGTGTCTATGAACGAAACGGCATCTCAAATGTAGTAACAGCCAAATTCCCAGCGGAGGCCTCAACACAGTAATGTCCTCAACCGCTCCTGCCGTATCTCGACGACCTTTCTATCTGCGTCCGCCTTGGAATATTTTATTTGAAATAAGCAAACTCGAAAAACTCACCCCTTGGAACGTCAACATAGCCTACTTGTTACGTACCTTTTTACTTGAAATGGAAAAAAATGCGCCTGAAAAAGTAGACTTCCGAGCCTCAGGCGTCGCCTTGGACTCATCCGCACTGATCTATCTTATGAAATCTAAGCTCCTTCTAACCCTGCAAGAACCCCCCCCTCCACCCCCAAAAGTACCCACCGACTTTGTACCCCCACCCTTATTCTTACCCCTCCGACACGAAC
>JGI24705J35276_12238043_pt1 | contig 15263 bp, 13 predicted proteins | sample TergutNt197P4_FD_35276 | JGI IMG/M metagenome (IMG submission 35276) | reverse complement strand
TCGTTTATTTCGACTATGCTCAATAACCGCCTCGCAATGACGATATCCTTGTTCAAATGAAATTTGGTTTATGTAATAAATAAGCGTTATCTTAGTGGTGTCAAACATATAAACCTATCAGTCATGGCAAAGTTACTGACGTCTTTATTCGTCATAGTTTCATCGTTTTTCCTTTTTCTTTCGCAAGCTGCAGAACCTCCTACCGGCCTTACCACCGACTTGCTTGAGTTTACAGATCGTGTGTTTCTCGACGGTTATCCTGCCAATTTTTCGATAGAGGAGCTTGGAGCAGCTATTGAACGCTTCCAAATAGCCGCTATTCGCAGCGAACAGCCTTATTTTGGCTGGATAATGAACGATACCAAACCCAACACATTGCAAATCGCTTACCGCATTTTAGTGGCAAGTGATGCCGGATTGCTGTCACAAAATCAAGGCGATATGTGGGATAGCGGGCGAACGGACAGCAACAATTCGACGGCAGTGCATTATGTAGGGAAACCATTGCAACCATCCACTGTATATTATTGGAAAGTAAAGACTTGGAGCAATCATGGCGAAGAAAGCCCGTTTTCAGCGCCTAAAAGTTTTATCACTGCCGCAACGCTTGATAATCGTACAGCATGTTATCCCTTGCAGATTACCGATGAATATCCTGTTGTGATACGCCCAATGGATGATCAATTTGCGTTTATTGACTTTGGTCGCGCCGCTTTCGGACGTTTACGTATCACACTGTCGTCTTCTGAAGCAGATACAGTCGTTGTTCATTTGGGCGAATTGGCTAAGAATGGCCGTATTGAACGAAAACCAGAAGGTACTATCCGATACTCATCCTATCGTTTGCCGTTGATGGCAGGGACACATTCTTACACGGTGAAAATCCGACCTGACAGCCGTAATACAAGCGCCACTGCCAATGAAAGCGGCGTCAGAGCTATTCTGATGCCGGACTATATCGGAGAGGTAACGCCTTTCAGATACTGTGAAATAGAAGGTTACGTTGGCGTTATCCATAGTCGTGATGTGGTGCGTCAATCGGTACATTACCCGTTCAACGAACAGGCTTCCCACTTCTTCTCATCCGACACGATACTGAATCAGGTATGGGATTTGTGTAAATATTCCGTCAAAGCCACCTCTTTTGCAGGGATTTATGTGGATGGAGACCGTGAACGTATCCCTTACGAAGCCGATGCGCTTATCAACCAGTTATGCCATTATGCGGTAGATCGCGAATATGCCATAGCACGGCACAGTCACGAATACCTGATCGAAAACGCTACATGGCCGGCAGAATGGATTATGCAATCCGTGTTGATGGCGTGGTACGATTACCTGTATACCGGAAATGCCGCTTCATTGCAGCGTTTTTATAAAGACTTACAAGCCAAAACACTTACGGCGCTTACCGAAACGAACGGACTGATCAGTACGCGGACTGGCAAGCAAACACCTGCTTTTTTGCAATCCATACATTTTGCAGGAAAGGAATTGCGCGATATTGTTGATTGGCCGCAGAGTGGCGTGTTCGGCGTAGGGAAGGAATCACCCGGCGAAGCGGATGCATTTGTATTTACAGACTACAATACGGTTGCAAATGCCTATCATTACCAGGCATTGCAAATGATTAGTTGCATTGCAGAAGCGCTTGGCAAAACCAACGACAGGGATGTTTACCTGACACAGGCCGAAAATGTCAGACAACAGTTCAACAGATTATTTTTAGACCGGAGAAAAGGATATTACAACGATGGCATCTACGTTGACCACAGCGCTTTACATTCCAATATGTTTCCATTGGCATTCGAGATGGTTCCTGTTAAAAACAACAAAACCGTGACCGACTATATGCGTTCGCGAGGAATGGCTTGCAGCGTCTATGGTTCTCAATTCCTGATGGATGCTATATACAACGGACACGATGCCGACTATGGTTTACAGTTGCTCTCGTCCACAGACGAACGTAGTTGGTACAATATGATTCGCGTTGGTTCGACCATTTCGCTCGAAGCATGGGACAATAAATACAAACCCAATCAGGATTGGAACCACGTATGGGGCGCCGTTCCCGCCAATATCATTCCACGCAAACTGATTGGAGTAGAGCCGGTAGAACCCGGATTCCGCAAAATACGCATAAAGCCGCAGCCTTCCACGCTGGCACATGCCGAACTCGTCATTCCTACCATCAGGGGTAATATCAACGTATCATTCAACAATACGCCAGGTACACAATTTGAGTTGGAAATCGAAATTCCTGCCAACACTGAAGCAGAAGTATGGTTGCCATTATTGGACAAAAAACAGCAACTGACGATGGATGGTATTTCGCATAAGGGAGTTATCACCGGTAAGTTTGTGAAAATACAGACCGGATCAGGGAAGCATCATTTTTCAGTGGAAAAATAAAGATAATACATTTTGCAGAAATTATGTAATGTTTTTTGTTATATTTGTAGCCGAATATTGTAAAGTAAATCGTTATCATTCACACAAATTAAATATTTTGAATTATGAAAAGATTAACCGTATTTTTCTGTTTGTTATTTTTTACAACATTGTTTATTGCGAATGCTCAAAAAAGCGCTAACATTATTGCCAAAGGGGCAAAGGTCGAAAAATTAACTGATGGCTTCAGTTTTACGGAAGGGCCAATTGCCGATAAGAAAGGCAATGTGTATTTTACTGACCAACCTAACGACAAAATTTATATTTGGACGGTTGAAGGCAAATTAGTTGATTTCGGAAGTTTTGGCCGTGCCAACGGTATGTTTTTCGACCGAGATGGACATCTGCTCTCATGTTCGGATATGGACAATGAAATATGGAGCATAGGAATGGATGGTAGCCACACCGTTTTGGTTTCGGATTACGCCGGAAAGAAGTTAAACGGTCCTAATGATTTGTGGGTGCATCCAAGGAACGGAGGTGTCTATTTTACCGATCCGTTATACAAGCGTAATTACTGGATGCGCGACCCCGCTATGCAACAGGAGGGACAATTTGTTTTTTGGCTTAAGCCAGATCGTAAAACCATCTTGATAGTGGATGCCGGCATGAAGCAGCCGAATGGTATCATCGGTACACCTGATGGCAAGAAGTTGTATATCGCCGATATTGGCGATAGCAAAACGTATGTATATGATATCATGCCTGATGGTTCGTTAGCCAATAAAAAATTGTTTTGTTCGATGGGTTCGGACGGAATGACCATTGACAACAAAGGAAATATATATCTTTGTGGTCGCGGAGTGACTGTCTTCAACTCAAAAGGTGAACAAATAGAGCAAATTCCTATCGAAGCCCGCTGGACAGCGAATATCTGTTTTGGCGGCAATGATATGAAAACACTGTTTATCACGGCATCTGAAAATCTGTATGCATTGAAAATGAATGTCAAAGGGGTTAAGTAATGGTTAACTGTTAATGGTTAATCGTGAGTGGTAAATAGTAACTGCATATTATTTGTTTCGAGGATGATGTGCCAGGATTTCTTTTCTTAAGTATTCGCGGTCTATATGGGTGTATAGTTCGGTGGTTGTGATTTTTTCATGTCCGAGCATCAGTTGAATTGCACGCAGATTGGCTCCTCCTTCGAGCAGATGTGTAGCAAAAGAGTGACGGAAGGTATGCGGGCTAATCGTTTTTTTGATACCGGCCAATTCGGCATGTTGCTTTATCATATAAAATACCATCACTCGTGATAACCCCGTACCCCGTTTATTAAGGAAAAGTATATCTTCAAACCCTTTTTGTGCCGTAATCTGTCGGCGGGTACAGAGGTAGTTTCTTATTTCGTGAATGGCAGCCTGAGAAATAGGGACAAGCCGTTGTTTCCTCCCTTTACCTTCGATGCGGATAAATTCTTCATCGAAATAGATATCCGAATATTTCAACCGGATCAGTTCAGAGACACGCAATCCGCAACTGTACAACACTTCGAACATGGCACGGTTTCGCTGTCCTGTCGGAAGAGATAAATCTATGGAGCCGAGTATCTGATTGACTTCTTCGACCGACAAGACATCGGGTAGTTTCATCCCGATTTTAGGTGCTTCCAATAGCTCGGTCGGGTCGGTTTGCAGATAATCTTCAAGCAGTAGAAAACGGTAAAACGATTTTATTCCGGATATAATTCGTGCTTGCGAACGGGGAGAAATACCGATATCACACAATTGCGCGATAAATTGCTGGAAGTTGGCATAATTTATTTCAAGGACGTTCAACCTCTCGTTTTCAATAAAGTGAAAAAATTTGTTCAAATCGGCTGAATAGGCTTCAATCGTATTGGCTGATAGTCCCTTTTCCAACTTTAGCCAGGTATTGTATTTGTTTATATAATTATTGTCCATTTCATCTCATCCTTTGCCCAATGCATTTACAAAAATACATTTTTTACTGATTAAAATTAAAGAATCAATAGAATTTCGTATTTTTGTATTCTTAAAGATTACAATTTATTTAAAAAGTTATGAAATCAGCATCAATTTTAGCATCATTAGAAGCCAAACATCCCGGCGAAAAGGAATTTTTACAAGCAGTTAAGGAGGTTTTACTATCCATTGAGGATGTTTACAATGAACATCCTGAATTTGAAAAATCAAAAATTATCGAACGCTTGGTTGAGCCTGACCGGGTTTTTATTTTCAGAGTTCCCTGGGTTGACGATCAAGGGAATGTACAGGTGAATTTGGGGTATCGTGTGCAATTCAATAATGCCATTGGACCATATAAGGGAGGGATGCGTTTCCATCCTTCAGTCAATTTATCCATTTTGAAATTTTTAGGGTTTGAACAGACTTTAAAAAATTCACTGACCACGCTGCCGATGGGTGGCGCAAAAGGAGGAGCGGATTTTGCACCGCGAGGGAAAAGTGATGGGGAGATCATGCGTTTTTGCCAGTCGTTAATGACGGAGTTATGGAAAAATCTGGGACCGGATATGGATGTTCCGGCCGGTGATATAGGTGTTGGAGCGCGAGAAGTGGGTTATATGTATGGGATGTATAAAAAACTTACACACGAACATACCGGCACATTCACAGGTAAAGGAATGGAATTTGGAGGTTCGATCCTTCGCCCAGAGGCAACCGGCTTCGGAGGATTATACTTTGTAGATCAAATGCTTAAAACGCACAATATTGATATTAAGGACAAAACGGTAGCCCTCTCTGGATTCGGGAATGTAGCCTGGGGCGCAGCCCTGAAAGCGACACAGTTGGGAGCAAAGGTGGTTACAATATCGGGACCGGATGGCTATGTGTATGATTCTGAAGGAATTTCTGACGAGAAAATTGAATATCTGCTTGAATTGCGAAATACGGGAAATGACATTGTTGCGCCTTATGCAGACAAATATCCTGAAGCGAAGTTTTTTGAAGGCAAACGTCCCTGGGAGCAGAAAGTTGATATTGCATTGCCTTGTGCCACACAAAATGAATTGAATGCGGATGACGCCCGTATATTGATTCAAAATAATACACTTTGTGTGGCTGAGTTATCCAATATGGGCTGCACAGCTGAGGCCGTTGATTTATTTACGGAACACAAATGCCTGTTTGCCCCCGGGAAAGCAGTTAATGCAGGTGGCGTTGCCACGTCGGGACTTGAAATGACCCAAAATGCCATGCATCTTTCTTGGACACCCGAAGAAGTAGATGTAAAACTACATCAAATCATGAATAATATTCATGCACAATGCGTGATATACGGAAAAGAAAACGGTTATATCAACTATGTGAAAGGTGCCAATATTGCCGGTTTCATGAAAGTTGCAAGGGCTATGATTGCACAAGGGGTTGTTTGAAAGCACATTATGATTGTAGGAGCGAAAGATTTTTCGCTCCTACTTTTTGATTATCCAGGGTCGTATAATAAACCACGCAATCAGCGATGCTACAATTACTCCTGTGGTATTTGCCAGAAAATCCATCCAGTCGCCACTGCGGGACCTTGTGAAATATTTTTGGCATAGTTCAAGTACTCCTCCGAGTAAGATAGGATACAGTACTGCTCCGACAAGGACGTATAGGTAATTTGCTTTATTTCTCCTGTGTTTCAGTAGAAATTCTATCCAGAATACGCCGGAAAGTCCTCCATACATGCAAAAATGAACCACCTTATCCCAATGCCGAAAAAGAAGGATACCTATCTTTGGCGGAGTCATTAATGACAAGTAGGTTATTACCAAGAAAAGGATAATGGAGAAAGGGTATGCTTTGATATTACGCCACATTTTTTATTGAGAATTGAGAGTTGAAAATTAAGGGTTTTTGCGAATTATGAAGTAATACTGACAGTCCTTGCTTTGTAATTATGTTTGCTTTCCAGTGAATGACATCTCGATTTTTGGATATTGGCGCTGCGGCATACATGATATCCTGTTCTCTGTAAGGTATGCTGCCCGACAGGTTGTTGCATTTTCTTTCCAAAATTTCTTCTACCATAGATGCTAACGCTTTGATTGAAGTGCCAACACCGGTCATTAAATGAAATTGTCTTTACAATAACACAAATACCCCAATTTATACAAATCATATACAATCAGGTTTGGATGTTTACCCACCAGATTCTTATACATCATCTTTCTTGTAACGAGAAAAAGACCTTTGAAGTATTTCGAAAGGCGTAATGTCTTGATTTTTTTTTCAACACGCAATATTTTGACTGATGCGATAAACAGAGGGTCGCTATTGTATAGAAAATTAATCTTATGGTAATTGCGGAGACCTTCTTCGATTTTTGACAGATATACTTCCGCATTTTCCAACCCTATATGATAGAGTGGGTTGTTGATGTGGGCGACGGTAATACCTTTTTTTTTCAATTCGATACCGAAGAGCGTGTCTTCGTTGCAGTATCCCGTTAACCGTTCATCAAATCTCACGACGTCAAACAGGTTTTTGTCAATCAAAAAATTGCACGACATAAAACTGTTGTTGGGTTTTCTTGACCTCACTTCGGCAGGATAACTTTCCCTGCTACGGCCTACTTTCCAGTGGAATATTAATTTAGCATCTTTCGGTTTGGCTGCATCATAGATCCTGCCTCCTGAGCAGATATTTCCCGGAATGCAATAGGGCAGAAAATCCCGGATATAATCTTTTTTGGATACTTTCGAGTCGCAATCCATAAAGAGGATATAAGGATATTGAGCAGTTTTGAACAGGAAATTGCGGTTTCCCGCTCTTTCAAGGTTTATTTCGGACTGAAAGTAACGGACATTGGGAAGCGATTCCAGCAAACTGTTCTTTTTACGAAACGCTTCTTTCGAAGCATCATCAGACAGCAGGATTTCGTAGGCTATCTGCAACGTTTCCGCTTCGTCGTGCAAGGATTTCACAAGCTCGGCGACATTGAAATTGTAGACAGGGATACAGATAGATAGCATTACTAAAATTAATTCTACAAAAATATATATTAAAACTCAATCCTCAAACTTAAATATCATTATTCCTACCAAATAGTGAGATTGAAATAGTGATAAAACAGTTAACCCATTCTTTTTCTAATTCTCCATTCATTCGGAAAATGATTATTTGCTCGGTTCCCAATATTTTTTACAAAGCCAAGAGGTGTATTGCGGTATTTCACGACAACAAACCCTGTCGGTATCTCTGATAGTAATATCAATGCTTCTTTTTGCAAATACCTGATACAGTCTTCCAAAGTCAAATTGACAGAAGGGAATGCTTCAATCCGTAAACAGGTGCTTAATGCAAGGGCAGGAGACGGGATAAAGTTGTTTCCCTTGATTTCGCCTGTTAAAATTCCTGCAGACATGATCCGAAGATAGTGTGACAATAAATGGTAAGTTTCGTGATGTATTGCAGGGATGGCTTGAATCCAATTATGTTTTTTTTCGAATTGAAAAGTACAGGCATTTACTAACAAAAACTGTATGAAAGGCAGTTCGTAAAACTGTGAAAGACTTTTAGCATTTTGAGAGTTGAATTTTGCATTATGAATCCGGATAGTTTTCAGTTTGCCATCAGGTTTTCTCAAAACTGCCAGACAAAACCCCTCACCCATTATTTTGTGCGGATAAAAGCGATAAAACGGAAATGATGCATCTATTGCATGGCAAATATCCCAATCTTTTTCAATCGAAACAGGCAATACTTCAGCGCTAAGAGTTTTGATTAAGTAACGTATATTGTCTTCATTTTCTTCGCGATTGAAAGTACAGGTACTGTAAACAAGGATTCCGCCTGGTTTCAGACTGTCCCATATATCATGGATAATTCTGCGTTGACGTGCTGCACACAATTTCACATTCGCCACGCTCCATTCTTTTATGTTGTTAGGGTCTTTTCGAAACATCCCTTCACCCGAACAAGGCAAGTCGGCGATAATCATATCGAACAGATGAGTGAGATGTCCAATTTCTTTAGGATCGTTATTTGTCAAGATAACACAGGGCGAACCCCATTTCGTCAGATTTTCTTTCAGGACTGTTGACCTGCTATGAATCAATTCATTACTGACTAAAAGGCTTTTCTCGGGAAGGATACTTAACAAATGGGTGGATTTGCCTCCTGGAGCAGCACATAAATCCAGACAGATCGCCGGATCAGTAATATATTGTTTAATTACCTGTTCGATAAACATGGACGAGGCTTCCTGAACATAATAACAGCCGGCATGAAACAAAGGATCGAAAGTAAAGGATGGACGTCCTGGTAAATAATAACCTGTTTCGCACCATCCTACCTTTTTATATCCGGTTACCGGTATAGAAGGTTTTAACGGATTAATCCGGATACTGACCGGAGCTTCCTCCTGCAGAGCTTTTTCTAATTGGCAATATTCATTTTCAAGCCATTGTTTTGTCCTGATTTTAAAATCGTTAGGAAAATCCATTTTTTAATTAATCTAACAATGGTCAGGAAAACAGGTAGATATCAATCCTTTTCCTGTGTCCCATTTATAATGTTGACGTTGTGTTGCGCGGTTTTGATACTCCATCCATTCGGATTGCAAGTCCTAATGAACGAACTGTATTATCTGCGAAAATCCGTATAGTATATTCAATAAGAGCGATTTAAAGCTCAAGCTAATAACCGCTTTACGGTTTCGGATATGGTACGACCTTCGGCTTTGCCTGCAAGGGCTTTGGTCGCTATTCCCATCACTTTTCCCATATCTTGCGGACCTGAGGCGCCAATCTGTACGATTATTCGTTTCAGTTCTAGTTCTAATTCGCCTACCGTCAGTTGTTTGGGCAAATATGATTCGAGTGCCTGTACCTGACCTGTTTCTTCGTCGGCCAGATCCTGACGGTTTTGTTCCGTATAGATTTGGGCTGAGTCTTTTCCCTGTTTTATCAATTTTTGAATAATTTTCAAGGCCGCATCATCTGTCAGGGTATCGTTAGCTCCCGGAGCTGTTTTGGCTTCGAGAAACATTTTTTTTGCATTGCGGAGCGCCGCTAATCTCATTTTGTCTTTTGCCAGCATGGCAACTTTGATGTCATTGCTGATTTGATCGAATAAGTTCATATTTTTTAATTTAATCGGTAACTAAAGAGAATATCAGAAATGCACTTATGGAAATTTTATTCTTGGTGTGCCGGTGTCAGGACTTGTCGTTGGGTTTTGGAGGACGGAGGGCGTTTCTTCAGCATTTACTGAATTGAGTTCCTGCGCTGATTTACTACGAAGGTGTGCAATAAGCTTAGGATCTCGGTTATACGTCGGATTTTCTTCCATAATAGAGATGATATCGTCGTCAATCATTTCATTTATTGACAGCACGATGAAACTTGAGCGGGAAATGGGACGGATTATAATTTTCCCATGGTCTTCTTCGCCGTAGAATCTAGCAATGAGTTCATCCTCTTCCTTTTGTTTTCGCAAGAGGTCGGCTTTTCTCAATGTTCCTGCGTCAGTCAGGCGTTTTGTTTCTTCTTCATGTTTTTCCTTTATTTCTGATATTTGATCTAAACCAAATCCGGCTGCCAGCACTGTAAACTTGATCTTTTTACCCAAAGTGTCATCAATAGCAGTTCCCCAAATAACTTCGATCTGAGGGTTGAAACAGGACATAAAATCTTCTACAAATTTAATCTCTTCCATGATTAGTTCAGCATCTAAACTATATGATATACTGAACAGTATTTTTCTGGCAGAAAAAACGTTATCGCTATTCAATAGCGGAGAATGAAATGCCTCTTCAATTGCTTGTTCAAGCCTGCGTTCTCCTTGTCCGTAGCCATTGTTCATCAAAGCAACACCTCCATTTTTCAGCGTAGTATTCACATCGGCAAAATCAAGATTAATAACACCAGGTGATGTGATGATTTCTGCGATGCTTTTGGCTGCAACGGTAAGTGTATTATCTACTTTTTTAAATGCTTCCGAGATAGAGTCGGTACTGAAGATTTTAAGAAGCCGTTCATTATTAATGACAAGCAAGGCATCTACATTTTCTCCCATTTTTTCTACTCCGGCTAAAGCCTGGATTATTTTAGGTCTGAATTCGAACTTAAAAGGAATAGTTACGATACCAATAGTCAGAATATCCATATCTTTTGCTATTCGGGCAATTACAGGGGCTGCGCCAGTACCTGTACCCCCCCCCATTCCGGCAGTAATGAACACCATTTCCGTTCCATCGTTCAGCAACTTGCGTATTTCATCTTCGCTTTCTAAAGCGGCTTCTTTGGCTTTCTCCGGTTTGTTACCTGCGCCCAATCCTTTTGTAACCGTAGGGCCAATACATATTTTAACAGGCACATCTGATTTCATTAATGCCTGTCTATCCGTATTACACAATGCGAAGGAAACATCCTGTATTCCTTCTTTGTACATGTGCGTTACAGCATTACCTCCACCTCCTCCAACGCCAATCACTTTAATGATTTCCTTTGCTTCATGAGGAAAGCCAAAATTTATCAAAGTGTTATCCATTCTTATTTAATTATTTAGTCAATATCTATAATTTGGCCGAAAATCCGTTCAAAGAGAGTGCCTCCCTTCGATTTTTTATTTTCGCCTTTTTTCCTTTTGTCCCCACCAACAGGAGGGGAAGGGGATAATTCGACCGGTGGAACATAACTTGCACAATTTTCAGTCCCTTTTATCAGCAGGCTGATAGCGGTCATGTACAATGGATTGCCCATCCTGTCATCATCATTTTCCATCCATTCTTTCTGGATGGTTGAAAAGCGAACTTCCAGTCTGAGTTTTTCCTGTACCAATTCCTGCAAATTATTCAATGATGAAGCCCTTCCTGCCAAAAAGACGCCTGCCCCCAATGAGTCCACTTTAGATAGTTTAACCTGAGCGCACACATTTTCGACAATTTCCTGTATGCGTGCTTCCACCACTGTATTAAATTCGCGTATGCCGATCGCTACTTTTGCATCAGATAACACAGGATTATCTTTGTCTTTGATCATCATGGCGCTACCATATTTGATTTTCAGCCGTTCGGCATCTGCTTCCACAAAAGGGAGACTTGTCAGGTCTTTGGTAATTAAATCACTACCTAAAGGAATGACGCATAAATAAACCGGTTTGCAGCGTTTATACACAACGACCGATGTAGTACCTGCTCCGAAGTCAATCATCGCACAGCCTAATTCTTTTTCGTCCTTTCCGAGCATAGTTTCTGCCAAAGAGAAGGGCGACACAATGATTCCGGCCAATTTAATGTCATTGAGCAGGTCGAAACAACTTACGATGTTCTTTTTTACAGAAGGTTGTCCCACAATCAATTTATAGTGCGCTTCAATACGTTTGCAGGGCAGGTCAATTGGACTATCAGTAATCTTTCCGTCTGCATAATATGTGGGGGGCGTAATGTGTAACACATCAAGATTATCCGGTTTATATGCCTTACATTGTGCATCAAGTTTCTGAATATCCTCATCCGTTACGACAGCGTTTGTATTGAGTGTGTTTATTTCGAAGTGTTCAACTGAATGAAGGGATTGCCCTCCGGTGCCGATATATACTTTATCAATTATAAAATCGGGCAGTTTGCTGCTGAGTTTATTTTGCAGTTTACGTAATAAATGACGAATTCGGTGAGCCGTGTCATTCACTTTTAAAATGTTTCCTCTTTGGATGCAGGACGCAGAGTCTTCGACTTCGTCGGCAAGGATGTATAGCTTTCCCTGTTCATTTTTCACGCCAACCATGCCGACAAGGTGCGAGGTGCCGAGATCAATTGCTACAATGTAATTTGTGTGTGCCATACCTGTTATTTTTTTGTACAGACAATTTGGTTCTTATATTTTAAATTTATCACTTCATATTTTTCCCACCCAATTTTTGGAATAGCCTGCTCATAAAAAAGCCGCAGATTATGCATTTTTTCTTCAAAATCGTCAAAACTTCCCAGCAAAATCCTGTGATCTCCAATTCGGGGAATCAATTCAACTTCTTTATTTACATCAACATAGATCTGCACTATCTGATTATTCCAAAATTCATTTTTCTGCAAAAATAATGCAAATTTATATAATTCTGTCGTCGCTAATGATTTTTCTATATTTCCGTTGGCAACCGGTAAATAAGAAGCATATTGATAATCGGCAGGCATCGTACTTCCCGTTTCGTCCACATAATAACTTTCGCGACCGTTGAAAACTCGTAAGACAGGCATTTTTTGCTTTATTTCAATTTTTATATTGCCGGATGGTGTTTTATACACAGTAACATCCGAGACCAATTCACTCTCTGCAATTTTCTCTTCTATTTCATGTGTGTTAATTGAAATTAATGGTTTATAAACCGGATATAATTTTTCGTTTTTCAGCATTGTGACAATATTATCTTTCGTCAGAAATTGCCGATTGACACTATCTTTGATTACAACGATCAAATCCTGACAGTCTGTTTCTTCCTGTTTATTTTTTAACATTATTATGGCAAAAATAAGGTAAGCAAAAAACAGGGTGGCACCTATAATGGATAAGATTCGTTTCATAATACGTAATTTTTTTACAGTTTTTCCTTCTTCCCGTGTTTCCTCGGTTATCCGCGTAATTCGTAATTTTTCACAAATATCTCTTTTATTGTTTCCACCAGCCGGTCAATATCACCTGCGCCAAGTGTCAATACTACTTCATAATTGCCGTTTGCAATGATTTCGGGCAACTGTTCTTTTATGCAAAGTGTTTTGTTCGGGGTAGTTGCGTGGTCAAAGATTATTTGTGAGGTAATGCCCGGAATCGGTTCTTCGCGTGCAGGGTAGATATCGAGCAGAATCAATTCGTCGAGCAGTGAAAGACTTTGGGCAAATCCGGCTGCAAAATCGCGTGTCCGGCTAAATAAATGAGGTTGAAAGATACCTGTTACCTTGCGTCCTGCAAACAGTTCTTTCACGGAAAGAATACAGTTTCTGAGTTCTTCAGGATGATGCGCATAATCATCAATATACACGATATGTTTGTTTTTAAGCTGGAAATCGAAACGTCGTTCGACTCCGGCAAACGATTGCATCGCGCTGCGGATTTCATCGGCAGTAACGTCATTCAACCATGCCAAAGCTATGGCTGCAATGGCGTTTTCGATATTTGTTCTCACAGGTACTCCTAAATGGATATCCGGTATGAGGACTGCAGGTCCTGCAAAGTTAAAAAATATCTCGCCATCGGCGATGCGGATATTTTGGGCGTGAAAATCTGCTTTGTTGTCGGTTGCCGAGTAGGTATAAAATTTCACGTTGTCTTGTAGTTGTGGCGATATAGCAGTTCCGTATTTCAGAATTAGTGCGCCATGTGGTCGGACGAGCGATGTGAAATACTCAAAACTCTCACGGTATGCATCTGGTGTACCGTAAATATCGAGATGATCAGGATCGGCAGAGGTAATCACAGCCATATAGGGCGTGAGTTGATGAAACGAGCGGTCGTATTCATCGGCTTCGGCTACGGTCAGATCACTTTGGTCGGATAACATCAGATTGCTGCCCGTATTTTTCAAAACCCCTCCCAGGAATGCGTTGCAGTCCACATGCGATTGTTTCAGCAACCAGGCAGTCATGGACGAAACGGTTGTTTTGCCATGTGTGCCTGCAATACACAATCCTCGCAGCGATTTTGTGATTATCCCAAGCATTTGAGCCCGTTTTATCACTTCATAGCCGTTGGTACGGAAAAAGGTCAGTTCCGTATGCGATTCGGGAACGGCAGGAGTAAAGACAACGACCGTCTGTTGCGCCTGTCTGAATGATTCAGGTATCAATTCGACATTGTCCGTAAAATGAATTGCGGCACCTTCACTGATCAGGCGCTCGGTCAGGGGGGTAGGGGTACGGTCGTAGCCTGCTACCCGGACCCCTTTTGAAAGAAAATACCGAATCAAAGCGCTCATGCCGATACCACCGGCGCCAATAAAATAAACAGATTGTATTTGGTCTAAATTCATTGTTTCATATTTTTATTAAGGTCGTTAAGGTCATTAAGGACCTTAACGACCTTAATGTCATTTTTCAATTATTTTTATTATCTCATCAACAATCCGTTCGGCACTGCGATGCAGCGCCATATAACCAATATTCTCACTTAATAAACCGAGTTGTTCAGGTTCATTAATAATTTGTAAAATCGTGCCGGCCAGTAGGCTTTCCGCATCTTTATCCGGAATCATCACTGCAGCATTGCCATTGACGATAGCCAATGCATTTTTTGTTTGATGATCTTCGGCTACATTGGGCGAAGGGATTAAAATCACCGGTTTTTTTAAAATGCAAAGTTCGGAAATAGAACCGGCTCCGGCACGCGATACCACTAAATCTGCAGCCGCATACGCGTAGTCCATTCGTGAGATAAAATCAGACACCCATAAGCCATTGTTTGCCGGTTGGTGCGTGTTTGAAACCCATCCGTGCATGGATTGCATAATCGTATCGTAATAGACACGGCCTGTTTGCCAGATTACCTGTATGCCTGCTTCAAGCAATTGATCCAATCCGCTCAATACACCGTTGTTGATCGTACGCGCCCCCAGACTTCCCCCGACTATTAGTACTGTTTTACGATTAAGCGAAAGGTTAAACCATGCCAATGCGTCGTCTTTTTGTAGCGTACAGTCTTCGAGGTCTTTACGGACAGGGTTGCCTGTCAATATGAGTTTACTGGCAGGGAAGAAACGTTCCATTCCTTCGTATGCCACACAGATTTTTGCCACTCTCTTTCCCAAGAGTTTATTGGTTATGCCTGCATACGAATTTTGTTCTTGAATCAGACAAGGAATTTTTAAAGAAGTAGCTGCCCATAACGTAGGTCCACTTGCATAACCTCCTACGCC
>JGI24705J35276_12238044_pt1 | contig 15265 bp, 12 predicted proteins | sample TergutNt197P4_FD_35276 | JGI IMG/M metagenome (IMG submission 35276) | reverse complement strand
GATCATGAGCGCGCGGCCACCGAAGCCGCGCGCGTCCAGCCGCGCCAGCAGCCGCGTCCACAGCGCATCGGCGGCGGGCGGCGTGTCGCCGTTGTAGTCGATGCCCAGGCCGCCGCCGAAGTCGATGTGGCCGAGCGGAATGCCGGCCGCCTCGATGGCGGTGACCAGATCGAGCACGCGCTCCAGCGCCTCCAGGTACGGCTCGGGCGTGGTGATCTGCGAGCCGATGTGGCAGTCGATACCCGTCACGCGCAGGCCGGGCAGGCTGGCGGCGCGGCGGTAGGCTTGCAGCGCCTGCTCGTGCGCGATGCCGAATTTGTTGCCCTTCAGCCCGGTGGAGATATACGGGTGTGTCTTGGCATCGACGTTGGGATTGACGCGGATGCTCACCGGCGCGCGCTGGCCGCACGCCTGGGCCGCTTCGCTGAGCGCGTCCAGTTCGGCCAGGCTCTCGACATTGAAGCAGCCAATGCCCGCCTGGAGCGCGCACAGCATCTCCTGGCGCGTTTTGCCGATGCCCGAAAAGACGATTTTCGACGGCGCCGCGCCGACGGCCAGCGCGCGTTCCAGTTCGCCGCCGGAGACGATGTCGAAGCCGCAGCCGGCGTCGGCCAGCAGTTTCAGGATCGCCAGTGACGAGTTGGCCTTGATGGCGTAGCAAACGAGCGCGTCGCGCCCGGCCAGACCGCGCTGGTAGGCCGCCAGCGCCTGCATGATGGCGGCGCGGGAATAGACGAACAGCGGCGTGCCGTGCTGGCGCGCCAGATCGGACAAGGCCACGCCCTCGACCATCAAGCGGCCATCGAGCCAGGACAGAAAAGGCGCGCCGGGCAGGGGCGCCGGATTGGTGGCGGGTGATGTCATTGAATTTCAGGCAGTTCAGGCAATGCCGGTGCGGCAATGGGTGGGGCCGACGCGGCGGACGCCGGTTGTTGCGCCGGTGCGCTGGCGCCGCCGAACACCGTTTGCGGCAAGGTGGCGCGTTGCCGCGCGGCGGGGGTGTCGGGAATGTACAAAGCCCCTTTTTGGCCGCAGGCCGGCAGGGCGAGCGCTTCGGCGAGCGTCAGGCCCGTGGCTAGAATGATCCTGGTGACCCGATGCGCCGTCTGCAAAAACATAGACTTCGATTGTAATGACCGACCCTGAATACATGGACCGCGCCGAGGCTTTGCTGCGCGGCATCGAGGCGCAGTGCGACCGCCTGGCCGATAGCGCCGGCGCCGACATCGACAGCCAGTGCGCCGGGGGCATGGTAACGCTGGTGTTTGCCGATCGCAGCCAGATCGTCGTCAACTTGCAGCCGCCGCTGCACGAGGTATGGCTGGCCGCGCGCTCGGGCGGCTACCACTACAGGCTGGCCGATGGCATCTGGCGCGACACGAAATCAGGCGAGGACTTTTTCGATCGCCTGTCGCGCAGCGCCACCGAACAGGCCGGGATGCCGCTGCGTTTTACCTTGCCGGCATGAACGGCGCGCGGCTCAATTTCTGAAAATGTCGAGGATGCGGCTGCGCTCCTGCGACGGGGTTGGGGGGCGGGCGGGCGCATCGCCGCTTTCCGGCGCGGGGCTGGCGTTGTTTGCCGGATCGGAGTTGGTGTCGCCCAGGCTGGTGATGCCGCCGCCGTGCGCGTATTCGTTGTAGTACCACTCGCCGTCCACGCGCATCACGCCAGCGGGCGGCGGCAACTCGGACGCCGGCGCGCCCTTGAGCGCGGTCTGCATGAAGTTGATCCAGATCGGCAGGCTCAGGCCGCCGCCGGTTTCGCGCGCGCCCAGGTTGCGCGGCGTGTCGTAGCCGATCCACACCACGGCGGCCAAGGTGGACTGGTAGCCGGCGAACCAGGCGTCCCATGAGTCGTTGGTGGTGCCGGTCTTGCCGGCGATGTCGGCGCGCTTGAGCGTGGCCTGCGCGCGGGCGGCGGTACCGCTGCGGGCCACTTCTTGCAGCATGGTGTTCATGATGAAGGCATTACGCGCGTCAATGACGCGGTTGGCTTCGGTCAGGCCGGTGGGCTGGCTTTCGAGCAGCACCTTGCCGGACTGGTCGGTAATGCGCGTGATCAGGAACGGATTGATGCGATAGCCGCCGTTGGCAAAGACCGAGTAGGCCAGCGCCGACTGCATCGGGGTGACCGAACCGGCGCCCAGCGCCATGGTGAGGTAGGGCGGGTGCTTGTCGGCGTCGAAGCCGAAGCGCGTTACCCAGTCCTGGGCGTATTGCGGGGTGATCGCCTCCAGGATGCGGATCGAGATGATGTTGCGCGAGCGCGCGAGGCCGCGCTTCATGGTCATCGGGCCCTCGAAGCCGCCTTCGTAGTTCTTGGGCTCCCAAGGCGGGCCGCCGGTGACGCTGCTGTCGTAAAACAGCGGCGTGTCATTGATGATGGTGGTGGGGGAAAACCCCTTTTCCAGCGACGCCGAATAGATGAAGGGCTTGAAGCTGGAGCCCGGCTGCCGCCAGGCCTGGGTGACGTGGTTGAACTTGTTCTTGTCGAAGTCGAACCCCCCCACCAGCGCCTTGACGGCGCCGTTGCGCGGGTCCAGCGCCACCAGCGCGCCTTCGACCTCCGGCAGTTGCGTGGCTTCCCAGTCGCCGCGCGCGTTTTTGACCACGCGGATGACCGCGCCCGGACGAACCTTGACCGCCGGCGCCGCCTTGGGCGACAGGCCGGACTGGATGCCTTTGAGGCCGTCGCCGGAAAGTTCGATCGTCTCGCCGCCCTGGCGCATCGCCGCCACTTTGCGCGGGCCGGCGTCCAGCACGACGACGGGGAGCATGTCGCCCATGTCGGGGTAGCGGGCCAGTTCGGTGTCGATGGCTTCGTCGCGCTCCTTGGGGTTTTGCGGCAGATCGATGAATTTCTCCGGGCCGCGGAAGGGCCGGCGGCGCTCGTAGTCGAGGATGCCGCGGCGCAGGGCGTTGTAGGCGGCGTTCTGGTCCTCGGCATTGATCGAGGTGTAAACGTTCAGGCCGCGGCTGTAGGTCTGCTCGCCGTACTGGGAGGACACCATCAGGCGCACCATTTCGGCCACGTACTCGGCGTGAACCTTGGTGGAGTCGCCCGTGGGCCGGATGTGCAACTCCTGCTGCTTGGCGGCGGCGGCCTGCTCGGCGGTGATGAAGCCGTTTTCCTGCATACGGTCGATGATGTAAAGCTGCCGCACGCGCGATCGCTTGAAGTTGGCGATCGGGTTGGCCGACGACGGGAACTTGGGGATGCCGGCGAGCATGGCCGCCTCGGCGATGGTCAACTCCTTCAGGGGCTTGCCGAAGTAGGTGTCGGCCGCCGCCGCGAAGCCAAAGGCCCGGTTGCCCAGGAATATCTGGTTCATGTAGATCTCCAGAATCTGGTCCTTGGTCAGCAGGTGTTCGAGCTTGAACGTGAGCAGGATTTCGTAAATCTTGCGGGTGTAGGTCTGCTCCGAGGAGAGATAGACGTTGCGCGCCACCTGCATGGAGATGGTGGAGGCGCCCTGGCGTCTTTCGCCCACCAGGTTGGCCAGGGCCGCGCGCAGCACGCCGATGTAATCGACGCCGCTGTGGGTGTAGAAACGGGCGTCTTCGATGGCCAGCACGGCGTCTTTCATCACCTGGGGCACATCCTTGATGGGCGTCAGGTTGCGGTGCTCCTCGCCGAATTCGCCGATCAGCGTGCCTTCCGAGGTAAAGATGCGCAGCGGCAACTTGGGCCGGTAGTTGGATAAATCCGACACATCCGGCAGGTTCGGGTAGGCGATGGCCAGCGCCATCAGGGCGGCCATCACGGCGCACAGGCACAAGGCCAGCACAATGCCGGCCATCCACGCCAGGGACTTGGCCATCCATCGCAACCATCGAGAGCCAGGGCCACCCGTGCGTTTGTGTCTGGAGGCGGGCGAGTTTTCAGTGGGCATAGCGCAACATCGATGAGGGTATTTTTACGGGGCAAGCCGCGCTGTTCGCTGGCTTGCCTGGCGGCAATTCGTGATGATGTTCACGGCAACGGTGTGATTGTCTGTCCGGATGACCGCTGGTGCCACGGGCCCTCGCGGAGCGCAGACTTTGTGGGATGCAGAAGGCGAAATAGTGTTCGCTCGCGTCGGTTTTTGACAACGTACATGACTCGTCTCAACAGATTTTTTCTTTGTTTGACAATGAGTTTGCTGCTAATATTCAAGTGAAGTAGGAAGAGCAGGATACTATCTTGAACATTGGATCGTTGTTCGGTCGCCAAACGCCGCCGATGGTGGGGCTCGATGTCAGTTCGTCCAGCGTCAAGCTGGTCGAACTGGGGCAGGACCGTACGGGCAATTACACCCTGGAGCGTTGTGGCATCGAGCCGCTCGAGCGTGGCTGGATCAGCGACGGCAACATCGAAAAGTTCGATGAGGTGGTACAAGCCACGCGGCGTCTGATCAGCAAGAGCGGCAGCAAAACCAAGGACGTGACCATGGCGCTGCCCACGTCCGTCGTCATCAGCAAGAAAATCATTTTACCCGACGGACTCAGCGAGCGGGAGATGGAAGTACAGGTCGAAGCGGAGGCCAACCAGTACATCCCGTTTTCGCTAGATGAGGTGAGTATAGACTTCTGTGTCATCGGGCCCAGTCCCTCTTCGGCGGGCGATGTCGAGGTGATGATTGCCGCCTCGCGCAAGGAAAAAGTCGAGGACAGGCAGGGTCTGGCCGAAGCGGCTGGTCTTCATCTGGTTGCCATCGACGTGGAATCCTACGCTTCGCGGCTGGCGGCCGGGCGCGTAATCGGGCGTCTGCCCGGCGGCGGCGCCGATGCGGTGATTGCCCTGTTCGAGATCGGCGCGGTAGCCTCCGCCATGCAGGTGCTGCGCAACGAAGAAGTGGTTTACGAGCGGGAGCAGGTTTTCGGCGGCGCGCAGTTGACGCAAATGCTGGTGCGGCAGTATGGTTTTACCCTTGAAGAGGCGGAAGCCAAAAAGCGCGCCGGGGAACTGCCCGACGATTATGGGCCCGCGGTACTGCAACCTTTCGTCGAATCACTGGCGCAAGAACTGGAGCGATCGCTGAAATTCTTTTTCACCAGCACGCCGCACAACCGGGTGGACTACATTCTTCTGGCCGGAGGAACCGCCAGAGTGGCGGGATTGGCCGAGGCGGTTACCCGGCATACCGCGTTTCCCTGCCAAGTGGTCAACCCGTTCGACGGCATGGAAATTGGACGCGGGGTGCGCGAGAAGAAAATGCTGCGAGAAGCACCGTCTTATCTGACGGCCTGCGGCCTGGCCATGAGGAGGTTTTTGCGGTGATTTTGATCAACCTCCTTCCTCATCGCGAGATGGCGCGCAAAAAGGCGCGCCAGTCGTTTAATGTATTTCTGCTGGCAGCGGTGGCGCTTGGCGCGTTCGTCGCGGGCATGGTCTATCTTTGGTATGGATGGGTCATCTCCGAGCAGCAAAACCGCAATGCTTTCCTGACCGGTGAAATCAAGAAGCTGGACGAGGAAATCAAGGAAGTGGCGACATTGCAGCAGGAAATTACCGCGCTCAAGGCGCGCCAGGAAGCGGTGGAAAATCTGCAGGCCGACCGCAACATGCCGGTCCATTTGATGAACGAGTCTGTGCGCCAGCTTCCCGATGGAATGTACTTCAAGAGCATCAAGCAGGAAAACCAGAATGTTCTGCTCAAGGGCATGGCCCAGTCCAACGAGCGGGTGTCGGAGCTGCTGCGCAATCTGTCGCGCAACAGCGAGTGGGTCACCAAGCCGGATCTCGTGGAAATCGTTGCAGCCAAGGTGGCCTTGGGCCCAAGGGAGCAGCGGCCCGCGTTCGACTTCACGGTCAGGGTGCGGTTACAGCGTGCCAGCGATGTCGCATCCGCGGCTCAGGCCGCCAGCGCGGCGCAACGCGCGGCCGGCCCCAGGGGCGCTGACTGAGCAGGCATAAGGGTTGACATGGCAGCGAAAGCGAAATCTTCAACAAACGTCGATATCTTGGCCGCGTTGCGCAGCATGGGCGCGCAGTTTCGTGGTTTTGACCGCCGCGATCATCCGTCGTCGTGGCCGAGCATTCCACGGTATGCCTTGTACGCCATCGTGGCGGCTGCGGTAGTGGTATTTTTTTGGGTCGTCGTGCTGGACAGCCAGAAAGAAGAGCTGAACGCCGAACAGGCGAAGGAAGAGAAACTCCGCGCCGACTATCGGAGCAAGGTTCAGCGCGCGGTCAGTCTGGATGCGCTCAAAAGGCAACGGGAGCAGGTTCAGCAGTATGTCAACATGTTGGAAAAGCAACTGCCCAGCAAGGCGGAAATGGACGCACTGCTTTCCGACATCAACCAGGCGGGGTTGGGCCGCAGCCTGCAATTCGAGCTGTTTCGGCCAGGCCAGGTCGTGATCCGGGACTATTATGCCGAGTTGCCGATTGCCCTGAAAATATCGGGCCAGTTCCATGACATCGGCGCCTTCACCGCCGATATTGCCAACCTGTCTCGCATCGTGACGCTGAACAACATTTCCGTGTCCCAGCCATCTGTCAATGCAAATGCCAAGGATAAAGTGAGACCGGATGCGCTGGTGATGGAAGCGACTGCCAAGACCTTCCGTTATCTCGATCAGGATGAGATCGAAGCCCAGCGCGCCGCCGCTCAAAAAGCCAAGGGAGGCAAGAAATGATGCGCTGCGGTTGGTTCCAATTGGTGTCATGGTCATTGTTGCTCAGCGTGTTGGCGGGTTGTACCGGCGGGACGGATGATCTGGGCAACTGGACTGCCGATGAGCGGCGCAAGGCTGTGCCGCATGTCACGCCCGTGAGCGAACCCAAGCAATATGTTCCGCTGCCCTATACCGAGGGCAAGGCAGTCGATCCTTTCAACGTGGATCGATTGACCAAGGTGTGGGATGCCAGTCCAGCCGCGAAACAATGCGCGGCGTTGCTGGCGGTCGAGTTCAATCGCCGCAAAGAACCGTTGGAGGCGTTTCCCCTGGATGTCATGTCGATGGTCGGAAGTCTGCAGCGCAACGGTCAGCGTGTTGCGCTGCTGAAGGTCGACAAGCTTTTGTACCAGGTGCGGCCAGCCAATTATCTTGGCCAGAATTATGGGAGGATTACACAGGTGTCGGAAAACGAGGTAACGCTGCGGGAAATCGTGCAGGACGCAGCGGGTGAGTGTATCGAGCGCATGACCACCTTGCAGCTCCAGGAGAATACGAAATGAGAAAGAAATTTGAGATTTTGGGCAGCGTGCTGCGCAGTGCGGTGGTGGGTTGGGTGGCTTGGGGCGCTGCAATGGGCGTGCAGGCACAGGTCATCGAGGCTATTTCGAGCTCGATTCAGGGTGGAGCCGAGGTTGTCCGTATCGATCTGAGCGAGGCGCCGGGCGCCGTGCCAGAGGGATTTCTCGTGCAGTCACCGGCCCGGATCGCGCTCGATTTTCCTGGCGTCAAAAGTGGATTGGCGAAAGGCAAAATCGAACTGGGCCAAGGCAATGTGCGCATGGCCAATGTGGTTCAGGTCAGTGACCGGACGCGCGTCATTCTCAGCCTGAATCGGCCGACGGCGTATCACGCCGAAGTGCAGGGTAAATCCGTGTTCGTTTCGCTGAACCCGGCGCCATCGATCGCGGCGGTTCCTGCTGCCCAGCAGGTGTTTGCGGAAAGCAGTACTGACGCCACACTGCCGCTGCGCGACATCGATTTTCGCCGTGGCGTCGAGAGCGCGGGCCGCGTGATCGTGGATTTACCCAGTAGCCAGGTTGGCGTGGATATCCGTCAGCAGGGCCAGAACCTGGTCGTTGAATTTTTGAAAACCAGCCTGCCCGAAGGTCTGCGCCGGCGTCTGGATGTCGCGGATTTCGGCACGCCCGTGCAGACGATCACCACGACCCAATCGGGCGACCGGGTGAAAATGGTCATAGAACCCAAGGGATTGTGGGAGCACAGCGCGTACCAGAGCGACAATCAATTGGTGGTCGAGGTGCGCCAGCAGAAGGTCAATCCGGACAAGCTGACCGCGGGGCCGGGTTATCGGGGCGAGCGGCTGTCGCTGAATTTCCAGAACATCGATATCCGGTCGTTGCTGCAGGTCATTGCCGATTTCACCAATTTCAACATCGTCACTTCCGATACGGTGCAAGGCAGTCTCACCTTGCGGCTCAAGGACGTGCCGTGGGATCAGGCTCTGGATATCATCCTTCAAGCCAAGAACCTCGGCATGAGACGTAACGGCAATGTGCTCCGGATCGCGCCCAAGGAAGAGATGGCGGCCAAGGAAAAGGCGGAGCTGGAAGCGTTGCAGGCGATTCAAAATCTGGAGCCCTTGCGTACCGAATCGTTTCAGCTCAACTACACGAAAGCGTCAGATATTGCGCAGCAATTGAGGAACGCCGGTAATTCGTCTGGCCGGGGCACAAGTGGTACAACCAGGACTTCGACCCTTTTGAGCGACAGGGGATCGGTCATTGCAGAGCCAAGAACGAATCAATTGTTCGTGTCCGACATCCCCTCCAGGCTGGAGCAAATCAGGGAAATGATTGTGAAGCTGGATGTGCCGGTTCGTCAGGTTCTCATCGAGGCGCGTATCGTTGAAGCGACGGACACCTTCGGTAAATCCCTGGGGGTCAAGCTTGGTGGCGGGGATTTGCGTGGAATCAAAGGGGGCGATGCAGGGTATACGGTCAGCGGCAATAATCGATTGGCGTTGGCTGGAAATTACGATGCCGTTGGCGCCACAACCGGCGCTTTCGATGCCTCGCTGTTGAATTCCACAAGTTCGCAATTCGTCAATCTGCCGGCACAAGGTATTAACGGGGTGTCGCCGGCAAATTTTGCGGTTTCATTGTTCAATTCTGCGGCAAACCGGTTTTTGAATCTTGAAATTTCAGCGCTGGAGGCCGATGGAAAAGGCCGTGTGGTTTCCAGCCCAAGGGTGGTCACTGCGGATCAGACCAAGGCGTCGATTGAGCAAGGCGTGGAGATTCCTTACGAACAGGCCACGTCCAGTGGCGCAACCTCCATTGCATTCCGGAAAGCCGTTCTGAGTCTCGAAGTTACTCCGCAGATCACGCCTGAAGGCAACATCATTCTCGATCTGAACGTAAACAAGGACAGCGTCGGCTCGGTAGTCCCGGGGGGTGTGTCGATCAATACCAAGAAAGTTACCACTCAGGTGCTGGTAGAAAACGGTGGGACGGTAGTGATCGGTGGCATTTTTGAACTGACTGAGAGTGAATCGGAAAGCAGGGTACCACTGCTTGGAGATATTCCAGTTCTGGGCAACCTGTTCAAGCAGCGCTCGCGCTCGTCCGACAAGCAGGAGATGCTGGTGTTTATTACGCCCAAGGTGATCGCCGATCAGGGTTCGATACGTTGAATGTCTTGGAAATCAGGGTTGATCCCGAATTTGTTAATATAGGTTGACGATATGAAAAAATTGGTAGGACTGCTGGGGCTTTTGTCTGCTGTGCTGCTGTCCGCGTGTGGCGGCGGAGGGGGCAGCTCTGGCGATACGCAAGAGCGTTACAGTATCACGTTACGGGCGGATAGGGTCAGTTTGCCTCTGAATATTGAGAATGTTGGTATAACCAGGACTGTTGATCCGGCATGGGCTGCGAGCTACTTGGGTATATGGTACATCGGGGGGGTAGGGGTTAACCGTCCCTATACGACCGCGTTGTATGTGAGCGCCAAAGAGGGCAACGATGCCATCCAGAATGGAACGGATACGTTTGCATGCAGGGTGGATGGAGTCGGGTCGGGGTCGTTGTATTATCTTACTGAAAAAAATGCCACGGAAGATATCGGTTATGGTAAGCTGCATGATATAACGTCATCGAACCCGGATGATACGGTCGATGTCACGGTGACGAACTATCTATGGTATCCTGCTTTGACTCTTGATTCCCTGGCTGGTGGCGCTTCTTTTTATTTTCATGCCAAGGATGTGGCCGGTACGGCGCGCGTTACATGTTCTGTGACTGATCCGCGCGACAACAGGGTTTACAGCAAGAGCGTCGATATCACAGTCGGCTCCGTCGGTTTGCCCGGCAGCATGGAAATATTTGCACAGGAACCTGGTTATTTGGGGGTGCAAGGCAATCTGACCAACATTCGGAACAGCAACGCCATTCAGACGTTTGTATGGGATGATGCCAATCAACCCGTGCCTGATCCATCCCTGCCGAACTTGAGGGTGCGCATTCTTCGTCCAGCGGGGGAATTGTCCGGTGCATGGACTGGCGCCAGCTTGTTGGCTGGAGCAGCTTCCACATCTTGCCCCGATGATGGCGATGTACCCGGCGGTTATGTGTCCGTAACCTGCCTTCAAGTCAGAACCGTGGCTGGTCTTGGCCTGTTCACGCTTTCGAGCGGGCCAAATCCTGGAGGAATCCTCTTGGAATTCGCGACGGACCGATCCGACAATGATGTCAGCAACGGCATTCAGGTTCCCATCAAGCACTATTACTCATTCCTTGCGGTTGAGGACATCGGAAAGTCAACGCTCGCGTTTTCTTCGCTTGCCTGTCTTGCGCATGGCACTCAGGGCATGCCTTTTGTGTGCGGCCTGAATGGGAATGTCAGCGGCGGCGTGCCTCCTTATAAATTTACGGCGCAGACTGCCTTGCCGAGTGGTTTGTCACTGGTAGATGGCGTCATCAGTGGTACACCGTTGGTTCCAGGGACTTATCAGATTCCGGTGGCTGTAACTGATGCGAACAACACCAAGGCCACTGGGATGGTGACCATCACGGTCGATGCTTCTCCGGCTTTGATTCTTACCGCGGCTAACGTTCCTCCTGCGACGGTGGGTGTGTTGTATTCTTTTGGCATGACGGTAAGCGGGGGCGTGGGACCGTACACGTGGACGCTTCCGGGAGGAGCGCCTCCGGGTCTGAGGCTTGGTAGCAGCGGTACCTCCGCCGTCATTTCTGGGACGCCGGCAGCCGAAGGAGACTATGCAGTCGCTGTACTGGTGACTGACAGCTTGGGTACCTCTGCAACTGCAACCGTAGCGATCAAGGTGAACCCTTAGAGCCTGTTTACGATCTCAGCAGGCCCGCGCAGACACCTTTTCGGGATCGGATGCAAGGCGCGGCGCGCCGCGCCGCCCATATCATCCCGATTGCAGCCCAACGCGGGCCATCTGGGACTGTGAACAGGTTCTTAGCTTCAGCGGCGGTTTTCATCTCCTCCGTGCTTGCCAAGCTTGCTGACAAACCATAAGCTCCAACCCCGGATCGATCCGGGTTTTTCATGATTTTCCTCATCGGCATGCCGGGCAGCGGCAAATCCACCGTTGGGCGCGCTCTGGCGCGGCGGCTGCGCATGGACTTCGCGGATTCCGACCATGTGATCGAGCAACGGCTGGGGTGCACGATCCGCGGCTATTTCGATCAGCATGGCGAGGCGGCCTTTCGCGACATCGAAGAAACGGTGATCGACGAGTTGACCCGTGGCGCTGCCCGCGTGCTGGCCACGGGGGGGGGCGCGGTGTTGCGGCCTGCCAACCGGCAGCGGCTGCATGAGCGCGGCACCGTGATCTATCTGCGGTCGTCGCCCGAGCAGTTGCACCGCCGTTTGCGCCAGGACACCAAGCGGCCTCTGTTGCAGGTGGCCGACCCGTTGCAGCGCCTGCGTGATTTGTACGCGGCGCGCGACCCGCTGTACCGCGAATGCGCGCATTTCGTGGTCGATACGCATGGCGTGGCGCTGACCATGCTGGTGGACCGCGTGCTGATGCAGCTCGAACTGGGGCCTGTTGACGCTATTTTCATGGCGCCCGTTGCCCCGCAAAGGTAGTGGATGCAAGGCGCAGCCGGGTTGGACACCCGGCGAGGATTTGCTTGCGCCGCAGACGCTGCCTTACGGGCGCCATGAAAATAGCGTGAACAGGTCCCAGGCCACCGCCAGCCGGCCTCTGAACCGGGGCGCAAGGCCCTACACTTGGCGCCATGCAAGGCTTTTCATCGGCACGGCAGGTGCCCATTGCGCTGGGCGAGCGCAGCTACCAAATCAGTATCGGTTCCGGTTTGCTGGGCGACCCGGCGGCGTTTGCGGCGGCGCCTGCCGGCACGCAGGCGCTGGTGGTGAGCAACACCACCGTCGCGCCGCTGTATGCCGAAAAGCTGATGCGCACGCTGGCGGGCCGCCACGCGCAGGTGCGTCAGCTCGTCCTGCCCGATGGCGAGCAGTACAAGACCTGGGAGTCGCTCAACCTGATCTTCGACGCGCTGCTGGGCCACGGCGCCGACCGCAAGACCGTGCTCTACGCCCTGGGCGGCGGCGTGGTGGGCGACACCACGGGCTTTGCCGCCGCCTGCTACATGCGCGGCGTGCCTTTCGTACAGGCGCCGACCACGCTGCTGGCGCAGGTCGATTCGTCGGTGGGCGGCAAGACCGCCATCAACCACCCGCTGGGCAAGAACATGATCGGCGCTTTTTACCAGCCGCTGGCGGTGGCGTGCGATCTGGATGCGCTCAAGACCCTGCCGCCGCGCCAGATGTCGGCGGGTCTGGCCGAGGTCATCAAGTACGGCCCCATCGCCGATATGACGTTTCTCGACTGGATCGAGGCGCACATCGACGCCCTGCGCGCCTGCGATGCCGGCGCGCTGGCGCACGCCGTTCAGCGCAGTTGCGAGATCAAGGCCGGCGTGGTGGGCCAGGACGAGCGCGAATCCGGCCTGCGCGCCATCCTCAACTTCGGCCACACCTTTGGCCACGCCATCGAGGCAGGTATGGGCTACGGCGCCTGGCTGCACGGCGAGGCGGTGGCCGCCGGCATGGTGATGGCCGCCGAGCTGTCGCGCGAATTGGGCCTGGCCGATGCCGCCTTCGTGCGGCGGCTGGCCGCGCTGATTCAGCGTGCCGGCTTGCCCACGCGCGGCGCTGTCATCGACGCGCGGGACAACGCTGGCCGCTATCTGCAACTGATGCGCGTGGACAAAAAGGCCGAGGCGGGCGAGATCCGCTTCGTGCTCATCGACGGGGCGGGCCGCGCGGCGGTGCGCAGCGCGCCGGATGCGCTGGTGCGCCAGGTCATCGACCGCTGCTGTGCCTGATGAGTCAGGGAGCAGCGCCTGATGCCGCGCCAGCACAAGGCGCGCTGGCCTGCTACGCCAGCCACCCGGCGCACACGCGGGGCCGGCGCTACCCGGCAACGCCCGCGCCCACCCGCAACGACTACCAGCGCGACCGCGACCGCATCGTCCACTCCAGCGCTTTCCGGCGGCTGGTTTACAAGACACAGGTGTTCCTCAACCACGAGGGCGATCTGTTTCGCACCCGCCTGACGCATTCGCTGGAGGTGGCGCAACTGGCGCGCTCCATCGCCCGCGCGTTGCAACTCAATGAAGACCTGACCGAGGCCATCGCTCTGGCGCACGACTTGGGGCACACGCCCTTCGGCCACGCGGGCCAGGACGCGCTCGATGAGTGCATGGCCGCGCACGGCGGCTTCGAGCACAACCTGCAAAGCCTGCGCGTGGTCGATGAACTGGAGCGCCGCTACCCCGGCCACGACGGCCTGAACCTCAGCTTCGAGACGCGCGAAGGCATCCTCAAGCACTGTTCGCGCGCCAATGCGCGGCGCATCGAACGGGCCGAGCCCGGCGGCGTGGTGCGGCGCTTTCTCGACGGCACGCAGCCCAGCCTGGAGGCGCAGCTTGCCAACCTGGCCGACGAAATCGCCTACAACGCGCACGACATCGACGACGGCGTGCGCTCCGGCCTGCTCACGCTCGAACAGATGGCCGATGCGCCGCTGTTCGCGCGCTTTCTGCAAGACACCCTGCGCGAATACCCGCAACTGCAAGGCCGGCGCGTGCTGTACGAATCCATCCGCCGCATGTTGTCGGCGCAGGTATACGACGTCATCGACGCCACCGGCGCCGCGTTGCGCGCAGCCGCCCCCGGCAGTGCTGACGAAGCCCGCCGCGCCGGCCCGCTGGTGCGCTTTGGCATTGAGATGCGCGCGCAGTCGGCGGCGCTCAAACGCTTTCTGTTCGCCAATCTGTACCGCCACCCGCAAGTCGAGCAGACCATGAACCAGGCCCGGCAGGCCGTGCGCGAACTGTTTAACGCTTACCTGTCGGGCCGCGCGGCGCTGCCGCCGTCTTTCACGCGACACGCCAGCCAGCCGCGAGCGGTGGCCGACTACATTGCTGGCATGACCGACCGTTTTGCGATGCGCGAGTACGAGCGGCTGACCGGCCAAAGGCTGGTGGGATGACGCGGCCTCTGGGCGAGGGCTGCGTCCATCTCCCTCCCCCAGAGGGAGAGGGAATAAATCCACCTTTCTTCTCCTCTGGGCGAAGCAGGTAGCCTTCAATCATGAAACCCCAAAAACATCCCCAAGACGACGCGCTGGCCCAATTGCGCCCCGGCCAGTCGCCGGAACTGCTCAAGGAACTGCACATCCTCACGCGCGACGGGCGGCTGAACCAGGATTCGCGCCGCAAGCTCAAGCAGGTCGAGCACCTGGTGCAGTTCATCGAAAAAATTCTGGGCGAGCTGACGCCCGCCGGCGGCCCGGCGCTGACACTGGCCGACCACGGCGCGGGCAAGTCGTATCTCGGTTTCATTCTCTACGACCTGTGGTTCAAGCCGCGCGGCAGCGGCGTGATCTACGGCATCGAGACGCGGCCCGAGCTGGTGGCGCGCGGGGCCGAGCTGGCGGCGCGCCTGGGCTTCGAGCGTATGCGTTTTTTGAATGAGAGCGCCGCCGATGCCGCGCGCGACGCCGCGCTGCCCGATCGCATCGACATCGTCACCGCCCTGCACGCCTGCGACACCGCCACCGACGATGCCATCGCTTTCGGCCTGGCCAAGCGCGCGCAAGCCATGGTGCTGGCGCCCTGCTGCCAGGCCGAGGTGGCCGCCTGCCTGCGCCGGCACAAGGCGCTGCAACTGGCGCGCACGCCGCTGGCCGAACTGTGGCGGCACCCGCTGCACACGCGCGAAATGGGCAGCCAGTTGACCAACGTGCTGCGCTGCCTGTACCTGCAATCGCAAGGCTACGGCGTGACGGTGACTGAACTGGTCGGCTGGGAACACAGCTTGAAGAACGAACTCATCATCGCCCGCTGGACGGGCCACCGCCAGCACAGCGCCGCCGAGCGGTTGCGCGCATTGTTGTGCGACTTCGGGTTGCAGGAGTTGCTGCCGCTGCGCTTTCCGGCGCTGGCTTCAGCCGGCCCAACGCCCGCCTGAACAGCGTTCGATGCCGTTCAGATCGCGCCGCGACTGCGCTTGCGCCAGCCCGGCGGCGGCGAGCAGGCCGCGCACGGCGGCGGCCTGATCCCAGCCGTGCTCCAGCAGCA
>JGI24705J35276_12238045_pt1 | contig 15281 bp, 7 predicted proteins | sample TergutNt197P4_FD_35276 | JGI IMG/M metagenome (IMG submission 35276) | reverse complement strand
TCTTCACCTACCAGGCCGCTGACTATAGCGGTCAATTGCGGGTCGGCTTCGCCATATGCTTTGCTCTTATTTTCCGCCACTACTTTTACCTCAGTAGGCGTTATCTGTAATATGCCGTCTATCTTTATAATATTGACTATCTCGGTAACATCAACGCCATTGTATGTGACGATAACATCGCTTATTACATTCATAAGCTGGGGAATCGTCTCTAGTACATATGTAGCCTTCGGATCACTGCTTAATGCTGTTATCGCAAATCCCGCTTCTTGCAGCGCAATTATATCATAAACTTCATATCCTGCGGCAGTTTTTTCTGTTCCATCATAAACTGCCTCTGTGCTATGGCCAGTAACTGTAATCGTAATATCCAGCACTTCGTTATTTTTTATTTCAAAATTACCGGGTACCCAGTCTACACTGTAATTAGGATTAATGAAGTTTTTATTCTCAACTATCAGAGCATTTTCATATACACCAATTTTTTCATCTGTGCCTACACCAGGACGTGATACCTTATACTGATTTTGCATTGGCGCATCACCGGCCAAAAACCCTTCGGCCGTCGCGAAGAAAAGTGGGTCTTCTTCCGCATAACCTTTCCAGGCATAATTAGCTGTTACTGTTGCCGGTCTTGGCAAGATCGTAAGATCAGCCATTAAAGAAACTTCTGCCAAACTAAACTCATACTTGCCGGTATTTGACCATTGTATGATATAAGCATAGGGTGAATCACTAACACTCTCTCCGGCAATACGTTCGTTCACTATAACTAAAATATCTCCTCCTTTTAAGCCTTGCGCAATTAACTGCATATCTACTGCATCCTGTATTGCAGATTGAACATCGGTCAGCTGCGGATCTTCTTCACCGAATATTTTAGTAAAGCCAGTACCTGCCGCTGCTGAAAGATTTACTACTATACCAGAAGACAAAACGTTTAATACTCCACCTATGTAGTTTATTTCATAATTGGCGGTCACATTATTACCCGTCGCGTCGTGGATGATTGCCAGGCTCGCTATATTGGAGCTTGTGCCCACATCGGTTTGAGCGCCATTAACCGCTACACTTATAACTTCCTGATCAACAGCTAATGTTCCGCCTGTAATCTCATACCCGCTATTAGTCAAGGCTATACCGTCATAGGCTTTGCTATCACTTGCTGCTGCAATTTCCAACAATCTGGGCTTTACGGATAGTTTTCCGTCTACTAAGATTGCTGCCGTATAATATGCGGTTATATCTTCAGTGCCATTCCACAGTTTGTATTCGATTAACTCATTAACAGAACTGCCCGCATTGGTTTGATTACCCTGCACCACCGCCGTAACGCTTGTCACACCAGCCGGAAGCTCGGAGGTTGTGAACCCACTTTCCAGCAAGGCAAAACTGTCGTAAACCTTTTCGGCGCTTTTTGCTGTGATAATGATCGCTTCCGCTGTACTTACTGTTACGGTAAGTGTGCCATCTATATAGACAATATGGTAATTTGAAGTTACATCATCTGTACCGGCTATAATCACTGCTGCACTAGGTATATTGGCGCTTGATCCGGGAATCGCTTGCGAACCATTAACTACTACGCTTTCCAGTTTTTGATTCGCGGCTAATGCTCCGGAAGTGATTTTGTAACCGCTGTTGATCAGTGCTGCTCCATCATATGCTTTGCTGGAACTGGCAGCCGTTATCACGATTTGCCTGGGGGCAACCGTTAATACACCGTTATATGTATGAATTAAAAATTGACTTGTAACATCAGCACCACCGGCATCTTTAATAATTATGGCTTCTGCATTTGTTATTACACTGGCTACCTCGCCCACATTTGTAATTTCGCCCATAATTGTAACATTTTCAACGCTATAATTGGCGGGCAAACCAGCAGAAATATAACCAGCGCTCTCACCTGTTAATGATTGGCCGTCGTATGCTTTATCTGCGTTTTTCGCTGTTATCATTATCACAGGTTTATCTGAATAAATCGCCGTAAACTCATAGCTTTTATGTACTGGATCTGGGAAATTTGCATCTAAAGGCTGATATCTATTTCCATATTGATCTTCCCAGCCAATAAAGCTATACCCTGCATCTGCATATATATCTGGCTCCCAGCCATTATTCCACATAGTTCCTTTGTCTACCAAACCGGGTCCGCCATGACTCAGTACACCATGATTCCCGGGCTGGAAGGTAATATTTACTAGAGTAGCTACTATTATAGCCGCGCCCATATTGATGTTTGTACCGCCTTGCACACTACCGCCATTCGCTGCTAATTTGGCATTGTTGCTGGCAGGGCTCCATTCGCTTATAGCGCCACATACCGGACAAGTAATGACAATGAGCGCTAACTGAGGACTCGTACCGGCAGGGTAAAAATACAACTTCACGCCATTGCTATAATTAGAACCAGAAGTATAGTCGCCTGTTGGGCAAACAAACTTGTTTATGCTATAACCGCTTCCGGCTAGCCACAACCCAGCATATCTGTCTTCTTCTATTTCTTCTTTAAAAAACTGTGCAGTTAAAGTGAGATGTCCGTCAATTGGAGTAGCAAAATTAAACTCTCCGTATTGAAAGCTTCTCCAGGCTATAAAATCATAGCCATCTTTTGTAGGCTCAAGCGGTTTTACGGCTTTTGCGCCTTGATCAATTTTCTGCTCATCATACTGTATACCATCTACTAAGAAAGATACTGTAGCGAAAAATTTGCCTGAAAGCACCATATTTTTGTCTAAGGCTGTAGAAAAATCGAATTCAAAGTCATTATTATCATACCAGCCTTTGAATGCCAGATTCAGTTTAAAAGGATCTTCCGGCTGCGAGACAAGGCCGTCTTCATTAGTTTCCATAACAGCATATGTCAGGGCATCGACCAAGAATGTTACGGTATATATCTCAGCATTCATGGAAGCTAAAATGCTTTCTTCTAAAATTTCTTCTTCATCAGCAACTTGTGCTTCTTCTTCATCTATTTCGTCAATATCTTCAAATAATTCTTTTTCAATATTTAATTCTTCTTCAATATTTAATTCTTCTTCAATATTTAATTCTTCTTCAATATTTAATTCTTCTTCAATATTTAATTCTTCTTCATTATCACTTTCGAAATCCTTTTCATTACCCGCTTCTTCGATATCTAACTCTTCATCTGTCTTATTTGATGCACCCTCTTCACGTTCATCGATAATTTCTGTAAAGCTCTCCTCTTTTTCGCTGTCTATTTCGTCTGTATTCTCCGATGCCATTGCTTCTTCTGCTTGATCAAAATCAACATAACCACCTTCAAAAGCTAGTGCTCCCTGGGTATAGCTTGACGTTGGACTAAAAGCCATCAAGATTATCATTAATATTGATAAAACTTTTTTTACGATTTTCTCCGTTTTCATTTTTTTCATCCTCCTAAAATTTATTTATATTTGGTTTGTTGTTATTTTTGGGAAAACTATTCCCGAATCAATATAGTAGTATAGGCTTTGATGTCAAAATTTATGTTTGGAGGTAAATACCATGATCTTTCTGATGCATACAAAGAGGTTTCATTATCGAAATGCGGTATTGATAGCGCTTTTCTTTTTATTTTTATGTGCAATAACTGGCGCTTGTGTATCATCCGACATTCCCGCTGTTTCCGAAGGAAGTGATTTTAATAACAGTTCGGATGCGATTAGCATTGAAGAAATTAAAGATTTGCTTCCGATAAAGATTGGCTATAGCAGCTATCCTTATCCGCCCCTTCATTATTTTGAGGATAATTCTTTGGGCGATCTCCAAGCTATTGGTTTTGATATAGAATTGGCCGAGACTGTTGCAAGAACCATCAATGCGGAAATTGAGTTTTTGCAAATTGATTGGTCAAAAAAAGCTGAAATGCTGATAAGCGGAGAAGTCGATATGTTGTGGGGCGGCCTTGCAGTAGATTCTTTAGATGAAACTAAGGTGAAGTTTACGAAACCGTATCTACAATCTAATATTGTACTGGTGATGGATGCTGAGGATGATTACAGCAGCCTGGAAGATCTTCATGATCTTAATATTTGTAGCCTTGAATTCACTCCGGCGGCTGACTTTTTCAATTTTTACGACGCTAGCATTATAAACAGCCGGCAAGCTTTCATTACCCCGATCTATAAACAGCTTTTTACAGCGGTATCTTTAGGTAAATATGACTGCATTATAACAGACGTCAGCTTTGCCTCCTTTCTTTGCAGAATCACCCAGCATGATTATAAAATTAGCGAAACGATTATTGAGTCAAGCTACGCGGTGGCAGTCCGTGTTGAAGATGAAGAACTTTTCGCTAAGTTACAGGCTGCCTTGGATGAACTTGATGCGAACGGCACAATCAGCCGTATCGCTGAAAAATGGATTTTTTAACCATTTGTTTTCTTAGCAAATTGTGTTGATATTTATATTATAACAGTTACTGGTTACAAATCGGTTACATTTCTAAAATTGGTCTCTTAATTTTGTAATTTTTGTCGCTAAATTTTCAATTAAACACCATTGGGCATATAAAAGCCCTGCTATGTATAAATAGCTGCTTGAAAGGCAAAACCCTATTGTTCATCTTTCTTTTATGCTCAAATTATAAACTTACTTGCCATACAAACAAAAAAAAAGTGATTAGGAAACAATTAAAATGATTCCTAATCACCTTTTTTTATTAACACTACTTATAGTGACGGCAATGAATTTCTACGAAAAAAGAGCAACGTAGCAAAACGTAATTACATTATTAAGGTATTCAAGATATTATAACCATTAATAGTTATTTTATAGCCTGAAACAGCCTGTTCATTAACAGTATAAATATATTCGCTACCATCGGGCGCATATTTATCTAAGTTAGAAAATAAGTATTGGCCGTTTCCGAATGAGGAAACCTGTTGCATCTGTAAAGGCTGCCCATTCCGGAATAAGCCCACCGTAACATTGGCTGGTCTTGTTCCCCACGAATTGTTACCATCATTCCAGTTAACAGTCCCTCCGACATTTATCTTCACCTGTTGCACAATAGCAGTGTAAAGATATGTAATTGTGATTGTCTGTCCGCCGGCTATTGTGCCGGTTCCCAGTGCACTGCCAGGTGCGAGAGCACCTGTACCGTATCCTGCGAAAGATATCGCGTTATACGGGCCATAGTTTCCGGCATTAACAACGTAATTTGCCTGACCCAGTATTGCACCGCTGTTCGCATCTTTATGTTCCACAATAATTGTAGCGGTGGTTGGAATAACCGGGGTGGATGCATTAGAACCTACCACCCAAATAGCGGGCCGGGCGTAGATTCCCGAGCCTGCGCCGGAGCCATATAATATAGACGCATCATATGTAGTATAGCTCCAAGTGCCGCTTGTTCTAAGAATCTCTAAGCATCCATATGCTGCTGTCGAAAAAGTACTGGTCCACCACTCCTTCAAGGTCGACGCCGGGTTTTGCGGTTTAAACAGTATTAGTTGCGATGTAGAAAGGCTTGGGAAAAGGTCGGCTTTTCTAGGCAGATATGCTATTTGATAAAAATCATTTCCTGCCATTGGTAGCTGGCTTAAATTATTTACCCATGTTTCGTTAGGAGATCCGCCCAGCATCGGCTTCAGAGCCCATTTCTTGAGGGTAGGCGCGTTAAGTGCGGCATACCAGCCATCCATTTGTTGCTGTACTCTGTTATTAAGCCAGTTGCCTCCACCCCATTCACTTAAACTTGTCGCATATACTAAGCCACCAGTATTTGGATACAAAACGTCGTTTAAGAGCAGTAGATAAATAGTTTTCATAGAAGAGCTCATATATTGGCTCTTAACAAGAACCCATTCAATGCCATCGATTGTAACTATGCTGCCGGGCGTTTTCTCTCTCAAACCCAGCAAACCGGTATTATCATCTGCTAAACCGCCGGCGGATGACCATACGGCGAATAATGTTTTATCGTTATCCATATAAATGAAATCGCTCGATTGATACATAGGTGTAGTCGCTGTGCTACTCAGCGCCCATCCTAAAAACGTAGCCGACGCATGGGAGGGGGCTATACTGCTTATCTGCGCATAACTATTCCTGCTAACTGTTTGAGTTGGTAGCGTACCTGAACCACCGTTAGCATTTAAGGTAAGTGTAACATAAGGTGAGATCGAGGTGTATTGAGATGAGCTCGCAACCCAGATGGCTGGACGAGCGTATATACCCGAACCTGCGCCGGAGCCATATAATATAGACGCGTCATATGTAGTATAACTCCAAGTGCCGCTTGTTTTGAGAATCTCTAAGCACCCATAGGCCGCTGTAGAGATTGTACTGGTCCACCACTCCTTTAAGGTCGAAGCCGGGTTTTGCGGATTAAACAGTATCAATTGCGAGGTAGAAAGGCTGGGGAAAACGTCGGCTTTCCTGGGCAAGAAGGCTATTTGTGTGGTAACATTCCCCGCTAAAGGTAACTGGCTAAGATTATTTACCCAGCTTGGGTTCGGCGATCCGCCAAGAATCGGTTTCAGAGCCCATTGCTTAAGAGTAGGGGAGTTGAGCGATGTGTACCAGCCATCCATTAGCTGCTGTACTCTATTGTTAAGCCAGTTGCCGCCACCCCATTCATTTGCAGTTGTTGCATATACTATGCCGTTGGTATTGGGATAGATTACATCATTTAAAAGTAGCAATGTAGCTGTTTTCATAGAGCCAGTCATATATTGGTTCTTGACAACTACCCACTCAATTCCGTCGATAGTGAAGACGCTACCTGGGCTGGCCTCTTTTAGTCCCGGTATGCCATCGTCAGCGGCCATTGCTGGCTGAAAGGCCGACAGCAAAGCTAAATTCATTAAAACAGCTACAATAAGCGCAATTACGATGATTCGAAATAATTTTACTCCTGTAAATATACTATTAATCATAATTATCTCCTCCAATTTTAGTATGACTACTTAGCTATTTTGTTCTACATATATAATAACAAATAAAGGAACAGATGTTAACAAATCACCTCCAATCTATTTCTATAATCCTAGAAGAATAGTAGGTTAATTTCTACAAGCACTATTATTTCATACTTTTGCGCAAAAATCAATATATTGCGAAGAAAAATATTTAAAATGCATGAATTTGTCTATACCTATTCATTATGCTTTTAATTTATTTGCGCCTAAAAACTAACTTTATATATCTATTAAATTAATGATGCATCTAATTGAAACAGCATTTTAAACATTTTTAACACCTTGTAAACAATGAAAATGCGCAAAAATCTTTATTATGCTGGACTTCAATTCAATAACATAGTTTACTGGACATATGAATCAATTCAATTGCTATATCAAAATACAAGTTAGTAGAACTATTGCAAGTAAGTGTTACAAGTGCTTACTAAAATACTTTTTTGCCATTATGCCGTTGTGAAGAACTTATATTGATCGTACGATTCTTTTTATTATATTCAAAATATCAGCGGTCAGTAAAACTAAGCCGAATTCGGCTATTAATTTAATATAAGGGCACTTTTTGCACGCACACCAAAAGGCCCCGTTTAACAACGGGGTAAAAATAGAAAATAGCCAACTGTCGCTTACTCCTTATTCTCGGCCAATTTCCAATCCGCCGCTATGCCAACACGTATACTAGGCACGTATTGCAGCTCAGCGGTATCTTCTAATTCCGGGTTCATCGTTGACTCGCCAAAAGGAGCTCTTCTGACATACCTACGATTGGCAACAGGTTTAATAGGCGGAAGAGTCAAATCTTCGAATGCCATAAATTATGCCTCCGGAAAACAAAATAATAAAAGACTTCAACTCAAACAAAAAGCAATAAATAACAAGTAAATCATAGCATAAACTATCTAGTAAAGCAAGATAATTTTAAGTAAAATACATGTATTTTGTGTATTTTTACATATTTTTAACTATTATTGATTAGCATTTTTTCTCTTCATTATTCAACTATTGGGTAAGAGCATCCAAGATTGCCTCAATAACTGTATTGAGATCCTTGTGTGTAATAAAAATCGGGTATATATTGTATTTAACAAGATAACTTGCTTGCGCTTTTAGCAATCTATTCAAAATAGTACTCTCTACATCACTTAGAGTGTTATTTTGAAAAAGATTAAGCAGATCATCAATAGGGTAAAATATTATATGCGTTTTCTGTAAGTGGTTTCTGTTTTCTTCTATAATATAATAGAAAGGCAATTGAAACTCATGGGAAGGGTTGATGTTGCGGACGATTCTCCTAAAGTTATAGTCTTGGCAAGAAAAACCCATAAATAAGCAGTGATTAGAAGCTAATATCTGAGCTTGACAAGTGTTGGTGTTATCATAGACGGTACTCTCCAGTTTTGAGTAACTTCTTTCGGTAAGAATGACGCCGTCATCCATATCTTTATCCGCCTCGGCGGTAGCGACAGTATTAAATATAGAAAGCCTTCCATGTACATGGTAAATATTTGTTTTAGAGTTAACCTGGTATACGCAATCTCGCATACCAAATGAGTTGTATGAACCGCCGAGCGCCGCTTTTTCCAGCCCGTCATCATAATTATAAGTTATCACCTGTTTTACTCCCTTAGCGAAAAAACTTGCGAGATTAATTAATAGCGTAAAATTCTCTGGCTCTTTTTGAGTTTGCCGATAATAAATAAGCGCCCCTTTCACCGCCGCTGCTATTCTTCTGTTTAACGATATTTCCGGACGCGATGGCTTGGGTTGGCGAAGTTTCTCCAAATAAGCATTCTTTTCCAATGCTATCATCACATATTCAGCGGCTTCCAAGGTGTTGATTTTTGAAAACGCTCCCGAAGCATTTTTTAGCGCTTCGGTATATTCCAGTGGATATTTTTGCACTATCTTCTTATCATGTTCATTATCAAAAACATCTCTGGCAATGCCCTGCAGAAGTAAAGTATCTAATAAACCGGACCATAAGGGCAAATTAATATTATAACTGACTCCGGCGCCAAGTATAAAAGCGCATTCCCCATTTTTTATATACCGAACTAAAACTTTAAAATTCTCTTGGTTAGATTTACTCAATTCACTTTGCAAATAGTTTGTAACATCTAAATCTTGCAATGGCGCGTATATATCTGTAGCCATTATAGTAGAATAATCTGACATTCTTTACTGCTCCTATCTTTTGTTATTTTTTGAGGGCTGAACTAATCCAAAATTGCAGCAGCTTTTCCCAGGCTTTATGGGCGCTTATAGCATCTTTATTAAGACCGCATTTAAACAATTCCCTGATCGCGCTGAGTTTATATTTTAAATCTTCATTGCCATCAAGTATAGTTATTTTTTCTCTGTGATAATCAAGGCATTCTTGCAAATAATCATATAGAGGCTGCGCAATACCTGTTAAATGATAATCTATACGATAATCCTTAATAATTTTTTTGATATGCGTAATGTAGTCGTTCACCGTATCCGGGTCAGCAATATTAGGTAAACTGAGTTTTATAAGTTCCTGTTCGGCTTGAGCGAACAACTTATTTAGCCCATTATCAAAATCTTCATCATTACTTAATTCAAAACAATCGTGGATTCTTTCGTCGATCAGGTAAAGAACTCCGCCCAGGCGAAAAACTACTTCCGGAGTCTTTCTTAGCGCAAGCTTGGGCGATTCATTTTCGCATAGGAAAATAAAAAGGTATTTACTGGCCTTATCGCAATTCAGATACAAACAAGTTAATACATCAACAGAGACTTCTCGGAAGGCCGACATATAATTAACTATAATATCATATAGAGAATGCCCCAGTTTTTGCGATTCTTCCGTGCCCTCTGGCGATGACTCAAGAGTAGGGGATCCTTCTGTACCCTTTGTGAGTCTATAGGCATTATTTAAAAGATCATCAAATAGTACATGGGTCGTTTGCAAAATTACATCCGCACTTAACATATTCTGTTCATTAACCAGTGCATGCAGCGGGTAATTATGTTTTTCCGCCAATGCGTCGCTAACAAACCGCCATGTATCGGCTAGTTCAGTAGCGGCTGCTTTTGATACTGCTTTGGCGAGGTTTTTTGTGTCATCGCAATAGCGCGATGGGAGGATTTGGGAAAATACTCCAGACAAAAGTGGAACTAATTCATCCGAAGCCAACATAGAAGGTGGTATGCGATAATTCTCAATATTCTTCATTATTGCTTTAGCCAAATCATTTCTAAAGACTTTTAGTTTATCACTAATGCGCGCTTCAGTTTTCTCTATAATCGCGCTGGCGTCTCTATGAGAAATTCCCAGCAGAACATCCTGTAGATTTATATCATTGACTACGCATAATACGCTTAATCTATTAGCTAAATAAGCCACTACCGCTTCGACAAGCTTTTTTGCCCGCTTAGTGGGGAATTTATAGCCGGCATAATGCAATGCTTCGTGCACAATTGAGTATGCCGCCGCCCCGGGGCGAAAAAGCGCCCGCTCAGTTAAACGCAACTGCAATAGCTTATGAGTGGTAGTCTTATCGCTGTTTTCGTTATAATATACAGGAGCAATGTGTTTGAACAATCTTTTTGCCCTGGTATTCATAGCCCCGCCGCAAGAGACAAAAAAGCTACAGGTTGACTCAGGCAAATAATTTTCATCTTGTAAAAGCTCTATTAAAACTTGTAAAAACCTGCTGTATGATAAAATGAGTTTAGTCGCGGAACCAATAGCCGGATGCAGCATGGTTCGCCCTTCTATATACTGTCTATCCGCGCGGGAGAAGTCTATCAGCAATTCATTAAGCTCATGTCTAAAGTACTCTATATTAGTGTCGCTATTGCCTATCATGTTACCTATTATCTTATAATCTTTTCTATCAAGTTCTTGTCCTCGATGCATTTTATTTTCCAAATCTTGTTTTAACCCTTCCAACTCTTGTTTAGCATTTACTATATTAATCGCAAAAGATTCCATTACCGGATTCAGCATGCAGCAAATGTCGTATGAATGGTCAGATTGAGCTAAATCCGTATAAAGTTCCAGTGTATGCTTTAAGCCTCTGCGCATATGAGTAGATTTTTCAGTATTATTGGTTTTTAAAATATTTGTTAGTATGCTATTTCGAATCTCACAGTATTGGCCAACTTCTTGTAACAGCGATGTAAGAGTTTTCTTTAACATGTCGCCTTGTTTTTGTTGTCTTGCCCGTTGTTTTGTTATAACACTTTTATCTATATTAGTAAATAGAGCTTCGTTTTGAGGTAGCCTGCGCATGGATGATCTGGTTGCGGCAATATACTTTTCGTAAAACTTGTTTCCTGGTTTTAGGCCTCCTTTAATATATTCATCCAGGTAATAAAAGGGTCGCTCGTTAGGGGATATCAATGCGTCGGAATTTCCATACATTTGGGCTAAAAAATTGCCATACTGCAAAGTGCTATTGTCTGAGGAAATCACTAGTTCAGATATTTCCGCTACCTCCGGCAAGTGTTTATCAATCTTATTAAGATACTCCGTATTATTAGCATGTTTTTCTCTAATTGATTTTCGTAATTCTTCATAAAATCCGGCGGCGTTCATTCCAGGTTTTAAAATAAAACGTACAGACAACCTCATATGTTCCATATCATTATTCAGGTTAGGGTACTTAGCATTATCATAATTGCTTTCAATGCCGCAAATCGCATATGAAGTAGATAGTATAAAACTATCATCGTTAAAGGGCCGCATACGCAAAGCGGCAATTAAATCTGAAGCTAAATCTAATCGTGAGGTTCGGAAAATAATAACCATGTCGCCAAAACCGGTGGAATAATAGGTGGCGCAGTGGAGCCTTTTCATATAATTATCTGATTTATCAGCCCACAGAAATTTACCGCATCTCAACAACTCTTTTTGCAAAAACTTATTTAACATAACCGGTTCTGGTCTAAATCCCTTGTAATTACTCTCCACAACAGCTTGTGAAAAACTAATCAAAGCCACCGCAATAAAAGGCCCGCTAGGAGCGGCGTCATTTGCAGGATAATTAGCTGTAGCGGTAGAGTTTTCCCTGTAATCAAATAGCCCTTGTTCATTTTGCACATCTAAGTCTAACGGCCTTACCAATTTTAAAGGAAATTCTTCATGATAATCGGTAATATTCGCTAAATCTTCATTCACATTATCCTTTTGCAGATCAAAACCGCTCCATTCATTTACAGTATCGATACTAAGATAATCGTAGTACCCCCACATAAAGAAGCTGTTATTATTGTGTGGCTGAGAATTATTATTAGCGTTGTTATGTTGGCGCTTTTTCAGCCAAAGGATCAATCCGTTTACGTTATAGTTATTGGTCATAATTATTTACCGCCAGTCTTGTATAATTGGGCTATAAACAGAATTACTGCAAATACTATTAATAATTATACACAAATTCATTCTATTTACAAGAGCTATTTTTTATCTTTTCCGATAATTGTTACACCATATATCCGTAAGCGTTAGGGAGCGGGAGCTGCGGCCTTTGAGGTTGGCATAGTTATGGGATTGCAGCAGATACACAGCTATCGGTTTGGCGGGCTTTACGATTTCGCGGGACAAATAAGGACGCTTAATATAGCCAAAGGCGGCTTTCAGTTCGCTAAGGCGAGGAAATCGCCGAAAAGTACATCGATACGCAGGGCAAACCGAGGGATTCTGCAAAGTTTTCTATGATAGATGACTTGCCGATTCACGGTGCGCCCCAGATAAATACAGGGCGCACCGTGGCTACGTTCAAAAGAAATCAAGTAACGCTTTTTGATTTACTGTTATTAAATATTCATATACCTTTCCTTATAAATTCCATCCCAGAATAGGTTCTCACAGGATTGCCACGCTCTAATAGCTCATGCTGCATCCACATAGTTTGTTTCATGAGGTTTTCGTCTTCAAAATTCTGCTTCGCGATTATTTCACTCAATCGGTTGATGGCGATTTTTTTGTTTATATGCTGCGTTCTCGCTTCGGTTACCGTTACGCTTAGACCTGTCGGAATGTGTGTAGCTCGAACTCCTGTTTCGACCTTATTTACGTTTTGTCCGCCTTTGCCGCCGCAATGAAAGGTTTGAAACTGTATTACATCCTCAGAAAAATCTGTTGTTGACGGTTTCTCATCGAATGAATCAACGCTGATAAACCAGTTTTTCCTTTTATGTTTTGGTCTGAACGGACTTTGAACAATCCATTTTATTGTTCCCAATAAATGAGATGCATCTTGATTAGTTGAAACAGCGACCGATCTGTAACACCCTGCGTATTTGGTTTTGGTCTCATTAATGATTTTCATGTCGGGAATTTCGCTTTTTAGAACTTCCAAAAACTTTCCCACGGCAAGCTCGCATTCCGCCGGGCCGTTTCCTGATGAAATTTGTAATATCATACCCTCACCCCTTATATGTCAGCACTGGCTTGAGTGTTGCGATTACTTTAATTAAATTATAATCAAGCAGGCAGTTGACTACGGTATCAATGTTTTTATATGCTTCGGGCGCTTCCTCAAATAGCAGATCGGTATCGTGGCATACGGCACGACCCTTATACTTATTTTGCCTGATGGTGTCCCTGTCATACTTATCTCTGATACGTGATTTGCACAGGCTTCTCGCCCATTTTCGCCCGGCTCCGTGTGATATGGAAAACGCGGTATGCTTTGTATTTTCGGTTGGCTTAACAATATAGGTAAGCGACCCGCGCGAGCCCGGAATCACAACCGGGCCGTTTTCCGTGGAAACAGAGCCTTTGCGGTGGATAAATACCTCTTCACGCTGTTCCAAAAAGTTGTGGCTACAATCGATTATTTTTCGCAAATCGGGGGAATAACCTAAATAATCAACCAGCTTATTCGCTACAATATCACGATTCCGCTTTGCCCATTTTAGCGCGTCGTCATGCTTTTCGATATATGCGCTCGCACCGTCTCCTTCGTATCCAATTTCTCTGAACTCTGATATAATACTGTGTCCGTATCCCCGCGAGCCACTGTGAATCAGCATATGAACCATGCTCTCGTCTATGTTCAGCGCCTCAAATTCCTGTGTGTCGGCAATATCGTTTATCAGTTGAAATTCCGCGAAATGATTCCCGCTGCCTATCGTTCCTAAGTCATATATAGGACTTGGTTCATCGTATGGGTTGATTGTTTCAATGTCGGCTAGCTTCCTGATATGGTTGAGCCTCATGACCCAACGGTCAAGCTTCAGTTTTCTTTTTTCAATATCGGTTGAGTAAAGGCTCATGCCGCAGCCGATGTCATTCCCGATGATATGGGGATAAATTTTATTTTCTGTTATCAGCGCAAGCCCAATGGGTGTTTTTCCCGCGTGCAGGTCAGGCAGACCAACTACCTGTATTACATTATCCAAGTTTGCCAGAGCGTCAAGTTGCGTTATTGCCGTATACTCCAGCCAGTTTTTTTTACTTGTAATAATTGTGGTTTTTTTATTCATTAATTCTCCTTTTATATTAAAATTCACACAAAAAAGCTACGACACCCTAATGCCGTAGTAAGCATTTTGTAAATTTGGCAACAAAAAAACACGATACTCCATCGCGCCACAATTTGCAAAACTATTTGGCTTATGGTTGTCTAAAATATACTATATTAAATTCACCTTCAAAGTTTCAGTTCCCAGCATACGATACCACTCCTTACAAAGTTTTTTTAGTTTACGGAAACAATATAGCATGAAATTTTTAAAATGTCAACACTTTTTTATTAGTCACTTACCCTGCGCTACTGCTTAAGCCCTGTTATAAATAGCTTTTTGTTCTGCCTCTAATTCAGTTTTGGGGAAACTCAAAAACACATATAATTGACAGGCCGTGGTTGCCTGTGTTATATTATTGATACGGTTGAAGGGAGTGTATTAATGTCGGTCGCTCTGTAAGTTTTCGGTAACGCGCACGCAAAGCAAGCAGTTTTACTGCTGTTATTTGTGTTGCCATAACTGCCTTACAGATCGAAGACGCTCCGTATATTACGGCCTATTTGTAACGCAGTGGCATACTGCGTTTTTTCTTTCTGTAAGGCTAGTACAATAGGAAAGGAATAGGAAAATGAAAAAATATTCGTTAACTTCCAAATATGATGCAAGCTGGATCGAACAAAACTGGATGGGCCCTAACCCACTGTGGCTTGCCGAAGATCTTTGTGAGCAGTTGGATTTGCGCCCCGGCATGAAAGTGCTGGACATGGGCTGCGGCAAAGGGATCACCAGCGTATTTTTGGCCCAGGAATACGGCGTGAATGTTTTCGCCAACGATTTGTGGATCAGCGCCACAGATAATTTGCGCCGCTTTGAAGAGGCGGGGGTCGCCGACAAAGTATTTCCTATACA
>JGI24705J35276_12238046_pt1 | contig 15287 bp, 15 predicted proteins | sample TergutNt197P4_FD_35276 | JGI IMG/M metagenome (IMG submission 35276) | reverse complement strand
TCGCTCGGCTATTCCATCGGTCCGGCGCTGGTCGTTTTCGTAGGTATCTTCTTCCCGCTTTTGACGAATGTGATCTTCGGAGTGAAGAAGATAGATCCCAATTGGATAGACGCATCGAAAACGCTGGGTGCGTCGCAGTTGCAGATATTCTACAAAGTGATGATGCCTTCTGCGGTCCCATATATAATGAACGGCATCAAGGTCGGATTGGGAATAGGGTGGATGTGTATCGTTGCGGCTGAATTGTACGCCACGCCTCTCGGGGGCATAGGGTTTTACCTGGCGGAACAGGCTGCGGCAGGATACTGGCCCGGTGCCTACGCAGCATTGGTGATTATAGGCATATTGGGACTTCTTACCGTAGGTGTGGCCGATTATCTTCACAGACTGTTGTCAAAGAGAATGGGGATGGAAGTATGAGCGAGGAACAAAGCGAGGAGCAAAGACCGGAATGCGTTATACAGGAGTCCACCAAGGTGCATTCCGCCGCCAGCATCCAGATCAGGGATCTCAAAAAAGTATTCAGAAGGGATGAGGTGGAAACGGTCGCCTTGGATGATTTCTCCCTTGATATCAGGAAGGGGGAGCTTATAGCGCTTGTAGGGCCTTCCGGGTGCGGCAAGACCACGATCCTCAGGCTGATCGCCGGACTCACGGAACCTACTTCGGGAGAGATATTGATCAACGGGAGGCCATGCACAGCGCCCGGCGCCGACAGGGGGATGGTGTTCCAGGATTTTGCGCTGTTCCCCTGGAGATCTGTGAGGAAGAATGTGGAATTCGGTCTCGAAGTAGCGGGTGTTCCCAAAGAAGAACGCCGGGAAAGGGCGGAGAGGTACATCAACCGCACGGGTCTGGAGAAGTTCATTGACGCCCGCGTCCATGAGCTCTCGGGAGGCATGAAACAGCGCGTAGGCATCGCCAGAGCGCTGGTGTGCCATCCCGACGTGATACTCATGGACGAGCCGTTCGGAGCTCTCGATGCACAGACCAGGAACATAATGCAGGTCCAGCTCCTGAAGATACTCGAAAAAACAGATCAGACCATCGTGTTCGTCACCCACTCCGTGGACGAGGCGGTGTTCCTTTCCGATCGGATAGTGGTGCTCACTAAACGTCCGGCCAGAATAAAGGAGATAATCGACATCCCCTGGCAGCGCCCCAGGGATCGCGCCTGCTCCGAATTCACAGCTCTCCGCAAAAGGATACTGACCGAGCTGGAAGAAGAGAACGTTATGAATAATTGAAAAAGGGGGTTTCCCCCCGTATTTTATTGGTTCATTCGGCAAGTCTCAGCGTATCGTACTTGTACACTTTGTCCGGACATGCGAACTGGCATCTGTAACAGGCGGTCCCGAGGCAGTTCTTCGTCTTCACGACTATCTGTTTGTCCGGCATGACCGCGAGGGCCTTCTCCGGGCACTCCTGTTCGCACTTTTTGCATCCGGTGCACCCGGGCATATAGCCTTTCAGCTCGGTACCGATATCATTGATGATACGGAGGCCGTTCGCACCCAGGTCCGGTATGTCACGCGCGACCATGCGGAAGACCTCGGGGGTCCCTTTGACCTTCGGCAGAGCCTGGATATCGAACATCTCATTGTATGTGTTGTACATCTCCATGCTCATACCCTCATCCCAGTGCGCAAGTTCCTGTATGTAGATCTGCTCGAAGGTGGGGTCGGAGGCGAACATCACGTGGTTTGCCCTGATGCCGTCCGCTATCGTCTGAAGCTCGTCCAGGAGTTCAGGTTTCCTGAGGATGTCGGTCGCCATCGCGAGCGACGTGTTGCCGTATTGGTAGATCTTGTCGCAGGAGGGGGGCAGAAGACCGACCTCCCTTGCCTTGACGGCATCAACATATGTTCCGGAAGCACCGGCCATGTACATTATCTTGAGGTCATCGAATTTGATCTTGGCATGCTCCACAAGCGTGAAGTGGCCCGCCCTCATGGCGCCGATGGCCTTGCATGCTTCGGAAATATCTTTCGAATCAATGTACACTCCGTCCTGGAAGACCATTTTCCCTCCGCTGTTGGTAAGCTTTCCTCTTTCCCAGATGTTGCCTTTGAGAGCTGCGGCGATAGCGGCTATCACTCCCGTTCCGGTGATGCCTTTTGCCTTGCCGTGCATGGGCCCTTCGTCTGATACCATGTTGAGGATGAAGTCGACCTTGTCGCCCGGCTGGGGCAATATGTTCTCATCAAGCACCATGCATCTCCACTGAGTGTCGTAATCAAGGTCGCTTATGGCTCCGGGGCCGGCAAGCATACCGTACTTTATGGACTGCCCTTCCATCGCAGGTCCCGCGGCGGCCGAACCGGTGTATATGTCGTCGCCGACCTTCAATGCCATCTCGGCGTTGGTCCCGTAGTCTGTGACCATGCAGTTCTCCTTCTGCTCAAGGAATCCGCTTTTGTACATCATCGCGAGCGCGTCCGCGCCTATCTCGTGTCTTATGGATGGCGGGACATACAGTTCGCACCCGTCGGGGACGTCCAATCCGACATTGACCGCAGAGAAAACCCCGGCGTTCCTGTCGAGGGTCTGGATGCCTCTTGCCTTGTGGGCATTCTTTCCCGCAAAAGCAAGGTCGTCCACGGGGATCCCCTGGAACAACGAGAGCTGTATCGGGTTTCCGCAGATCGATACTTTCTCTACTTTTTTCAGATCAACATTGAGGGTCCTGATGACCTTGTTGACTGTGTCCATGACGATCTTGTGCGCAATATCCGTTCCAATGTTGATGCAGAATGTCAGGTGGTCCATTATATTGGCACCCGGCAGCGGGTGGCATTCCGTCACAGTCGTGGACAGTATCTTCCCGTCGGAAAGGTCCACGCTGTGCGCCCTTGTTCCGCTGGTACCCATGTCCAGCGATATTCCGTAGCTCATTTCTTCCTCCTCCTTATCTTATCCCAAAGAGAGCCTTTCTCGGCTCTTTCGGCTTCTTTTTGTCTGCGATCCTCACACGCTTCGCAGTGACAGACCTCATTCTTGTCATTGTGTTTATGACCATGTTCTTCATGGTCATGATGACCGTGATGCTCGTGGTCATGATGGTGGTGGTCCTTCAGATGGAGATCTATGCCGCTGTCCTCCAAGGCATCCATCATGACGTGCTCCAATTCGTGGGGGTCAACATCCAGCACGGCGGACATGAAATTGAACTCCGCTCTTTCCTGCGGGGGGAGCGTGCCGTGTTGTTCGACTCCGTTCTCCAGATTCGTAAGGTTGAGGGTGAGCCCCTTCCCTTCGGAATCGTAGATCGCCGCCTTTATGTGTCCGAGCAGCGAACCGGACTCCTTCTCCACCCATTTGCCCGTAGTAAGCAGAACCTTTGAGAAACGCGCGGCGACATCCGCATTATAGCCGTGTATATGTCCTGTCAATCCCACAGCGACGCCGCCCGCCTCTTCGATGGAGGTCTTTTCTCTTTCTTCTTCGCATTTATCACAGTGGCAGTCTTCGCTGTTGTGATCGTGATCGTGGTGGGAATGCCCATGGTGGGAATGTTCGTGATCGTGATCGTGGTGGGAATGTTCGTGGTCGTGTCCGCTCATTGCATCATCTCATAGATTTTGTCTAAATTCTCTCCCGTTTTCGTGGAAACCGGTATCATCGGTTTATCGGGATACTCTGTCTTCAGCCATTTTATGGCGGCATCCATCTTCTCTGGCGTGGCAAGATCGCTTTTGTTGATCAGGATGAAGTCCGTTGCGAACATCTGCCTTTTGAAGAACTCTTCCTTCTTTTTGATAAGGTCATCAAATCTCTGGATATCGGCGATCCCGATGATGTACATCTCATCGGGGTCGATCATGGAGATCTTCACCAGTTCTTTTACCTTATGAGGGAGGGCGAGACCAGTCGGTTCTATGATTATGATGTCGGGGTCGATATCTCTTTTTATGTTCTTGAGCGCGGACTGCAGCGTCCCCGAGAGGGAACAGCATATGCAGCCGTCAGGCAGCTCGATCGAATCGTACCCTTCCGCCTTCAGGGTGGCGCCGTCTACGCCGATCTCTCCCGATTCATTCACGAGGATAGCTACGCTCTTGTCCTTTTTTCTATACATTGAAGCTAATCTCATCAAAAGCGTTGTTTTCCCGCTCCCTAGGAAGCCGCCTATAATGTAAACATACATACTGTAGGGTAAACTGTGAGAATGATATATTAGTCTTTCAATGGGTTCCTTTTCACCGCCTTCAAAGAACCGTTCTCACGGTCCTGCGGATATTGTGAACAATAAAATATTTGTTGGATTATACATCCATTATGATGGCCGATATTCCGAGAGTGGTTATTGCGGGAACTCACAGCGGAGCGGGGAAGTCGACAATAACAATGGGGTTGCTGATGGCCTTAAAGAAAAGGGGGCTCAACCCCCAGTCCTTCAAGGCCGGCCCGGACTATCTCGATCCGATGCACCATACGATGGCCCTCGGAAAGGAATGCAGGAACTTGGATACGTGGATGTTCGGGAACGAGATCGAAAAGCTTTTTGTAAACGGGTCGGAAGGGTCGGGGATATCCGTGATAGAGGGGGTGATGGGGTTGTATGACGGCATGGACGGCATAAACGAAGAAGGCTCCACCGCCCATCTGTCAAAAGTGCTGAAAGCCCCGGTCATTCTGGTGATCGATGCGAGTTCCATGGCGAGGAGCGCAGGCGCAATGGCGCTCGGCTACAAAGAATACGATAAGAATACGGCATTGGCGGGAGTAATTTTCAATATGGTCGGGAGTCCGAGCCACCTGAGGATGCTGGAGAGCTCGCTCGGGAGCATTCCCTGCCTCGGAGGGGTCTACAGGAATGAGTGCATGGAGATAGAGAGCAGACACCTCGGCCTTGTACCTGCGGCGGAGAACTTTGATATGAAAAGATACGAAAGGATATCTGAGCATGTGGAGAGATGCGTCGATATCGACATGCTCGTGAAGATAGCGGGGTCTGCGCCGCCGTTCGGGAGAAAATACGAAAAGGAACCACCCGGGAAAAGCAGGGTGCGCATCGGGGTGGCCCGGGACAGGGCATTCAACTTCTATTATGTTCATAATATAGAATCAATGGCCGAGGCCGGCGCGGAGATAGTTCCCTTCTCTCCCATTGATGATGATCTCCCGGATGTCGACGGCCTGTATCTCGGCGGCGGCTATCCTGAACTGTTCTCCGCCGGACTGGAAAGGAACATCGGGATGAGGGCGGCCGTCAAAAAAGCATCGGATGACGGCATGCCCATATACGCCGAGTGCGGAGGCATGATGTATCTTTCAAAGAACATAAGCGACATGGAGGGGAAGAGGTACGAAATGTGCGGCATATTCGGGTCCGAATCCAGGATGAGGAACAGCGAGAGGGTGTTGGGGTATGTTCAGATGACCTCCAACACCGACAGCATCCTGTGTGAAAAGGGATGGACCGTGAGGGGGCATGAGTTCCACTACTCGGCCACAGCACCTGCTGGGCAGGAGAGATACGCCTTCGAACTCAGTCTGGGCAAGGGCATAGAGAAAGGGAAGGACGGGATGATGGCGGGCAATACCGTTGCAGGATATACGCATATACATTTCGCATCCAATCCGAAGATCCCGAGAAGATATGTCGATCTCTGCTACGAGTACCTCAGAACCTGACCGGAACGGCCATTAGAAAGATGTTTTATAAAGCTCTTGCTGTGTTGCGTTTTTAAATATGCAATTATTTTGTACCGCATCCGGCCAAAAAATATCAGTTTTAAGCCTTTCTATATATAAACTTTTGGCCTTCATTTATATTTAGTGGATATAACATCCATCCTTGATACAGGTTATATAGTGTACGGGGGATTCTATTGACGGTGTAAGTCGAGTTTAATCGACATGCACATACAAGGAGGAAAAAACTATGGTTAGTCCTAAAGGAGTAGACTACTCGAAGATCCTCACCAGGTACGACATAAAAGCGCAGAACGAGGCTTCCCCGGAAGCAATCGCGGCGAAAATGTTGCCTAAGGATCCGGTGCTTAAGAAAGTAGCTGAGACCGTTGTTTGGATGAAATTCAAAGACGTTGGCCCCGCTACAACCGAGGCACTGAAAACAAAAGACCCGCTCGCAATCATAAACGACGGGCTTGTAGTCGGAATGGAAGTAGTTGCGAAATTGTATGCAGACCACATCTACTATCTCCCTGAGATAATGATGGCCGCAAAGACAATGGAGATCGGAATCGCACTTGCTGAGAAGAAGATCGCCGGCGGAAGAGAGACGAAAGGACTCGTTGTCATGCACGTTGCCGAGGGAGACCCCCACGACATCGGAAAGAACATCGCCAAGGTCATGCTGACCTCGACCGGATACTCGGTTGTCGACATGGGCAAAGATGTGTATGTTGACGACGTTGTCGCAGAAGTCGTTAAATCCAAGCCGATGATGGTCACCGGAACAGCACTGATGACGACGACGATGACGGCATTCCCCAGGGCCGCTGAGAAACTGCGCGCAAAGGGAATCGGAATACCCTTCATGTCCGCTGGCGGTGCAGTTAACAGAGACTTCTCCGAGTCATTCGACCTCGGAATCTACTCTGAGAAAGCCCCGCAGACACCCCCGATCGCCGACAAGATCAAAGCCGGCTACGACTGGAGAAAAGTCAGGGCTGAGTGGGACGAGATCGTTGGAGGTGTGTAAACATGGCAGCAACAAGGTTCACAAAAATGGCATACTCGAGCGCAGACGAAATCGTCTTCGGAACCGCAAAATCCCCCGTGTCCTACGGATTCGGAATAAAGGTCGGTGCCGGAAGGGTCATACCCGAGCTCAACTACGGCCCCAGGCCCGGGACTGAGAAAGACCCGGCAAGGCTGAAGAAAGAATACGTTGACTACATTTCGAAAGACGCCCTGCTGAGAGCAGTCACGCTCGGATTCCCGGACCTGCAGCTCGAGACAGAGTGGATTTCCCAGATGGGTAACAAGAAATTCTCGACCCCCGTCGTTGAGGGCCAGAAAGAGATCACCGAGAAGTTCCACAACGAGTACGGTATCTGCACAGCAGTAAGGCAGACCCTGCCTGACCAGCGTGAGGCAGAGGAAGGACTCCGCCCGGGCATGAAAGGCAAACACCTGTACCCCGAAGCACTCTTCGGATGCGCGGAAGTTGCCTGCGAGAACGGAGCAGACCTCCTCTCGTGCGAGACAATGGGCGGAAAAGAACTGGCTGACCACGCGGTCACGACCGGAGATGTAGTTGCATTCCTTTACGGTGTAGGATACCTCGGCGCCATCGACATGGAGTACGTATGGTCCGAGTTCGCCAACATCGCGAAGAAGAGCAAGACGACCCTCGGCGGAGACACCAACTGTTCCGGAGCGAACACCTCGATGTTCATGGCCGGAGGTATGCTGGACCAGGATGTTCAGAAGACCTTCTCAGCTGTAACAAGAGCGATCTCTGCGGCAAGGACAATCGTCGCAATGGAGTGCGGCGCAACAGGACCCGACAAGGACTGCGGATACGAGGGACCGATAATCAAGACGATCACCGGAAGGCCCGCTGCCCAAGAGGGAAAGAACTGCCAGTGCGCACACGCTGACCTGCAGGGTAACCTGATGGCTCAGATCTGCGACGTCTGGTCGAACGAGTCCGTTGAGTACCACCCCGAATTCGGTGGATCGTCAGTCCAGTGCTGGCTCGGATCGTTGGGATACGAAGTAGCCCTGATGAACTGCGCTATCGCGACCGGCAACGAGAAGACCCTGAGAGACCTGTACATGATCACCGACAGGACAAGAGGCCCCGAGGGCTACATGCTCGCCTTCGACAACGCCTACAAGGTCGGAGAGGCAATTGCGAAAGAGGGAAAGAACATCTACCTCCGCGCAAAGGCTGCAGGACTCACGGCTGCAAAAGTCGTAAAAGCTGGAAACGAGGCGAAAGAACTCGGACTCACCACGAAGCAGAGAGATGTCCTCAACAACATCATAAAAGAGCTCGAGGCTCTGCCTGCTGAGGAAGCCAAGTTCTTCGAGTACTGCGACAAGAAGTACGCCGACGTGCCCAACTACACCAAGAAGAACTACGGACTGTAAGCCTGTAGCTGCTCTTGATGAGTTTAAACCCTTTCCAATTCATCTTTTTTTATTATCCATTCTCTGTAACAATCATCGAAAGGCCCGCGATCCTTTCTACCAACCGTCGATGTTTAACAGGCCAATGAAAGATGCGATCCGTACGCAGGCTAGATTTCTTTCTATTCTTTGTCCCCCTTTGATGCAGGCACGGGACAAATATCATAGTGCAACACCCCTAACCTGACGGCCACATCGTACCTGTGCAAGACCCATCTTTTCCATGACAAGGTCAGTGCCTGACAACAAAAACACAATGAGAACATCGATGTGCCAGATAGAAAATTTTTATTTGCTTTATGGGAATAAAAAAAGAAAAAAAAGAGGCTTATTCAGCCCTTTGGAAAAGGATTTGCTATGTCAGCCGGCTCGGCCACATCTTCTTTGATGTACTTATCCGCCTTTATGATCCTGTCCCTGATCTCCTGTTCCTTGGGTATGGGACCGAGGATATCGTCGACATTGCCGAACAGCTTTTCGAGGTCCTTCGGATTGGACACGGTTCTGTCAGGCACGTTTGAAGCGCTTCCGACATATTCGGAGATGCCCTCCATGAGCCTTGTGACCTCCATGGGGAAGAATATCTTGGACGAAGGGCCCTGACCGACGCTCTTCATGGTCTCCATTGAAAGCACCGAAAGCGCTTTGGAGTCCAATGCGGCCGCTCCGACGGATAATATCCTGAGCTTCTGTGCCTCTCCCTGGCTTTCAAGTATCAAGGCCACTTTCTTTCCTTCTGCCTCCAGGACCATGGACTGCTGAAGTCCTTCTGCCTCCAATATTCTGGACCTCTTCTTTCCCTCGGCATCCATTATGGCGGCCCTCTTAAGACCGTCGGCCTGAAGGATGGCCGCACGTCTCCTCCTCTCGGCGGACGTTTGCTCTTCCATCGAGTCCTTGACCTTCTTAGCCGGGTCGACCTCCCTGATCTCCACGCTCTGGACCTTCACTCCCCACTTGTCGGTATTCTCGTCAAGGATGTCCCTGAGCTGCGTGTTGATCTTCTCCCTGTTGGAAAGGATCTCATCCAGCTCCATCTCTCCTACAATGGACCTCAGTGTCGTCTGCGCAAGATTCATCGTACCGAACCTGTAATCGACGATCTGGAAGAATGCGTTGCGGGGGTCAGTTACTTTTATGTAAACGACAGCATCGACATTCACAGGGGAGTTATCCTTGGTGATGACCTCCTGGCGGGGAACATCAAGCACCTGTGTACGCAGATCGATCTTAACTACGACGTTAATGAGCGGGACGACAAAATTCAATCCTTGGTTGAGGACCCTGATGAATTTTCCGAGCCTCATATAGACTCCCTGTTCATACGGCTGGATGATCTTTACGCCACTCATCACCACTGCGATGAGTGCAACGGCAAGAACGATCACAAGCCCATACATCCAATCTTCTATCATAATATCACCGAAAGGATATCATAAGAAGAATATATAAAAAATGAGTCTGACTCACTCAAATCTCTTTCTGCCTGACCTTCACATGGACGCCTTCTGCGTCATAGACAACGACCTCTGTTCCGACTTTGATCACAACTTCTGAGGTAGCGCTCCAACTGTCGGAGCCGATCTTGACCTTGCCCCTGAGGTTCCCCGGCTTAACTTCGGTCTCCACAATGCCTTCTTCCCCTATCAGCGAGTCGACGACGGTCGTGGTCGGAGGCTCCGGCTTGGCCAGATATTGATAGCCTTTTATCGTTATCGCTGTCACTGCAAGTGTGACCACCAATGCCGCCGGCACCAGATACCATGACGTAAAGAAATCTTCGACAAAATACCCGATAATGCCCATCGCCACAAGGACCGTCCCCGGTATCACCGCGAAGAAACCGGGCGTCAATGCCTCTATGATCAGCAGAATGAGTCCGATTATCATAAGAATTATTGCTATTGTTGCCGGGTCCATGCATACTCGTATACACTATGAGCGTATAAAATTGTTGAAGAAGGTGCTGTGAGGAAAGAAATAAAATATCTCACCGCGCTTACATTTTCTACACTGAACGGTCGCGGCAGCGATCAAACATAAAAGAGGATGAGGAAGGCGATACTGTGTCAGACAGCAGAAATACAAAGATCGATCTAAGCGATGTGAACAATTATTTTGCGGTCGTGGACGGTGTGAAATACGACATGAGCACAACAATGAAGGACTTCTTCAACGCCGGCTTTACTGTCAGTTCGACGGACAACATGAATCAGATGATCGATCCGAAGAAAAAATTTTCCGATACATACCTGAGAAAGGACGGAAAAACAAAGTTTGCCGTTAAGCCGGGGAACAGAACTGACAAACCCATATCCAAGACAGAGTGCAGTTTGTTCAGCATAAGCCTGCACCGCGATTGGCATGACAATGTCTCCGTAATAGGCGGTCTGACGATAGGGAGTTCCAGAGAAGAAGTGGAAAAAGTGTTCGGCCCAGGTTACGGCGGTAAAAGAGATGTTTTCGGGGAAGAATACCGGCTTGCTTTCATTTTTGAATATGATGGTTCCGGGAGGGTAGAGAATATCCTGCAGGACTACAACCCGAAATGAACGTTGCATCCGATACCGAAAGAGAGAACAGAGGCGCATGCATTCTTCGGACTGCCGCAAGGAACCATATGAGGTGATAATATGGGAAGCGGATATTTCGCATTCACACCCGAACCCCTCGTCATCGATGTGATCATTCAAGATCCAAAGGCCGAGAACGGGGAACCGTTCAGGTATCCAGACTAGAATATAGATTGGCTGCATTTCAGTCCGACCCTTTGTGAAGAATATGAGGGCATGTTCGCTCCGATCGAAACCGCACTGCCGAAGTACTGCTGCGAATTTTTCAGCAGGAGGGGCGGTTATCCATACTTTTCAGGCAGAAACGACCCGGAGTGGGACGAACCCGCCATCCGGGCCCTTACCAGAATGACGGCGTTTATAAGAAAATGCGTTAAAGAAATGGGCGAGTTCTGGTATGTTAAGCAATGGACTGAAACTTGAAGGTGGACAGGGCGAGATTCGAACTCGCGACTTCTGCCTTGCGAAGGCAGCGATCTACCGGGCTGATCTACCTGCCCATATGGGTAGATGTTCATTGTCACAACAGATATAAAGTTTTCATTCAGAGGGTCCTGTTGTCTTATCAGAAGGCTTCGTGAACGCCGAAAAGCTCAGTATCCGAGATCCACCAGCGTCTGCGCTGCATTAACAACCGCATCCGGGCAGAGGGTCTTAAAAAGATCCCTTTCAATCGCTTTTGTTCTTCCTTCCGGCACGGAGATATCGCAGCCGAGGATGTCGCGGCAAACGATCGCTCCGTGCTTCTTTTTGAAGCAATCCATGAATTCCTCTGTTTTTTCATTGCCGATCTCCTTGGAGTCCCCGTATCTCAGGCCTATGACCAATAACGCCCCGGATACCGCTCCGCACAACTCTCCGCATCTGGCACCGCTGTTCAGGCTGAAAGCGATCTTGAATGCGGTTTGCCTATCGAGGCCGTAATCCTCGCAAAAGGCACCGAAAACCGCCTGAGAGCAATACATCCCGCCCGCAAACAATTCAGATGCAGTTCTTACTTTATCGTTCATTTCGATCACTCCTATGATTTGTATGCCGGTCCGTATTATTTTTGCAACATGGATCAATCATCCACATTCTCATCTTTCACATACTGAGTGGCCCAGCCGATCGCCGCGGCAAGAGGTATGAACACCAAATACCCCCAGGAGGGGTTGAGGGAGAACGTAGCTGCGAACACCGCAACTCCGACCACCGTCCCGACGATCGCGCCATACATCATATTGGCCTTTTTTCTTTCCGAGACCACCGTCACACCTTCCTATCAAGCACTTCTTCAGCCGCAGAGACCATCTTATCCACTATTTCCTTCGCTGCGCCGATATAGTTCGCCGGGTCCATTACGGAGATTATCTCCTTTTCGGACAGGACCTTTATTATGTCGTTCCTTTCCAAAATTGCCTCTTTCAGGTTGATGCCTCTCTCGAAGGCGGCCATTGAAGCTTCTCTCACCATCTCGTGCGCGTCCTGTCTCCCGATTCCTTTTTCGGTAAGCTTCATCATCACCGCTTCGGCCATGATCAGGCCGTTGGACGAATCGATGTTCTTCCGCATCCTGTCCGCATGTATCTCCAGTCCGGAATATATCCTGTTCATTTTCAGGAGCATGTCGTCCAGGAGCACGAACGCATGGGGTATCGTGAATCTTTCCGAGGACGAGTTCGAAAGGTCCCTCTCATGCCAAAGCACTTGGTTCTCAAAGGTGGGTATGACAAGACCCCTTATTATCCTGGCAAGCCCTGTGATGTTCTCCGAGATTATGGGGTTCCTTTTTTGAGGCATGGTCGAACTTCCAACCTGCTTTTTAATATCGAAGGGTTCGGATGCTTCTCCTATCTCGGACCTCTGGAGATTCCTCACTTCGGTCCCGTATCTTTCCACGGATGTCGCAATGTTCGCCAGAAGACATATCAGTTCAGTATATCTGTCGCGGCCAACGACCTGCGTCGCCGCCGGCTCATATGTGAGGGAAAGGTCCTGCATGACCAGCATCTGGATCATGCTGAAGTTCCTGCCCATTGCGGCACCGGTTCCGACAGCGCCCGCCATCTTGCCGGCGCATGCGCGGGGCATGATCTCGAACAATCTCTCTTTATGCCTGAGGATCTCCGCAATGTACCCTGCGATCTTGAAACCGAATGTGATGGGTATCGCGAACTGTGCATGGGTTCTTCCTATCTCTAATGTGGCCCTCTCTCTTTTGGCCATCTTCGCGAATGTATACAGTAACTCATCCAGATCGCTCTGGATGACATCCAATGCATCTTTCATCTGGAGGGCGGTGGCGGTATCAATGATGTCATTGGACGATGCTCCCAAGTGTACGTACTTCCCCGCATCCCCCCTGCATTGTTCGGTCATGGCCCTGACCATCGCCATGACGTCGTGGTTGGTCTCTTTCTCGATCTCTTTGATACGTTCCGCCTTCACGACGCCGGGTGAGGCCACCCTCGTGATCTCCTCCGCATCGCTTTTGCTGATGGTGCCTACTTCAGCATGCGCTTTCGCAAGCGCGGCCTCTACCTTCATCTGGTATCTTATGCGGCCCTCTTCCGAGAATATGGCCTTGATCTCATCCCGGCCGTAACGGTAGTCAAGAGGACAAACAGAGCCTTCCATTGGATATCAGATGCTGGATTGAATGAAATTATTTAAATGCAGGGTTAGATGAACCATGCATCTTCGATAATCGGCAAAAACTTCATGAAGACCCACTTTGAGGGCAAAGCTTGGGATACTCGGCGATATGAGAGGAATCCGTAGAAATCCTTATAAATGATACCCTTATATAACGGCTCGAAAGTGGGCCATACTTTTGCTTATGGCTAAGTCGAACGAACGAGTGATGATTTATGGATGAATTTGTGGAGGAAATACAGCAGGTTGATTCTCAGGAAGCACAGGAGTCGGCGCCAGTTATCGCCGACGCTCTTGAAGAACAGGTAGTGAAGGTCGAAGAGGCCCCGGTCAAAAAGCCGAGAAAGAAGAAGGCCGAGAAGGCAGATGCCCCAGAGGAAGAGGCGCCGCCGGAAGAGATACCTCTCGAAGAGGCCCCGGTCAAAAAGCCGAAGAAGAAAGCCGAGAAGGTAGATGTCGCCGAGGAAGAGACGCCTATGGCAGAACCTATCAAGGAAGAGACGCCCTCCGAGGACGCACCCTCAGATGAGGAGAGGCAGGTATCTCCGGAAGAACTCGCCGACCTTGAACAAAAACGCAGCATCCTCAACAACGATGCTGAGAGGCACAGACGCCTCAGGGACGAACTGAACAACCAGACCAAAGAGTGGAAATCGAAGAGGGATTCTCTCAACACAAAGGTCCGCGAACTCGTGGACGAGGCAGGCAAATGCAGAGAGGAACGCGACGCTTTCAACCAGAAGGTCAGGGAGACAAAGGTCATAAGGGACGAGCGCAACCAGAAGGTCACCGCCCTGAAAGTACAGATCGCCCAGATGAGGCCGGAGAAACCGCCCGAGGACAAGAACGAGATACCTGTGAGACAGCTCAAGAAACAGCTTCAGGACCTGGAGTATACCCAACAGACGAAATCTCTCGGAAAGGACAAAGAGAACGAGATCGTCAAACAAATATCCATGATCGCAAAACAGATAGACGAAAGAGAGAAGTCCCTCGAACAGAACGGAGAGATCAAAGAGATCATCCAACAGCTCAGGGACGCAAAGGTGCAGGCCGAGACCGCACACCGCCAGGTAGCGGAATACGCCGAAGCGGCGCAGTCATCGCACGACAAGATGCTGAAACTCTACGAGGAAGCGGACGCGCTCAGGAAAGAGGCGGACATCGCACAGGCAAAGTTCATCGAGTGCAAACAATCCGCAGACGAAGAGCACAAGAAGCACATCGAACAGATCAAATCGGTCCACGAGATGGACAAAGATGTCGCCGGCATGAAGAGCAAGAAGACCGCCGCCAAGAAGAAGAAGGTGGACAACGAGTCCAAGAAAGAAGCGAAAGAGATCTTCGAACGCTTCAAGGCCGGAGAGAAGCTCAGCACAGACAACCTGATGGCCCTTCAGAAATCGGGTTACCTCTGAAATATCTGCTTTCGCAGACACTTTCAAACCATTTTAAACACATTTTTACCCTATATATTGGAAAATGTTTATATAGCATTTTAACTGATTAGTGTCTACGGGGAAAAAGGTCAGTTTTGTAGAGTGCATCCCATCCCTTCTGACTAACTGGCCTGTTCCCGCACTTACAATATTCTAAAATATCATCGGTACATTGCAGGTGTGATCTCATGGTTCTGGAAGGATTGGGAAAGTCGCTCAGGGATGTAATATCTCACATAGGAGGTTCTTCGGTCGTAGATGAGGATCTGATCAGAGAGGTCTCCAAAGAGCTTCAGCGCGCACTGCTCCAGGCGGATGTCAATGTCCAATTGGTGCTGGAGATCACCAACAGGATACAGGAGCGCGCTTTGAACGAGAAGCCTCCAGCCGGAAAGAGCTCCAAGGATCATGTGATAGGCATCATCCACAAGGAGATGGTGTCCCTTCTCGATAACGGCGACGGACTGGCCCTGAAGCCGCAGACCATCATGATGGTCGGTCTCTACGGCCAAGGGAAAACGACCACCAC
>JGI24705J35276_12238047_pt1 | contig 15291 bp, 13 predicted proteins | sample TergutNt197P4_FD_35276 | JGI IMG/M metagenome (IMG submission 35276) | reverse complement strand
AAGCACAGGCCTCTCATGCCTGCGTGTCTACCGTTTCACCAAAGGCGCAGATTGGTAGACCAGGTCGGACTCGAACCGACGAAGCTTTCGCAGCGGATTAAGAATCCGCTCCCTTTGCCGCTCGGGGCACTGGTCTTCAAATTGGCGGACCGGGCAGGATTCGAACCTGCGGTGTGGCGCGTGGCGCCAATCAGATTAAAAGTCTGAGCCCTTCGGCCGCTCGGGTAACCGGTCCATCGCGTTGACAGTTGCGGCGGTAAGCCGCGCCGGTTTGTATTTGATGTTCATGGTTCTCTTCCGAAGTTGGTCTTCAAGGCTCTGGAAAAAGTGATACGACCCGCGAAAGATCGCGAGCGAGTGGACATGGTAGCGAGCGATCGAAGATGGCGGTCAACTCGCGATAGTACCAGATCGTGCCCCCGCGGCCTCCGGTAAAGCGATTCCATATATCGTCGCCGATTTGCTGATAGTCTCTCAGGATTGCCTCTGCGTTGTCGACTTTGTCGGCAAGCGAGACGAGCAGCGATGCGGCCGGCTTTTTCGCAAGGCTCGAAATATATGCTTCCTTCCGTGGGCGCCACGCAGGCTTCGGATTGGTCCAAGAATCGGTGCAGTCGTAGACGATCCGCGCAACATTCGCACCGAACCTCGTTTTGATCTCGTCTAGGGTCGCTTCGCCACCTTGATCTTCCGCAGCATCATGAAGAAGACCACCGATAGCCTGGTCTTCGGTGCCGCCCGCGGACAGAACGCGGCTGGATACGCTCAAGAGATGCGCAATGTAGGGAATGCCGCTTCCTTTTCTGGTCTGGCTGCGATGAAGCTCAGATGCGTAGACTAATGCTTCGTCGAATTCGGTCGTAAGCGGCATTTGGATCGGTTCCATAGGGCTGATGGGTTGGTCCTTCGGTGGTGAATCGAACACCCGTCTGAGCCTTATCAAGACCCTGCTCTGCCACTGAGCTACGAAAGGAAAATTCGTGGCGTACTTCATGATAATTTTCTTGGAGGTTAAACTCCGATCTCTGCTGTGTTGAAAGAGCAACTGTGATTGTCCCAAGGTCCGGCAATCAGTGGATCGATTTGACGGAGTGTTTAGGTCATTCCGGGATGGCCCGAAGGGCCAGGCCCGGAATCCATAACCCCGATTGGTGGTTATGGATTCCGGGCTCACGACTGCGTCGTGCCCCGGAATGACGAGCAATAAACTCCGGACGACGCTCAACGGTAACAATGGTCCCGGCTGCAGGTGCTGCCCCCACTTTTCCCGGTCCACAACCGAGCGTCCTAGCTGATAGACGAAACCGGGAAATTGCGCTGATACGATCAAATGGTTTGAGCTGCGGATAAGAAATGGTACTCCCGGCCGGATTCGAACCAGCGAACTGCCACGATGTAAGCGTGGTGCCTTGAACCGCTTGGCGACGGGAGCGAAGAACGTTCGAACGAGGCCGATTGAGCTAATGCGACGGCGATGATACCTACATCCAGCTATAGCACTCTGAAACACGCCCAATTTGGTGCTGGCTCCCACGCACTGCCAAGGTTCGTAAGGATACACATGGGATACGCTCAGGAGATGGCCGATCGGATGCCGGCCACCATGTCATTGCCGGAGGAGTTCCGGGCGTTGTTCGACTGGATGGAGACGAACGGCTTCTTCATGCCGAGCGGAGCTTATCCGGGCGACCTGCTCGGCCTGCTTGGCACCGAGGACGAAGTGCAATCGGATCGCGCGACCGCGATTCTCTTCCGTGTTGCGACGCCCGAGCAGGCACGCGAGGAAGGGCAGGCTTGGTTCGGCGAGGTTGTTCCGAACATCGAAGATCGGTTCGTTCCCTTCGCGCGGACGGGTGGCGATGGCTCCTATGTTGCCTTCTGGCTCGACGATGAAGGCCGTAGGCAAATCGTACATCTCGGCTCTGAAGGGCTCGTCTGCATCTTAGGCAAGACGCCACTCGACTTCCTGCGCCTTCTCGCTATCGGCTATCGGGACATCAGCGAAGATTGCCTGGGCTGGTCGGACGAACCACCACGCAAAGGTGGTTGCAATGCAGCCTATCGGACTTGGCTGATTGAACGCTACGGCGTCACGATCCCGCCGACGGCGGTCGAAATTCTCGGCGATCTCCCGGATGCATGGACTGAAACCTCGGATGACCCGTTTTGGCTCTGGGTGCATAAAACCCAGGACGAGCGAGATGGCGGAGCCTGATCTCGTAGCTCAAGGCTGAGGGGAACGAGCCCCACGTCGTGTGCGAACTCCGGTCGCTGCCTCAAGCTGAAAATCGGCGGCCCTCGGGGTTAGCAGTTCTGTACTGAAGTGGTGCGCGGCGCAGGACTCGAACCTGCATGGTTCTGCCGAGGCGTCTTAAGCGCCTTGCGTCTACCTTTCCGCCAGCCGCGCGGGAGCTTGGTGCCCGTGCTCAGATTCGAACTGAGACTGCGCGCCGTTTGAAAACGCCGCCTCTACCGTTTGGGCTACACGGGCTGTAACGACGTTAGTACAAGATGGTACGCGTGGAGGGAGTCGAACCCACATGCTTGAAAGCGCCGGAATCTAAGTCCGGTGCGTCTGCCATTCCGCCACACGCGCATTGATGATGCTTCCAGCGGTCTCGGACCTGCGTTGATGGAAGCGAATGGTGCCCACGAGGGTGGTCGATTCCCTGGCCTCCGCGTTACGAGGGCGGCGCTCTACACTGAGCTACGCGGGCAACAATTGGTGGAGAAGACGGGATTCGAACCCGCAGAGATCGCGGCAACCTGGGCATTACCCCAGGCTCGCTACTGGTTTAAAATACCCCTACTCGACCTTTCCTGGTTGTTTCGGTGCTTCCACAAAGACCCCAGCAACGACTTGGCGCGTCCCGGTTTTACCCGAGCCGGTTTTCTAGCATTTCCCGGTGAGCTCGCCGAACTTGCTCAGCTTCCCCTTAAATTTTCAACCGCCGACGGCAAAGCCATCGGCAGATAGAAACTCTTCCGCTGCCGGAAACCAGTGAGTGCCGCTCCACCAAAGGAGACCACTACCGGTCAGCGGATCGCCTTATGTCCTTGCAGGGGCGATCATCCTGAAGTCGAAATCACGTCACGTCATGCGGCCCTCACCCGGCGCTCGCGTTCAAGCTCGGTGCGGTCTAGGTAATCGAGATAGATCTGGCGGGCTTGGGCCTCGGAGATACCGCGACGCTCTATCACGATGCGCACAAAGGCGCGCTCGACCGGGGACGAAAATGTCCTGTCGTCACTGATCTCAACTGTTGTGATAGTCTTGCGGGACATCTCGCCCCTCCTGCCTGATCGGCGGAGGGAGGATTCCCGGCCGCCTTACGCTCTGTTTGCTATTCTCATGATCCCGAGACTTTCGCGCCTCGTCGGATAGCTCGGACCTTGCTTCGTCGGCGACAGGCACGACCAATCACACGGCCGATTAAACGGCAGCGCGGCGGCGGCTTTCGCGACGATATGTGAGCGCAGGCTCAACATGGTTTCGGTCCTTAAGAGCGCCGATGTGTCATCGGCGGCTTCGATGGGGCGGCTGTATGCGCAGAACTTCCTACACTCGTCAAGAAGATTTTTGCATCGACGAAGGATTTAATTCCATGCGCCGATCGGCGCGAAGTCATTTCCTTTTGGATTCAGGCGCTTCGATAGTCGAATTGGATCGTGATTATCGCCTGTCGATACATACGCGAAGTCGCTCGTGTTCAACGCTTTCTCTTTCGATCCACCTGCGATCCTGCGGTGCGGCAATATCTGCCCTGCAGGCTCAGCTTGCGCGAGTTCGAGGAGATGATGGTCGAACGGATCGAGGCAATCGCACGATGCGCAAGCGACGGAAAGATCGCTTGCGGAGCAGTTCGTGTATGCCTCCGATAGTTTGATGCCGCTTCGTCGATCAATTTGCACTCTGTCCAAATGAGAACCCGAAAATCGTCGCGGCACTCGGTCATCCCTCCCGCTTGCGGGGAGGTAGAACGCTAAGCGATCGGGTGGAGGCAGTTCCCGCAACATCAATATCGTTCTTCACCGAAGCGCCCCACCCCAGTTAGAGGTCGTACACCTACTTCTTCTTTTGGGGTCGATATATCCAATATTGGCCGGAAGGCGTGTGTGTAATTGTGCGGACGGTTCTTGCCTTGCACGTCCGGGAGCGCTCCATAGCAGCCTTCTTTATATTTCGCTGCAGGCTAAACTGACCAATCAATTCGTCATCCGGAATCATGATTTCACCACAAGGGATTTCGCCCCTCTCCACTTTTTTGGAACGCTTAACATAAATGGTTACTTGGTTTACGACTTGGCCCGGCCATTGCTCCCACATTGTGATCGTGCCGTGCTGAAGCATGCTGAAAGAGATTGCCGTGTGATGTGGACGTGGCCTATCTGCTGCGTCAAAAGTCCCAATGGAAAACCACGGTGATTTATCGGAAAAGTGTCCTCTATCATCCGGAAATTTGTATACCGTTACATCGTCAGTCTTTACGACATAGTTCCGAAATTGAATGATGTCGCCCGGGCGAATATCTTTCACATCCTTGACAAGATCGCCCCACTCATAATCGCTATCCTCTTTGACTTTGTCGTCGCCCATAATAGCATATTCGTCCTGCGCGCCCGCATATGCCAAGGCTTCTTCTGCGAGGTTCGTGCAATTGCCTTCGCCGACCACATTACCGTCTCGTGACTTTGCAAAGTTCACTACTTTCTGATTTGGAGACAAGATGTGGCCGCTCATGTTGGTCCTCATTATCTTGCTTCCCTAGCCAGTTTCTTAGCAACTGTTGCGGCAATAGTCCTGATTACCCGTTATGATTGCATCACCCTGTTGGGGTAAGGCGGGTGAGATTTGTTCTACGTGACCTAAGGACCACACAAGAATGGATGCAATCTCTGCTCGGTTGCGGGCGGCTTCGATATTAGCCGCACTTCCCGCGCAGCGGGATGCAGCGCGTGCGTGGTTATCGTCACAACTTTGCATCGAATCCTGACGACAGGCGGCGGGCCGGGTCTCGCTTCTACAGCTTCGCGATCACTACTGCTCCAGGTCCAGGCTTGTAGTTCAGACCAACCTTGACCTAATTGACCCAGAGTTTATCGGGTCTATCGAAAGAGCACGGGCGGCCCGAGCCGCCCGTGCTGTCAGATCGAACTAATACTTCGCCGCCACTGCGCTGGGACCGAACTTGTAATTCAGGCGGAGAGTGACCATGTCGAGGCTCTGGTTGATGTGCTCGTCGGTCGCCCACATGCCTCCATTGAGGTTGGGAATGTCGTACGTCTTGGTGCCCAGGAAGCCGTGCACATAATCAACGCCGGCACTCCAGTTCGGCGAGAACCCGTATTCGACGCCAGCACCGACTGCGGCACCCACACGGGTGTCGGTCGTAGTACCAGCTAGAACCGCAGCGCCGTTACCCCCGCCAACATTGCCTGCCTCCGCGCCAGTATTGAACACGTTGTAGCGCTCACGGGCAACTACCGCGCCGCCCTTCAGATAGAGCAAGGTATCGAACGCGGTGTAGCCGAGTTGGCCGGTAAAGACCCCGAGGCTAACGATGCGCGTTTGGTTGCTCCAGAGGCTGGTACCGAGCAAAACAATGGGGGTTACGTTTTCGCCACGCAGTTTTGCCCAGTCGCCCTGCGCTTCCACACCAAACACCCAGCGACCCAATTGGGCGCGGTAGCCTACCTGACCACCGGCGACCGGTCCGCTTGAGGAGTGACTGCCTTCGCTTGTGTAGCCAGGGAGCAAATTCGGCGTGGTAAAGCCAAACGCATCATACATGTCCCAATTGTTGCTCGCGATGGCTCCGCCAGTGTTGGCGCCAATATAGAAGCCTCTCCAGTCATAGGTCGATGCGACGAGCGGAGCCGCTTCGCCGGCAGAGCTTCCACCGCCAAACCTGTAGTTCAGGCCGATCTTCGCCTGGTTGATCGAGGCGCGGCTATTCAGCACGGTCTCGCCATCGGAAGCCGTCTTTGTCTGGGAGCCGAACTGGATGTAATCGTACTCCGCCTTGGCCGACCAATTCCTTCCGAGATCGAACTCGGTGCCGTAGCCGATCATCCAACCGACGCGATTGTAATCCGCATGGGTCTTGTAATCGGTGGCATTCCCGAGGAGCGCGGTCCCGCCGGGATACCGATTGCCATTCACGTTGAAGCAGTGGGGATTGAAGGCCACAGAGCTACCGTCGTTGCAGTTGACATCGACCCGACCATCCGCCCAAGCGACGCCGCCCTTCGCATAGAACAAGGTCCGCCCGTAGGCATAGCCGACCCGGCCGGCCAACGTGCCTGTCCAGTTCATGCGATCGTTACACTCCTGGAACAGCGGATCGAAACCGTTGCCGGCGCCACGGTCGAATCCGCAAGGACGACCACCGTGCAACTGTGCAAGCCCGACATCACCCTCAACGCCGAGCACCCAATTGTTGACCTGATAATTGTAGCCTGCCTGAAGACCACCGATTGGGCCAGAAGTGTACGGGCTGGTGTTTGTGCCTACTGAAGCAGCGGCGTTGGCCATGGCGATATCGGCGCGGCCATACGCACCACCCGCATAAACGCCGGCGTAGAAACCGGTCCAGTTCGTCGTGCCGGACGCGGCGACGGGAGCCTTGAGCGGCGCCTTGGCGTAATTGAGAGGCGACGCATCCGCATCAGGCGCAAACTGATAGCGCAGACCAACATTGCCGGCGTAGCCGTCGATATTGTCGCCAACCTTGTAGTCGGCACGAACGAAGCCAACCCACCCCGTATTTGCGAACTGCGCAGCCAGCCCCGCCGAGAACTGACCATAAGTTCCGACACGGGTGGTGGTTGACTGCTGAGAAAATTGGGCCGGAACGCCATTAATTCCCGCACACGTCGGACAGAAGGCATAGTTCGAGACGACATCGCCTGCGAACTCGTGGAGGACGCTCGCGGACACAAACGGTGTATAGACAACATTCGGCGTCGCGATCGTCGTGCCCACACGGACGCTCACCCTGCCGATCTGGCTGCTCACGTCGTTCGTGGTCGTGGTCCCGCCGATCGTAGCGTAGTTCGCGTCAGGCACTGCGGAATTGAATGTATCAACCTTGGTATTCGACCAGATGAATCCGGCGGATGGCTCGATAAACCAGTTATTTGCCAGCGCGAAATTGTAACCAGCCGAGGCGGAAATCGAGACGCCATGCGCCCCGATTGGTTGGTTGAGAATTCCCAGGTTTGGACTATCGACGTTAAGATTATAGAATTCCTGCCGTACCATCAGGTCAGCGAAGAAACGACCGTATGTTGCGGCAACATAGGCGCCCAGGAACGGCACCTGTACTCCGGTTCGGACACCGCCATTACCGGAGCTGTCGTCGGTCGCCGTCGAGCCCAAAAACCCAGCGGTGGCTCCAATGTGGACGTTCCATCCGTTGATGTTGAGCTTGGAGAGGTCGCTGCCGACCTGCATTCCTGAATAGTACTGATGGAGACTGTTGTTGCACTGATCGTTGAGAACAAGACCAGCGGCCGCTTGCGTTCCAACACCCACATTCGAGGTCACGCTCTTGGTGGTGACTTCACCGGCCAACGAACGAGCCCAGATGCCACCGCCCTGCTGGTCCGGTGTTGGATTTCCCGGAGCGGAAACAAACGCGCTGCCCTGCTGGGTCAGGAATGCGGTGTTAACGCTTCCGATAACACCGGAAATTGTCGAAGATACAGCGCCGGCCGACCCACCCAGAAAGCCGAGGTTTGTGATTGGCGTGCCGTTCACCGTTGTGTTTGATACCGTTCCGTAACAGTTGCGCGGGAGCGCACTTTGCGCCTGCGCCTCCGATATGCCGGCTCCGCTCATAACCAAGACCGAAACCGCAACAATCGCCGTGCGAGCTTCGATACCAGCTCCCCACCACACTCTCATTTCGACCCCCCGTTCCAGATTCCGCACATCCACCAAATTGCCGCGATGAAGCCTGAATCCACGTAAGGTTGCGCCCCCCAAATGGGGCATGCCCGGCCATCTTTGTTTACGTGTGACAAAGATGCCACGCGCGTATTGCGCGGGGCGAAAATTGTTGGTGCACGCGGTGGAAATGGGCTCCCGTCCCGGTAGCGCTCTATCGTCGCCACACGCCCGCCTCAAACCCTGCCGACATAGGGCGTGCCGGTTTCGACTCCACAAGCAGCGATCTCGGCAGGGGTCGCCGTTCAACGTGCACAGCGGCGGCCCTTTCTTCTTGTGGGAAACAGAGAGGAACGACGGCGTGGCTGATCCGATTTCATTAGCGCGAAAGATGGGCAATCGAGCCATTGGGATTGCATGCCGGAAAGCGGCCACGAATAGAGAGATGAAGCGTTACAACGTTACGCATGCGCTGATCGTCATCACGCTTGCGGTGGATATTCTCGCCATTGTGCAGCTTGTCAGCCACCCGTTCGTGCCGTGGACTTTCGTTTTGTGGCTTAATGTGATGACGGCAACCTTGGCATATCTGGCATGGACAGCCAGTTGCGAGTTCGCATCATTTCTTGCTGAGAAACCGATCCGACTCCATATCGCGTATGCTATCGGCATTCCCATCGTCTATTTGGCGAGCCTCGACATAATCGGCCCTGCATTTCCGGTTGGGATCGGAATATTTGCACCGTTCTCTTTCTGGGTAATGTCATGGCCGCCGCAAGAAAGCGTCACGCACACATCGCAAATCCGAGATGACGCCCACCAACGCAATGAAGTCGCAAGAGCAGCCGGCTATGCGTGGTCAATATGCACTGCCGTAAGCATCATCTACCTATCATTGCGCATGGCTTATTTTCCGAAGCGGTTTGAACAACCGATCGACCGCGTAATGCCGAGCGCAAATAGTTTTGTCCTTGCGCTTGTTGTTGTTATCTTGATCGTGTTCGTTGAAAGGCGCTACAGGCAGAACAGGACGCAAGCACTGGAAGAAACCCGATCCTAGGGACACGAAGTCAGCATTGCACCGGTCCCCTCCGGCTCGATGCAATGCCGTTTCAGTCAGCGCTCGGGCCTGGTAGGTAGCAGCCGAGACATGGCGTATTCAGCGAACTGGGCTGGGTTTCACCAAACCCGTCCTAACCGTAGTGTGATTTCGGATCAGATCCCCGCCATCATCACGTACTTGATCTCGACATATTCCTCCATGCCGTGATGCGAGCCTTCGCGGCCCAAGCCGCTTTCCTTGACGCCGCCGAAGGGCGCGACCTCTGTGGTGATCAGGCCGGTGTTGACACCGACCATACCCGACTCCAGCGCTTCGGCGACCCGCCAGACGCGGCCGAGATCGCGCGAATAGAAGTAGGAGGCGAGGCCGAAGGGCGAAGCGTTGCACATCGCGATCACATCGGCTTCATCCTTGAAGCGGATCACCGGCGCGAGCGGACCGAACGTTTCTTCCTGCGCCACCAGCGAGTCCGACTTGACGTCGGCGAGCACGGTCGGCTCGAAGAAGGTGCCGCCGAGCGCATGGCGCTTGCCGCCGGTCACCACCTTGGCGCCGCGCTTCACGGCATCGGCGATGTGGCGTTCCATCTTCTCGACCGACTCCATGTTGATCAGCGGACCTTGCATCACGCCGGATTCGATGCCGTCGCCGATCTTCATCGCCGCGACCTTCTTCGTCAGCTTCTGCACGAATTCGTCGTAGATCTTGTCTTGCGCGTAGAGGCGGTTGGCGCAGACGCAGGTCTGGCCCATGTTCCGGTATTTCGAGACGAGCGCGCCCTCGACAGCCGCGTCGATATCGGCATCGTCGAACACGATAAACGGCGCGTTGCCGCCAAGCTCGAGGCCGAGCTTCTTCACGCCGACGGAGGCCTGCGTGTAGAGAATCTTGCCGACCTCGGTCGAGCCCGTGAAGCCGACGAAGCGCACGGCCGGATGCTCGCACAGGACCTTGCCGATCGCCGACGAATTGCCGGTAATGACGTTGAGCACGCCCTTCGGCACGCCGGCCTTCTCGGCGAGCGCCACGAGCGCCAGCGCCGAGAACGGCGTTTCATTGGCGGGCTTGATCACCACAGTGCAACCGGCAGCGAGCGCCGGCGACACTTTGCGCGTGATCATCGAGCTCGGGAAATTCCAGGGCGTGATCGCCCCGCACACGCCGATCGGCTGCTTGATCGCCAGGAGCCGCGCATCCGGCCGCTGCGACGGAATGGTCTCGCCATAGACGCGGCGGGCCTCCTCGGCGAAGAATTCGACATAGGCGCCACTGATATCGACTTCACCCAAGGCTTCGGCGAGCGGCTTGCCCTGCTCGGAAGTGAGGATCAGCGCGAGGTCCTCGCGGTTGGCGACGATCAGCTCGTACCACTTGCGCAGGATGTTGGAGCGCTGTTTGGCTGTGAGTTTGGCCCAGGCAGGAAATGCCCGCTCGGCGGCCTCCACCGCCTTGGTGGCCTCTTCTGCACCGAATCGCGGAACCTTGGCGATCTCGATGCCGTTGGCGGGGTTGGTCACCGGATGGGTTGGGGTTCCGACCCAGGCTCCATCGACATAGCAGCGGTCCCGCAGCACCGAAGGATCTTTCAGGCGGTCGCGCAGGGCCTGGCTGGAGGCCTGCGGCGCGTGTGCTGCAGCAGTCGGGGTCATAAGCTACTCCTCATCAGATTCATCTTGGGCCGTTGCCCTGATTATAGGCGCATCCGGCATGCATTACACCACCCCGCCACGCACGGCGGATTGGGCGGCTATGCCACACCTGTGGGTCTCGCGCCGATCCGGCGTTTTGAATGCCTAGACATACAGACTACTTCGAGCAAACGGATTGGCGTTTCGGCAGGTCACAACCTGACCGCTTCAGCCAACCAAAGATTGCAGTCAAAGCGCTGGCATCACCCCGAGTCGGTGCGCCGTCACTGCGTCGTTAAGTCACGATATCGCGACCGATGGCGATGCTTGCCGAGTATCCTGCAGGTTGAAGATCAGAACCACATCGGCGATCTCAGCGTAACCAAGATGACGTCCGCCGCCCCGATACACCAACAACGTCGACCTCTATCCAGATCAGGTAAAGAAGTGGGGGCTGGGCTTCCTGATCAACACCGCCAAGACAGCGGAAGGTCGCAGCCCCGGCAGCCTCGCCTGGGCGGGACTTGCCAATACCTATTTCTGGATCGATCCCTCGCGTGACGTGACCGGCGTCATCCTGATGCAGGTCTTGCCGTTCGCGGACAACAAGTGCCTGGATGCGTTGACCGGATTCGAGCCCTGCGTCGGCCTCGACGCGGGCAGCGGCCAGAGGGCTGCGTAAGCAGGATTCCACTCTCGCCGCATGTCATGGCGCCCGGCCATGACAGCGGTAAACCAAATTTCTTGCACTCGCGCCACTTCCCAAGGGCGGGAGTGGCGCGTATTGCTTGGCCGATCTTCAGCCCTCGTTCGCTCGCCATGGCCCGCCCAGAACTCAGCAATTTCCGCCGCATCGTCGTAAAGGTCGGCTCTGCACTCCTGGTTGATTCCAAAGCCGGCGAGGTGCGGTCATCCTGGCTCGCGGCGCTCGCGGCCGATCTGGCCAAGCTGCACCGCGAGGGCCGCGAGATCCTGATCGTGTCGTCAGGCTCGATCGCGCTCGGCCGCAGCCGTCTCAAGCTGCAGCGCGGTTCGCTGAAGCTAGAGGAGAGCCAGGCCGCCGCTGCGGTCGGCCAGATCGCATTGGCGCGGACCTGGTCTGAGGTGCTCGGCCATCACGGCATCGGCGCCGGCCAGATACTCGTAACACTGCAGGACACCGAGGAGCGCCGCCGCTATCTCAACGCACGTTCGACCATTGCCAAGCTCCTGGAATGGCGTGCGATCCCCGTGATCAACGAGAACGACACCGTTGCGACCAACGAAATTCGCTACGGCGACAACGACCGCCTCGCGGCGCGGGTCGCAACCATGGCGAGCGCCGACCTTCTGGTCCTTCTCTCCGATATCGACGGATTGTACGACGCGCCGCCAAAGAACAATCCCAACGCAAACCTCATTCCGGTCGTCGAAAGCATCGGTTCGGAAATCGAAGCGATGGCCGGCGATGCCGAGTCCGAATTGTCGCGCGGCGGCATGCGCACCAAGATCGAGGCGGCCAAGATCGCTACCACTGGCGGCACGCATATGCTGATCGCATCGGGCACGATCGAGCACCCGCTGCGGGCAATCGCCGCCGGAGGCCGCTGCACCTGGTTCCTGACGCCTGCGAATCCGGTGACCGCGCGAAAACGCTGGATCGCGGGTTCGCTTGAGCCCAAGGGCACGCTGACGATCGACGCCGGCGCAGTCACCGCGCTGAAGGCGGGTGCGAGCCTCTTGCCCGCCGGCGTGATCCTGGTCGAAGGCCAGTTCGCTCGGGGCGACGCCGTGATCGTGCGTGGACCTGATACCCGCGAGATCGGCCGCGGCCTGATCGCCTATGACGCTGATGATGCCAAAAGGATCAAGGGCCACTCCTCGCCGGACGTGATGCTGATCCTGGGCATCAGCGGCCGCGCTGAGATGATCCACCGCGACGATCTGGTGGTGGGATAGCACTGAGCGATCCGGGCCGAGGTTGTGGTTTGAGGCGACCGCTGGAAGCCCAGCAGCCATTCCAGGCCCGGCCTTCGCAAGAGCCGGATTTCCGTGCTAGGACATGCCCTTATCACAAGGTTGAAACATATGGCCGCCCCCCTGAAAGCCCTCGACGGCGCTGACGATCTGCAGGTCCTGATGAATGACCTCGCTGCCCGCGCCCGGAACGCGGCGCGGGTGCTGTCGCTCGCACCGTCCGAGCAGAAAAATCGGGCGCTGGAAGCGATGGAGCGAGCGATCCGCGCCAATGCGGCGGCCATCCTCGCTGCCAATGCCGAGGACGTTGCAGAAGCCCGCGCGGGCAGCGGAGCCACGAGCGCCTTCATCGACCGGCTGACGCTGACCCCGGCCCGCGTCGAAGCGATGGCCGACGGCATCGCTACGGTGCGCAAGATTCCCGACCCTGTCGGCGTCGTCACCGAGAGCTGGCAGCGGCCGAACGGCATGACCATCGAACGCGTTCGTGTGCCGCTCGGCGTCATCGCTGTGATCTTCGAGAGCCGCCCCAATGTCGCAGCCGACGCTGGCGTGCTGTGCCTGAAATCAGGCAACGCCGCAATCCTGCGCGGGGGCTCCGACAGCTTCCGCTCCTGCCACGCGATCCACGACTGCCTGGTGCAGGGTCTGCGCGAAGCGGGACTGCCCGAAGCGGCGATCGCGCTGGTCCCGACGCGGGACCGCGCCGCCGTCGGGCTGCTGCTGTCCGGACTGAATGGAGCGATCGACGTGATCGTGCCGCGCGGCGGCAAGAGCCTCGTGGCGCGCGTCGAAGCTGAAGCGCGCGTTCCGGTGTTCGCGCATCTGGAAGGCGTCAACCACGTCTACGTCGACCGCTCCGCCGATCTCGACATGGCGAAGTCGATCGTGCTGAACGCGAAAATGCGCCGTCCGGGGGTCTGCGGCGCGGCGGAAACGCTGCTGGTCGACCGTGCCGGAGCCGCCGACAGCCTGAGGCCGCTGGTACAGGTGCTGATCGATGCGGGCTGCGAAGTGCGCGGCGATGAGGCCGCGCAGCACGCCGACAGCCGCGTGAAGCCCGCGACCGAGGAAGACTGGGACACCGAATATCTCGACGCCATCATCACCGCCAAAGTCGTCGACGGCGTCGACGGCGCGATCGCGCATATCCAGCGACACGGCTCGCATCACACCGATGCGATCGTCAGCGCCGATGAGACCGCCGCGGGCAAATTCCTCAACGAGGTCGACTCTGCGATCGTCTTGCACAACGCCTCGACGCAATTTGCCGATGGCGGCGAGTTCGGCTTCGGCGCAGAGATCGGGATCGCCACCGGCAAGTTTCACGCCCGGGGCCCCGTCGGCGCCGAGCAGCTGACAACCTTCAAATATCGGGTACACGGCACCGGACAGACGCGGCCGTGAGATTAACGCGGGGCGCGCACATTGAGCGAAGCGTCAGCCGTGCCGCACTCGGCGGCACAAACCATTCCATTCCACACCGATGGCATGCGGATCGGCCTGCTCGGCGGCTCGTTCAACCCGCCGCACCTCGCCCATCGCGCCACCAGCCTGTTCGCGTTGAAGCGCCTGCATCTCGACCGCATCTGGTGGCTGGTCACCCCTGGCAATCCGCTCAAGGAGAACGGCGCGCTGCGTAATCTGCACGACCGCCTGCAGGCGGCGCGCGAGGTCGCCAACGATCCGCGTATCGATGTGAGCTGTCTCGAATCTGTCATCCGGACCCGCTACACTATCGACACGATAAGCTACTTGCGCCGACGCGCAGACGGACTGCGCTTCGTCTGGATCATGGGCGCCGACAACCTCGCGCAATTTCATCGCTGGCAGGACTGGCAGCGCATCGCGTCCCTGTTACCGATCGCGGTGGTCGACCGTCCGCCGCAGAGTTTTCGCGCGCTGGCCGCGCCCGCGGCACAGGCGCTTTCGCGTTACCGCCTGCCCGAGAGTGCGGCAGCAACGCTCGCGGATCGCGCGCCGCCCGCCTGGGTCTTCCTCACAGGATTGAAGCTGAGACTGTCATCCACCGGCCTGCGGAACCCGGACGGCACCTGGAAGGTGGCAAAGTGACCGTATCCAACGAACCAGCAAGGAACGCTGGAATGGTTGAGGAACACTGGAATATTGAAACCCTCAACCCCACATGCGTAGTATATTCCGCGCGCGCCGAGGGATTCGGCGTATCGCGATACAGTGGAAACAGTGAAAGGAACGATCCTGGCCACACCTGCATTGTCCAAGTCTGTTTTACCGAAGACGCGTAAAACATCGGCCCGAGTTGCGGCCTTGGAGGCGCAATCTGACGCCGACAAGACGCTGAATATGGTCCTCTCCCGCCTCGACGATATGAAGGCGGAGGAAACGGTCACCATCGACCTTCGGGGCAAATCCGCATTTTCCGACTATATGATCGTCACTTCGGGCCGGGCCAACCGGCACGTGGGCGCGATTGCGGAAAACGTGACGAAGACGCTGAAGGAAAACGGCATCAAGAACATCCATGTCGAGGGCCTGCCCAATTGCGACTGGGTGCTGATCGATACCGGCGATGTAATCGTTCACGTGTTCAGACCCGAGGTGCGCGAATTCTACAATCTCGAAAGGTTGTGGACGCAGAGCCCCGAGGCGGCAAAGGCGATCTAGTCGGCCGTGAAGAACGCTGATTTCAGGCTGGAACGAGCAGACGACAGACGTTGAGGTGGGCGAGGATTTGACGCAACAAAAGCCTCAGCCAGCGGATTAGGCGGCGG
>JGI24705J35276_12238048_pt1 | contig 15299 bp, 10 predicted proteins | sample TergutNt197P4_FD_35276 | JGI IMG/M metagenome (IMG submission 35276) | reverse complement strand
TACTATAAAGTTAATTTTAAACAATAAATAAGTGTCATACTTGATTTTTCTCTTTTCTTAGTTTCCATACTATAAAGTTAATTTTAAACCTCCATCACCTAATTTTACATTTCAAAGTTTTGATGAGTTTCCATACTATAAAGTTAATTTTAAACTTTTTAACTTCTAACTCAACATAATTCTTACTAAAATGGTTTCCATACTATAAAGTTAATTTTAAACACTAAATGATAATGATTATTATGATTTAGTTGATGTTGGTTTCCATACTATAAAGTTAATTTTAAACCTAAATTCCAATCCATCATTCATCATCTCCTAAACATTGTTTCCATACTATAAAGTTAATTTTAAACTTATGTTGATATTCATATTAATCGTTGTAATATAATATGTTTCCATACTATAAAGTTAATTTTAAACTTTATTTTTAAAAAAAACTTTTTAATAAAGCTAATATAGTTTCCATACTATAAAGTTAATTTTAAACTTATAAAATATACCAATATCTATAATAAATTAATAAAGTTTCCATACTATAAAGTTAATTTTAAACGATTTAATTAACCAATATACTGCTTTTATTTTGTTTTGTTTCCATACTATAAAGTTAATTTTAAACTACAGATTCATACTTATTATTCGAATATTTATTACAGTTTCCATACTATAAAGTTAATTTTAAACAATAAATTTTTCATTTATTTTATTCATAAACTAATTTTGTTTCCATACTATAAAGTTAATTTTAAACACAATATATATTTATTTGAAAAGTGCACTATTCTATAGTTTCCATACTATAAAGTTAATTTTAAACAATAAATTGTCTCTTAATGAAAAAGAATTAATTTTTCTGTTTCCATACTATAAAGTTAATTTTAAACTTATTAAAACTTAATTTAGCTTCATCACACAATTCTAGTTTCCATACTATAAAGTTAATTTTAAACATTTATATTAAAAATAAATCCTAATGCATTCTCATTAGTTTCCATACTATAAAGTTAATTTTAAACTTACTAATAGTAATACATCATATATAAACTTATTGTGTTTCCATACTATAAAGTTAATTTTAAACTTTTCACATATTATTTTTCATCTGCTAGGACAAATCTAAGTTTCCATACTATAAAGTTAATTTTAAACTAATCATTTCTTAGATTTCATAATAGACAACTTCACATGTTTCCATACTATAAAGTTAATTTTAAACTTATATTTGCTTTAAATCATGAAGTTTACAAATAATTAGTTTCCATACTATAAAGTTAATTTTAAACATTACTAATCATAAATAAAATACTTCCTTTTTAATTGTGTTTCCATACTATAAAGTTAATTTTAAACTTAATACTCATTTAACCACCTTTAAAACAATAAAGTAAGTTTCCATACTATAAAGTTAATTTTAAACTTTCATAATATTCATTATATTCATCATTTTCAACAATAGTTTCCATACTATAAAGTTAATTTTAAACCTGTTAATGTCATGTTGTGGTAGTCGGTGTATTGTTTGTTTCCATACTATAAAGTTAATTTTAAACATTAAATTTTTCATATATGAATATAATATAATAGCTATGTTTCCATACTATAAAGTTAATTTTAAACTACTTAAATAATTCTAAATCACTAAATTCATTACTAAGTTTCCATACTATAAAGTTAATTTTAAACGAAGATGAGGATGATTTTTTAAAAGCTGTTTATCAGATGTTTCCATACTATAAAGTTAATTTTAAACGTTCAAACAAAACAAAAGTTAAAGAAGAAGAAGCTGTGTTTCCATACTATAAAGTTAATTTTAAACAACGATAACATTAAATAAAAACTCTTTTTCAATGTTAGTTTCCATACTATAAAGTTAATTTTAAACAACTTATGCACTTTTAAAAATAATATATTCTATTTTAGTTTCCATACTATAAAGTTAATTTTAAACTATTAACCTGGTAGCTAGTTTAGTAATACTTTTTTTAGTTTCCATACTATAAAGTTAATTTTAAACTCTATTTTAAGACGCTATAAAATATACCCATCATAAATGTTTCCATACTATAAAGTTAATTTTAAACTTAATTAAACACATGTTCTGTCCATATATGCACCCTAGTTTCCATACTATAAAGTTAATTTTAAACTAAAATAAAAATAAAAATTATAAAAATAGCTATTAAATGTTTCCATACTATAAAGTTAATTTTAAACAATAGCTCCTCTTTTATCAAGTGTATCATTCACAGTTTGTTTCCATACTATAAAGTTAATTTTAAACTTATTTTTATAGCTATTATTCTTAATGAAAAATTTATGTTTCCATACTATAAAGTTAATTTTAAACTTAAATTATAATCTAATAAGATATATTCAACATTTGTGTTTCCATACTATAAAGTTAATTTTAAACACTATATAAAGTTATTGTTAAAAATTGTTTATTTTTAGTTTCCATACTATAAAGTTAATTTTAAACGATAAAAGCACTTTTAAGAAGTTATGTTTGGAGGCTTGTTTCCATACTATAAAGTTAATTTTAAACATTCATATATGAAAAATTTATTAATATTATAGCTATGTTTCCATACTATAAAGTTAATTTTAAACTATAAGCTTCGTGCTTTAAGTATATACTATAATAAGGTTTCCATACTATAAAGTTAATTTTAAACATTATAGATTTGAACGAATTAGCTGTGGAAGAAGTTTAGTTTCCATACTATAAAGTTAATTTTAAACTATATTCTAATATGGTGAAAGTACACAAAGGAAGTGGTTTCCATACTATAAAGTTAATTTTAAACCCGTTTATATCAACGCCGTTATTTAATAACTTAGTATTGTTTCCATACTATAAAGTTAATTTTAAACGTATTGTTCCAGCTGAAGATGATGTTCCTGCAGATGTGTTTCCATACTATAAAGTTAATTTTAAACTTTAAATCAGTTTCATTTATAATATTATAATTAAATCTGTTTCCATACTATAAAGTTAATTTTAAACTGGAATCATCTTGTAAGTTTGGATAGGGATGATTATTAGTTTCCATACTATAAAGTTAATTTTAAACAATACTATTTAGATTATTTTTATTCAAGTTTCTTAAGTTTCCATACTATAAAGTTAATTTTAAACTAAGTTAGATTTAATAGTAAATCCTAACTTATTACTATTGTTTCCATACTATAAAGTTAATTTTAAACTTCAAATGTTAATACAATATCAAACAAATTATTTATGTGTTTCCATACTATAAAGTTAATTTTAAACTAAAAATATAATAGCTATTTGAATATAATAAAATAAAGTTTCCATACTATAAAGTTAATTTTAAACTAATAATATCAGTTATTAAATCTACTACATCACTTTCGTTTCCATACTATAAAGTTAATTTTAAACCACAGCCACAACCACAATACAAATATAAATACAAGTAGTTTCCATACTATAAAGTTAATTTTAAACCTCAACAGAGAATGTTAGATGAAGAAATTAAATTAATGTTTCCATACTATAAAGTTAATTTTAAACAGTATCATCAATATCTATTATAATATAACCAAATCTTAGTTTCCATACTATAAAGTTAATTTTAAACATATTATATATATTCAAATATTATAATAGAAACAGTTGTTTCCATACTATAAAGTTAATTTTAAACACATAATTTTTTGTCTCCCTTGCAGATTTAATTATTAGTTTCCATACTATAAAGTTAATTTTAAACAAAGCAAGAATATTAATACAATATGTTTTACAATCATAGTTTCCATACTATAAAGTTAATTTTAAACCATTTATATATAGAATAGTATAATAGTATATACAACAAGTTTCCATACTATAAAGTTAATTTTAAACTATAATGTATTTAGTTAATTTTGAAGGTATAATATATAGTTTCCATACTATAAAGTTAATTTTAAACCCATCTTCAGCTGGAACAATGTTGGAACATCTTATTTGTTTCCATACTATAAAGTTAATTTTAAACAATAATATACCCAAATCTTATAAGATCAACCAACCCAGTTTCCATACTATAAAGTTAATTTTAAACAACTAACTTCCAATAAGCAGGAAGAAGTTCTAAACAAGTTTCCATACTATAAAGTTAATTTTAAACAATTTATTAGAATTATTGTTTAGAACAACAACACCAAAGTTTCCATACTATAAAGTTAATTTTAAACATAAGTTAAGATAAAAATAAGTTTGCAACAATGAGATTGTTTCCATACTATAAAGTTAATTTTAAACTAATACTGGAACTATCATAGTTGGAATATCTTTAACAAGTTTCCATACTATAAAGTTAATTTTAAACTTTATTTATTATTATAATAGCTATATCAAACAGTTTTTGTTTCCATACTATAAAGTTAATTTTAAACTATATTATCATACATCGCAACCACCAACCAATATAAAAGTTTCCATACTATAAAGTTAATTTTAAACATAAACATAAGTAACGATTTTCTCAGTGAGATAATCTGTTTCCATACTATAAAGTTAATTTTAAACAATGTTGGAAAGAACCTTAGTAATATGGTTCGTAAAGAGTTTCCATACTATAAAGTTAATTTTAAACTATATAATTATCAATACATACAATTACCACTAAAACAGTTTCCATACTATAAAGTTAATTTTAAACTATCGATCAATCATATAATCATCGCCAATAATGCATAGTTTCCATACTATAAAGTTAATTTTAAACTATTCTATTTTATAACACCATCAAAAATACCTATTAGTTTCCATACTATAAAGTTAATTTTAAACCTGATTTAAACTTTAACACTACTGTAGAATTACCTTTGTTTCCATACTATAAAGTTAATTTTAAACAAAATAGTAATTGAACAATGAATGTTCATATGAAAATAGTTTCCATACTATAAAGTTAATTTTAAACAAGATTAGGATTTAATGGGTTATTTTATATATAAGTGTTTCCATACTATAAAGTTAATTTTAAACATAATATTTTTAAATTTAAGTTGGATCTCCCACGTTGTTTCCATACTATAAAGTTAATTTTAAACCTTTAAACAATTAGTATATAATGATATATATGATTGTTGTTTCCATACTATAAAGTTAATTTTAAACAAAATGAAACAAATAATAAATTTGATTAATGATATTTGTTTCCATACTATAAAGTTAATTTTAAACCCGATTATCGATTTAAGCTATTATTAGAGCTTATTTGTTTCCATACTATAAAGTTAATTTTAAACTGAGCCAAAAAATCCCCAATTTTGACAATAAATGTAGGATAATTGCTCTACAGAATTATATTAAAAGTCGTCCTATAATAATGTTTTTATTATATAAAGGCAGATAATTACTATATAAATTTATCTAAATGAAATTTTTAATTATAAAAAATTTGTACTTAAATTTGGCTTTTAATAATAGAAACCAAATTCACTATTATAAACATGTGATATTCATATAATCAAATCCATGCTATTTTTTTCCAACCCTAAAATTTCTTTTTTGGAGAATTTATTTGGAAATTCAAAAAGTATAATTGAATCGACATCTTTGTCAATAATTTCATTCAAATCAATTTTAACTTTTTTTAGTTGTGATTTTGATAATTCTCCTTCAAAAACAGAATTTTGAATCCAAAATAATACTGTTTTCAAGTATTTGTTTACTTTATTCACTCTTTCAACATTAACATCATATACAATTATTACATGCACTACCACCACATCCTAAAGCTTTCATATTTTTTATCTCCTAAAATATGTTTAATTAACTTATAACACTCTAATCTAATGAGATATTTATAAGAAACTTTTTTATCTAAATTTTTATGTTTAATTGTCGTTTCTAGTTTTTTCTGATATTCACTAAGAAAGATTCGTCTACCTTTTTCATTAAGTAGAACTCCAACATCTTTTTGAAAATGCTTTTCATTTAGCATATTATTGTTTACTAGCTTAAAAACTATTCTACTGACTATAATTGGTTTAAAAATATCTGCCAAATCCAATGCTAGTGAAAATCTTCTTTCAGAAGGTTCATGTAGAAAACTTACAGAAGGATGTAAATATGTATGATAAATCTCAGAAAGACAAGTACCATATAAAATAGAATTTCCAAATGAAATTAAGGAATTCAATTCTGTTGTAGGGGGTCTTATTTCTCTTTTATCAAATTTAAACTTCTTTAAAATCATATTAAAGCTTTGATAATAATTATTCCATATCCTACCTTCACTACTCATAATTTGGGAAACATCCCCTTTAATTTTCTCATTTCTAATATTATCTAAAAAGATACCTACATCTTTTCCTTTTTTTAAATAATATTTTAATGTTGTTTTTGTGTTATGTTTAATAGCTTTTACTATTTCACTAGCTAAAAAATTCCTTTTTTCAGAATCCAAGTAATATTCTGATTGTTTAACAACAACTAATCCTGAATTAAGGTTAATTTTAGGATATAATGACCCTTCATAATATCCATACTTATTAAAAAAATTAGTTGGAATTCCTTCATTCATTAAAATAGTTGAAGCTCCTGATGTTAATGAAACTTTGCTATGACAATTAATTTCACTAATAGAATGAATTGGTAAAGCTTTTTTATCACTATCCATAGCCTCAAAATAGATAGTATTTCCTTTTCTAGACAATTTTCCATGGGTAGTTATATATAGTGGTTTTTTCATTTTATGCCTCGCTAAAAAACAGTTCATAATATATTAAACCATACATAATTCATAAAAAGAGCATCGTTTACAGTAAGGTTTTTTAATAGGTTTAGGTGGTTTTTTTAATGAAATAATTTTTTTTATTTCTTCAATTATATTGTCCATTTCTTTTTCAATTTCCTCATCCAATTCAATTTTTTCTCTTTTTCTCTCTTCTGGATAAACCAAATATCCTTTTGCATCTATTCCACTTTTTTTCATATTATATAAGTAGTAAATAAGCTGATATTTTGCAGGTTCCGTTAATTTACTAGATTTTTTTATTTCAAAAATTGATACTCCGTCTTTCTTTTTTACAAAATCAAATGCCATGTTATCGAAGTTAACTTCTTTATTCTCTCTTTTATAACTTTTTTCATGAATTAATTCTCCAATGGAAATATCTTCATTATCATAATTCATATTGATTCTATGGGCGAAAAACCAAAGTTCTCTTTTGCATGATTTGAAATATTGAACCATTACGCCTGTAATAAGTATTTTAATCCCACCTAATTATTTATAGCAATGAATTGACAATTACAAAATAAAAGCTTCCTCATCTTTTTCATAGATAAAACCTGTTTCCAAGTTGTATTTATCTTTCAAATCATTTTTATTGATGAAACCTAACCATTCATTATGCAATACTGTTCTTCCAAAGTTTTTATGGTTAACAGAAATTACATAGTTATAAAAGTTACTTTTAATTTTTGCAAACATAGTTTTTCGTTCAAAAAAAACAGTTTCGTCTTGAATTTCATTATATTTATTCCAAATTTCATTAGACTCATCATCAACATTAACAAATACGTCAATTTTAGGAATTGATTTTGTATTAAGTATTTGAAACTTAGAAGAAATATCTGAATAATCTAATTTATTTAGTATTTCTAATAATTCTTTAGATTCTTCTTGAACACCATCTTCCAATATAATTTCATAGTATTTTTGAGAAAATTGATTAAAATCTTTTTCATCTATATTTTTTATGTCTCCGATAGTTATTTTTGTGGATTGTAATAATATATTTCCATAAACAAAGTTTCCTAAAGATCTATTTTTCTCATTTACTATATTAACAACATTTACTTCTCCCATTTCATCTAAATAATTTCTATTACATCTTCCAGCTGTTTGAATAATTGAATCTAAGGGAGCTAAATCACGATAAATGATATCTACACTAATATCTACTCCTGCTTCAATTAATTGAGTGCTGATAATTATTTTCCTATTTTTAGATTCTTTTATGTGATTAATTCTATTTAACCTGTGTTTTGGTATGATATTAGTTGATAAATATATTAAATCTATTTTTCCATTTGATTCTTCATCGGAAACGGTTACAATTCCATTTGAATCTATTTCAGATTCATAATCCATAAAATCATATTGTTTTTTAATTGTTTCATAAAGTTCTTTTGTTGAATTAATTGTATTCAAAACAAACATCATATTTTTATTTTTATTTTCAAAAATAGCTTCAATTACTTCTTCTTTAAATTCTTCAAAACATTTATTTTCAAGATCGAATCTGAATTTAACTCGGTTAAATGCTTTAAAATATTCTTCTTTTTTATCAATCAAAGGAATTATTTCATCATTTTCTTTAAAAATTAATGGTTGTGTTGCAGTCATTAAAATAATCCAAACATTAAATTTGTTTGATACTTCTTTCAATATTTTATTAATTATTGGCCAAAATTTATATGGAATTGACTGTATTTCATCCAATAGGATTATAGAATTTCCAATATTGTGAAATTTCCGTATAGATTTATTTTTATTTGAAATCAATGTATAGAATAGTTGTATAAATGTTGTAATAATTATTTCAGAATACCAACCTTCAGTTAAAAGTTGAGATTTGTTTTCATCAAGTTCATCATTCAGATTTTGAGATGGAACATAATTCATATCAGACATATAATTATGTTTTAATAAATAATCCGAGCCAGTTAAACCAAAATAATCCAAAATTTCTCTAATTACCGATTCATTTTGATCTATTATACTTAAAAATGGTAGCGAATAAATTATTCGTGGGGTAAAATTTTCCTTTTTTTTAATTCTATCTCTCAATTTTAAAGCAAATGAAAATCCAGTTAATGTTTTTCCACACCCCGTAGGCAACTCTAATGAAAATATTTTATTTTCTTTTATGTTTAATGTATTAATCTTATCAATTGCATCTAAATAAGATTCTTCACGTATTTTATTTATTCCCTCATTGTTGGTGAATTTTTCCTCTTTAAACTTATCTACAACATCCGGAAAAATTTCTTTTCTTTCAAAAACATTTGTACCAGAAGCATCTAATTTATCACTATCCAATAATGTAGAATATAGTAGATTTAAATTTAGATAGTTAAAAATATCATTTGATTTAAGTAAATTCCTTAAATCTTTACGAATATATTTTTTAAAATTAGAATAACTATTTAAAAAGTCTAAAATATCAATATCAAATTGTTTATAAAAATTAAATAAAGATATAATGTTTTTTGAATCCAAATTCTCATTATTTTGATTAAAATAATTGATTTGGTTTTTAAAATCTTCAATTTGAGGTTCTAAATCATCAAAAGTTTCTTTCAAAATTTCAATTTCATCTGTTTTTCCACTACTTGTTTTAACACTTTTTAAATTTCCATGATGCCTTATGACTGTTAAATATCCTAAAACAGGGATAGAATCAAAATGTATGGATTTATTGAGAGAATTTTTATCAAAATTTTTCTTTTTTAAAAAATTAGTAAGATTATAATATGTAAAAACAGCAGATAAAAATCCATGGCGTGCTTTTTTAGATTTTTTTCGATTAGGAGGTAGTAAATCCTGAAAAAAAGATGTTGCTTTTGCAAAATCATGAGAAATTCCAATAATAAACGATATTTCTGATAATAAATCATTATAATCAAATTTTAAACTTTGTAAAGATTCCTTAGATAAACTAGCAACATTTAACAAATGATCTTCTAAGTATTTATCTGGATGGGAAAAAATATTAGAAGAAAATGACATTATCGGCACCGATTTTAGAATAACTGCTTGTTTCTATTTTTATAGGGTTTCCATTTTCTTCATAATAATGTTCAATATAAGATATTACTTGACGATCTTGGTTCATGAATTGTGGAGATTTTATAATTCCATACTTCATTTCAGGTTCAACAATTATTTTATTATTTGAAGGAACAATGCTATCAATGAGTATATTGTTTTTTTCATCTACTGATTGACCATAATTAGAATCAATATTTTCAATTGTAATAAAGTCTTCACCAACTATTTTAAAGTTAGCTATACATTCACTTATTCCTAAACATGGAGTATAAATTGATTTATGATTGTATACTAAATCAAATAATTCATTCATAATCTTTTTATCTTCAAGAGATAAATAAATTCTATATTTAACATCTTTTAGGAATTCTGCTTGAATTTGAGTTCTTTTTCCAGAAGATGTAATGTCAGATAAGAGAAATCCTTCTTTGGTATTGATATAATTTAGATTCATTCGAAATTTTTTAATAGGTTTTAAAATTCTAAGACTTATTTTACTATTTTCTTCATTGAAGATATTATAGTAGCTATTTTTTTCAAATCCTAAAATTGCAGATACAATACCTGCTATTGTTGTTCTGCTTGGGAAAGGATAAGTTAATGTGGATGTTGCAGTGTAACCTTTTCTAAAATAAGCATAGTTGCCCCAAATATCGAAAACTAAAGCTTTTTCCAAGTTAACACCACCTATAAATCTAATTCATTAACTTCAATTCCTAATGCTTTAATCTTTTCAACACAACCTTCACTATCACAACTTACAAAATTAACATTTGAATCGAATTTTAAATTAATTTTAGCAATTTTATCTTTATTCAATTTAAGTAAAGATAAAAATTTGCTTAAATCTATTTTGTAATCATTTATACTTCTAATCAATTTATCATTGTCTAAATCATGCTTAATGGATATTTGTTTATCTAAATCTCCTATAAAATAGTTTTCTTCTTTATATTCAACTTGCATCAAAATTCTAGGAATTTGACCAAATTTTGAACGAGATATCAAGTTTTTTGTTCCATTCCAAATTCCATCAAGTAATAAGTTTACATCATCATCAGTCATTTCACTATATGTTGCAGCTTTTTCATTTATTACTCCATAAAAGGATATTAAAGAATAAGGAAGAACATATTCTTCTCTAAAGGTTGCTTGACTTTTATTTTTTCCAGAAGCAAAAGCACCAGTTCCTTTGATATGTTGAATTTCTACTTTATTTAATGATCTACCCATTCTAAATTGAACTGGGCCAGTTAATGTTATTGAGCCTGTTCCTTTAGGTTTTTTTAACTCGAGTGGAATTGTAGCTCCAAAAAGTCTGACATCAATACATTCACTTAAAATTTTTGATTTCATCAGGTCTTTTGCTTCTTGAAAAGTTTTACATTCTGTTGAATAATTTTCAGGTAAATAGTCTTCAGCTCTTAGTTTAGCATCTTGAATATAAGTATCATCATATATAACTTCTTTTACAAAAAGTCCTTGATTTTTATATTCTTCTAAATAATCTCTTATTGTTCTTTTTAATCTAACATCAGTAACAATATTAGTTTCAGTTTCTTCATCTAATCGAGGTTTATTATCGTCTAATGGATCACCATTAGGATTAGCATCTGCAATATCATATAAAAACAAAATTTCTGATCTATTCATTTTATCACCTAAATTCTTACATATTTAATTATAAATAAAAGAGTATTAAATATTTTAAATATTATTCTTCAACTTTTTCTTGTTTTTTTGGTCTTTTGTAAAGTCTATTTAATGTATAGCCTAATACAAAATAAAAACTGGTTTCATCACGAGATAAATTCCAATTTTTGTTAGTTTCCAATAAGTTAATGGAAATATCTTGAGCCAATTCACTATAAGCAACTTTATACTCATTTAACTTATTAATAACCATAGGATACAATTTTTTAATCTTTTTTTCATCTAATGACAAACCCCATAATTTATTTGTAAATGGGGTAGACTTCAATTCTTTAAATTGAATAGCTATAAGTTTTCTTGTAAGAACTCCTAAAAGAAAACTTGCTTTTTTAGATGGACTATCCAACTCTTCCAAATACTTAGAAAAGTGATTTTCATCTTCAAAACTTTCCAAACTATTTTCATTTTCCATTTTTTCACCATAATCTATTAATAAACCAATATTCTTTAAAAATTTAAATAGCATTAAAAACTCTAGTGTATAAATTTTAACAGAATAGTCACTTTCTGGGTTTTGTCTAAAACTTCTTCTAATCCTATTCATAGCTGAGGATAAAATAAAATCAAAATTAATCTTTCTGCCACTAAAAATAGAGCTGATTAAATCAATATAATATTTATTCGATTCTTTTGATGGATAGAAGTCTCTTAAAAATCCTAAAACCCAATTTGCATCATTAATATGATAATATTTCCTTCCTTCATTAACAATTTCTTTAAAATCCCCAGCAAAATCATCCTTTTTACTAAAAATTTCCTTCACTAATTCTTCCCTAAACAAAGGATTTTTATTTATTTTTATCTGATTATCATATAATTTCCCAATCCATGAAGGAACTATGTCCTCAACATAGCCTACAATATTAAATACTACTTTTTGAGGCTTTTCATAAAATAAAAATTTAAATGATATTATATTATCTAAATCATTTGCTTCATCTAAAATTTCATCTTCGTCTTTAGCTATTGTATTGTAATAACTTTTTGCGTCATTCAAATTTAAATATTTGTCAAATAGCTCGTTTATAACATTGTCTTTTTTAAATAAAAAATTTGGTATAACATAGTATCTTAATCCAAATTCAGAGAAAGATAAATACTTTTCAACGAATTTCTTTCCTGATTCTAAGTCAAAAGCACAGTCTAAACAAATAGGAATTAATTTCCACTGATTATCATAACTTAATTCTGGCAGATTTCCTCGTTTATCTACTGTAGAAAATGTAAATCCAATTGCATTTGGAACAAGCCCCATTATTTCTTTATTTTTTCCACACAAAAAACACTGCCCATATCCTTTCTTTGTAGGATTTGTTTTTTTAGTGTGGTATTTTTCTGTTGCTTTTTCTATAAGTTGATTTCTAAAAAAATCATAATTTTCCAGATAATTTACTTTACTATTTTCCAAGATTGAAATAGTTAGCAATGGAGAATTTTTCTTTGATTCTAAATTATTAAAAACATTTTCAACATCACATTTAATTATATTTTCTCTTAAAATTATTTCATCATATATTTCTTTGATAAAAGGATTATTTTTTTCGTTATTTTCAAACCATTTAATGAACTTTTTATTAAAAGTTTTTTCAACTGTAGTAATGAGAGTTGAAGGAGTTATGTCTGTTCCACTTGAAGAACCTCTTTTATATAAGTACAAATGTGTATCTTCCATACTAAACTTCTTTTCTTTTGTAGAAATATAACTAACTCCATTATTATTTTTCTCAAATTCCACCATAATCACAGATTCGACTTTAGATAAATCATCTAGCAAAAGATCAATTTTTTGAAAGTTTTCTTTTTCTGTGTATATTTTTCCAAGGTCGTATAATGCATTCAACAACTTTTTCACCTACCTGAAACTGAAAGTAATAGTAATATTTAAATCTGAATATTATTTACCATTCCAAATCCTAATGAATTTTTCTCTCCTAACCCACAATCTAAAAGAAATTTATAAAATTTACTATTTTCTTTTATATTATTTTTCTCCAAATATTTCCATATTGATCCAATTATAACAAATTTATTGTTATTTTTACTTAATAATACTGAAACTTCTCGAGAAAGTTCAAACGAATCGAATAAATTATTTTCTAATTCAAAATCATCCTCATAAAAAGCATTGTATTTTTTTATCGAATTTTCTTTTAACCTATTGAAAAAAAAATCAAAATCATGCTCTTTTTTAAAAGAAAAATAGAGATTAGATTGATTATCTTTATACAAAACGATAGGCGTGCTTGAGATGAATTTATTATTTAGTAAAGAATCAAAAATTTTTAAATTTTTAATAATCATCTTATATTTGCCTAAATAAAAATCATCCTTAGATTTTAAGCTATGATAAATAGTCTTAATAAATTTAAAATTTGGAGAACTCACTATAAGTTTTTTAGTTGTATTTTTATCAAAATCTTTTATAGGAAAAATATTTGAAAAGTTAAAAAATTTAAATCCTTTCGTGTCATGATAAGACGAAAAACGAGTGTTTCTCAATGTATTATAAATAAAACCTTGAACTGTATATTTATCAATTCTTGAATATTCAATGTCAGATAAAGATTGAAACGTTATCATAATTCTCATTAAATTATTCCCCAATATTTATTAATAAAAATTAGCAAAAAATTCTAGTTATCAAATTTTTCTACTATATAGATTATTTTTTAGTAGAGAATCTCAAAAAACAGAATTTTTTTGTCTTATATTGCTTAAATTAAATTTTTATTTCATTTGTTCAATATGTGTAATAGATTTTTTGATAATTTCTTGAAAATTTAATATATGAGAGCTATATTGAAATATATCTCTTAACATATTTAAGTTTTTATTTTATTCACAATACATCAAAACATTCTTATTTTATATAATTATAAACAACATATCTAGAAATTATAGAAAAATATAATAAAAGAGTAATGAAAAAATAAACCCATAAACTAAAATAGTGGAAAAAATATGAATAAAAACAGAATTATAATATTAACATTAATAATAGCACTTATCCTCACTCTCGTAATAGCTACAGCTATCTTAGTTTTAGTAAATAGTGAGCTAATTTTAAATGATGTAGCGGGGGTTCATAATGTTAACTTAACTGAAAATAAGGATGATTTTAGTTTAAGTCAGTATGCTGTTGGTGGGAAAGATATATATCATAATGATAAGGGAGATATAGCTATTCATTATAATCCATCAAATACAGACATTATATTTTTTAAGTCAACGGGGGTTGTGAAGGATATTGATAGCTATTTAAACAACAATTACTCTAAAGTTGATGAGAAAAAAACAATAGCTGGAGTAAAGGGGTATTCAATTCAAAATAATGCCTCAGATGTCAATGGAGATATTTCAATTGGGGATTATTTTATATTTGTTATTGATAATAAGATTTATAGAATTGGTGTAAAGGAAGGTTCAATAAATTCAAGTGTGGAAGGTATTGAGAAAATTCTTCTTTCTTGGTTAAAGGCTTCTGGGTTTAATCAAACTTGGGATTATCCACAAGAAATTCAACAAAATGTAGTGCCTAAGTTGAGTAAATATGAACGGTATGTTCAAGATGCTATTAATGATCCTCGTGGAGATGGGACTAAAAATTCTGCATTATCTAAAAAAGAGTTTTATGAAATGGGGCAGGATAAATATTATTAATATTTACATTACAATTTAGCTATAAGTTAATTTTATTTTTTATATTATTTTTTTCATAATTTTTTTATAATTTTTTATATTATTTTTTATATTATTTTTTATATTATTTTTTATATATTTTTT